>ERZ825324.741-NODE-741-length-43331-cov-7.168407_pt1 | contig 43331 bp, 36 predicted proteins | sample MGYA00519859_ERZ825324 | MGnify/ENA primary metagenome ERZ825324 (study PRJEB31778, sample SAMEA3449198) | human gut metagenome | biome: human gut; feature: human-associated habitat; material: faeces | place: United Kingdom | collected 2010/2012 ...
GCTGGCGCACCAACGTCATCAACTTCTCCATCGGCCTGTTCAAGGAAGTCAAGCCCCGCGCCATCACGCGCGACATCGACTGGGGCATCCCCGTACCGGTGGCGGGATGGATCGACAATCCGAACAAGAAGTTGTACGTGTGGTTCGACGCGGTGATCGGCTACCTGTCGGCCTCCATCGAATGGGCCCGCCGCCAAGGCGACCCGGAGAAGTGGCGCGAGTGGTGGAACGACCCGAGCTGCCCGGCCTACTACTTCATGGGCAAGGACAACATCACCTTCCACTCCCAGATCTGGCCCTCCGAGATGCTTGCCTACAACGGCAAGGGTTCCAAGGGCGGAGAGACCGGTGAACTCGGCCCGCTGAACCTGCCCGAGCAAGTGGTGGCCAGCGAGTTCATGACGATGGAGGGCAAGAAGTTCAGCTCGTCGCGCGGCATCGTCATCTACGTCAAGGACATCCTCGCTCGCTACCCCGTGGACGCTGTGCGCTACTACATCTCGATCGCCGGACCGGAGACCTCCGACGCCGACTTCACGTGGGCCGAGTTCGTACGCCACAACAACGAGGAGCTGGCCGCGAGCTGGGGCAATCTGGTCAATCGCGTCGCCAACCTGATCAACAAGAACTTCGGCGAGATCCCGGCGCTCGACGAGGACTCGATGACCAACGAGGACCGTGCGCTGCTCAAGGAGACCTCGGACGCGTTCGACGAGATCGGCGCGCTGATCGAGAAGCATCACCAGAAGAACGCGCTGGTCGCCGCGATGCGCGTGGTCGGCGACATCAACAAGTACATCTCCGCCGAGGAGCCGTGGAAGATCAAGGACGACGAGGCTCGTCTGGGCACGGTGCTGCATGTGGCAGCGCAGGCGGTGTACGACGCGAACCACCTTCTGGCGCCGTTCCTGCCGCACGCGTCGCAGAAGGTCTACGAGGCGCTGGGCGGCTCAGGCGTATTCTCGCCGCTGCCGCGCCTTGAAGAGGTCGAAGACCTCGACAAGCCGGGCTTCACGTACCCGATCATCACCGGCGACTACAAGCTCGGTGAGACCGTGCACCCGTGGGAGAGCGAGCGTCTGGTGGCCGGCACTCCGGTGCCGAAGCCGCATCCGATTTTCGCGAAAATTCCGCCTGAGGCTGTGGCCGAGGAGCTCACCCGCTTCGACACCGAGCTCGCCGCCCGCAAGAAGGCCGAGGCTGAGCGGTTCGCCGCGGCCCAAGCCGAACTCAAGCAGTGAAATCTAGGCGCTGACAAGGGCCGTTGACTGTTGAGGCTTTGTTGTAATCCCCCTGACATATGAATGTCAGGGGGATTTTTCGTCCGATACGGAGCAATGGTAGAAAATAGGAAATATTTTTCGTATATTATGCTCAACTGACGGCCATACAAGGAAGTGACGCCGTGATATGGCGTCTTTCATATATGGGGATTGAAGAATAACAAGGAGAAGCATGGCGCACAGATAATGGTTCCGCGCTTTGGCGGCTATCGCATGTGTTGCGATGACCGGCATCATGCAAGTACCGGCGGCGTCGGCCGCCACCGGTACCGGTTTCACGGCCGGCGAGCAAGTCGACCTGACCGATGTGGCACCCTCTGGTGCCAAACAGTCGTTCGCGCCCGCCGCGGAATCCTTCAGCATGGCCGTTAGCGAGCAAGCCATGCGCATGAGGGTCATGGACGGGGTGCTCAAGGCGCTGCGCATGCGCATCAACGGTGCCATGGAAGCTGGCGCGGCCATACCCCTCGCTGAGAGACGTCGGCAATTCCCCCTTCACGTCGATGACCACCGGGACGCTGCTGCTGACCCGTGACGAGCTCATGGACGTGCAGCAGCGTATCAATGGCCTGCTGGACGAATACCTGCGGCTGAGCGAGCAGCGGCGCGGCAGCGATTATGAGTATCAGGTGTCGTACGCGTGGTCGCTGCTGCCATCGAACCCGGCTGCGGTAGTTGGGGAGGATGTGGATGCGGGTGGGTCCGCAGAGGATGATTGCGACGACCGGTGACCACCCCAGTCGCTACGCGACAGCCCCCCGCCAGCGGGGGCAAAACGGTACCGTCGCTACGCGACAGCCATTCGGGCCCTGCAATTGGGGACGGCCTTCGGCCTCAGCCCACTTGCTCGCCTGTCGGATCGCCTTCGTCTACAAACAGCTCTGCCGTTTGCTCAGCCCGCCGCAAAGTGACGGAGAGTTGTTACCGGTGAAGAACGGCCATGTTCCTTGCCTATTGGCCGGTTTTCCGTACATTGTGTCGGGATGTGACTACATGCTCACAAGTCGGGCACACATCTCACAGATAATTCCGAGGAACATGCATCATTCCTCCAAGCATGATGCGGTTATATAGAACATGTCAGCGGTTGTTACAACGTTGGCGAGGTTGTTGAAACCCCATAATTGAACCCCTTCTTCTCTCTCTTCTCTCACCCGGCGGCTTCCCCGCCGGGTTCTTCTTTTCCGGTGTGTGGTTGCGCCTATCGGACCGGAGCGTGAGGGCCTTTCATCCAACCCCCTGACGCGACACGCCCGGATTGCGTAGCACAATCGTCTATCTGCGTTCACAGGGTCGCGGCATTCCGCCATTCTCCGGAATGCCGTGCTTCAATTGTGCGAAGCAATCCGGGCGTGTCGCATCAGGGGTTGGATGTCGGACTGCCGCGCACGGCGGATTATGAAGGGATTTCGATCGTGCGGGCGGCACGATCACAACAGTTGCATGATGTTCCTTTCCTTGTTCGGGTCGGCACCCGGCCTACCGTACGGTGAAGCCTTACTCTTCTCCATATTTCTTGAGCGATTCGCCCCACTGCTGCAGGGCCTCGTGCAAGGTGAGTTTGCCGTGGTATGACTGGCCGATGGAATCCACGGCGATCGAGTTCGCGTACGCCGTGTACGACAGATACGTGAAGTCGGTGCGCATGTCCTTGTACGCCTGGGCGATGACGGCGTGGGGCTTCTGCCCTCCGAAGAAATCATCGGTCTGGGCCGCGGGTCGCCGAGCGTCGATTTCAGCGGAGGAATGCCCTCCTGCGCAAGATTCACCTTCACGCCGTCGCCGTGCGCGAACGTGTAGGCGGCCTTGGCCTCGCGGTCGTCTGTGCCGGTCGGCAGTGCGAGCGCACCGCCTCCGTTCTCCCCGTTCGGGGCCTCCCCGGCAGCATCATCGCGCTGGTGGTCAAGGACACTGCCGACGGCGTCTCGTCGCAGATCCTCAAAGGGGCGCAGGTCACGGCCATGGAATCGGACAGCGCGGTGAGCATCATCGAAACGGGGTCGTCCGGGCAGCGCACACAGCAGATGCTCGACCATCTCGCCGACAAGGTGAACGGCGTCATCCTGCCCACCGACGCGCCCGGCATCAGTTTCATCCGCGACTATGCGAAGCGCGTGCCGCTGGTCGTGCTGAACCGTTCTCTCGAAGGCGTGGCCAGCGTTGTGCCCGATCCGCGCATCGGCACCGTGCGCGCTGAGCCTGCTGAAACACTACCATCACACCGCGGTCACGTACGTCGCCGGCCCGGCCGCGTCATGGGCCAATCAGTCGAGGTGGGCCGCGGTGCATGACATCGGGAACCGCATGGGATTCAAGGTCAATCAGATAGGCCCGGTGCACCCCACAGTCGAGGGCGGCTATCAGGCCGCGCTCGCATTGGAGGGCGGGGACACCACCGCCATCATCACCTACAACGATCTGATCGCGGTGGGCATCGTGCTGCGGTTCACCGCCGACGGCGTGAACGTGCCCGGTGATGTGTCGGTGATCGGATTCGACAACACGCTGATCGCCCCGGTGGTCATGCCGCCGATCACCTCGATCCGCATTCCGCGCGCCCAGCTGGGGCAGGTGGCCGTACGCCGTCTGCTGCTGATGATGATATCGCCGATGATCCTGCTGAGGGTGTTCCTGTGGATTCCGGGGATGCCGTTCGGCATATACGTGTTCGCCTGCTGGCGGTGTACCTGGGAGATGACGCCTGAGACTGCCGGATTCGGCGCGCACGCGCGGGGCGAGAAGCGTGACGGGCACGTCGGCATGGCGGGCTGGCTGCGGCGCGCACGGCTGGTGTTGCGCGAGTATGCGAGCACGCTGCGCGTCAAGGAGCTCCGCAAGCATCTGGCCATCTACCTTCTGGTGCAGGTGACGATGGACGTGTTCGGCCAGACGTTCGTGTTCTTCGTGGTGCACGACTGGAACCATACGGCGGCGTTCGCGTCGCTGCTGCCGGGATGCGCCGCCGTCTCGCTGCCGCTGATGCCGGTGTTCGGCTGGGCGATGACCAAGATAGGCCCGAAACGGCTGTACGCGATCAATTTCATCGGCTGGCTTGGTACGGCCTGGCTGTTCGCGGCGTGGATGCTGGTCGGCACGCTGCCGGAACCGTGGTGGGCGGTGTTCCCGTACATCGCGGACATCGACCAGATCGTGACTCGCCGGTACCGTTCCGCCACGTTCTCCGGCATTCAGGCATCGTTCCGTCAGCTGGGCTCGGGAATAGCGACGATTGCCGCCGGCCTGGTGCTGGGCGCGGTCGGCTTCGACGCGACGCGCGCACGGCAGACGACGGTGGCGGGCATTGGATTGGGAGCCGTGCTGCTGGGCTGGTTTACCGTCTTGCCGTCGCGATGGTCATCTGCTGGATTGTGTCCGCCCATCTCGCCATCAACAAGCGTGCGGACGGCATCGTATTGACAGAGATCACCCGCCTGCGCAACGGCGGCGACAAGGCCGACGTCACGCCCGAAACCCGTCATGTGGTGGAACGACTGACCGGTCTGCCCTACGAGAACTGCTGGCGGTAGCCGGCGAGGCGAGACCCATGAACGGCCGCGCAGCAATGCCGTGCCGCTCGCTACACTGGTGAGACATGAGCAAGCATCATCATCGTGACCGCAGCTGGGCGCCCGCGCCGTCGCCGCTGCCCGACGACGCGCACGTCATCGACAACCATACGCATGTGGCATCCGTCATTCCGTTTGCGCGGGCCATGAGCCACGAAGCCGTCGAAAAAGGACAGCCGGAAGTACCGGTGTACGACGTGGAGCAGCTGCTCGCCCAAGCCGCGGCAGTCGGCGTCACCGGCATCATCGACTGCGGGTGCGAGCTGCCGAACCTCATGACCGCCATCCAGATGGCCGTCGACCATCCCGACTCCGTTCATGCCGCCATCGCAATCCACCCCAATGAAGCCGTGCTCCACGGTCACCGCGGCGTCCCCGGACCGGACGGTCTGTCGCTGAAATACAAGCCCCACCATGACGTGAGCTTCGACGACGCACTCGCCGAAGTGCATCGCCTGGCCCTCGCATACCCGCATCAGGTGGTCGCCATCGGCGAGACCGGCATGGACCTGTTTCGCACCGGGGAAGGCGCGAAGGAACTGCAGCGAGACGCCTTCCGCGAGCATATCGCGCTCGCCAAGGAGCTGAACCTGCCCATGCAGATCCACGACCGCGACTCGCACCGGGAGGTCATCGAGACGCTGCTCGCAGACGGCAGCCCAGAGCGAACCGTGTTCCACAGCTACTCCGGCGGCGCCGAAATGGGCGAGATCGCGCGCGACAACGGCTGGTACCTGAGCTTCTCCGGCACGGTCAGCTACAAGGGCAACGACGGTATCCGCGAATCAGCCCGGCTGGTCGGACTGGACCACATCATGGTCGAGACGGACGCGCCGTATCTTACGCCGATGCCATACCGCGGGCGCACCAACGCGCCGTACATGATCCCGTACACGCTGACGGCGCTCGCCGACGTGTTCGACCTGCCCGTCGCCGAAGTCGCGCGTGCGACGCGGCGCACGACACGCACGGTATACGGGGTGTGACGAGGGGCGGCAAGGGCGTCCGGCGTCCTCCCCAAGTTGGAAAAAACCGAAAAGGGGCATATACTGACCGCTTGAATTTGAATACCAAGGTTTCCGTTAGTAGCTGTACCTAGAATATGCGGATATCATGTGCGGATTATCCCCGTCGATGGAGGAAGCATCATGGCTCAAAAGCCCGATGAAACGTTGTTACGTGCCGACACGTTCACCAACGTCCCGAAAGTCTCCCGTCGCACACTGACGAAAGAGGAGCGCGAAGAGCTTGCAAAGCAGCAGGCGGCAGAAACCAAGGAAGCGGAAAAACTCGCCAAGACCGCAAGCAAGGGCGCGATCGGCCGCTGGTGGCGCAGATTGCAGTCCGGCCCCAACAAGATCTCGCTCGGCATGGCCATCGTCGCGCTCGGCGTGGTCTACGGCGACATCGGAACATCGCCCCTGTACACCGCGCAGACGTTCCTTTCCGGTCAGGGCGGCATCGCCAACACCGACCGTGAGGCCGTGCTCGGCATGCTGTCGCTGGTGTTCTGGTCGATAACGCTGATCACCACCGTCAAATACGTGCTCATCGCCATGCGTATCGACAACAAGGGCGAAGGCGGCATCTTCGCCCTGTATTCGCTGATTCGCAGGCATGGCGCATGGCTCGCCATCCCCGCCATGCTCGGCGGCGCGGCGTTCCTCGCCGATTCCGTGCTCACCCCGGCCGTGTCGATCAGCTCCGCGGTCGAAGGCCTGAAGACGCTGCCGCCATTGGAGGCGCTGTTCAAGGAAAACGGCAACCTGACGCTGATGATCACCGTGGTCATCATCGTCGTGCTGTTCTCCGTGCAATCGCGCGGCACCGAAAGCATCGGCCGCGTGTTCGGCTCCGTGGTGCTGGTGTGGTTCACGTTCCTCGCCGTGGTCGGCGCGGTGAACCTCTCCGGCGATTGGTCCGTGCTCGCGGCGCTCAACCCCGTGTACGGCGTGAAATTCCTGTTCAGCCCGCACAACGCGGCCGGCATCGCCGTCATGGGCACCGTGTTCCTGTCGACCACCGGCGCCGAGGCGCTGTACTCCGACATGGGACACGTGGGACGCGGCAACATCTACTTCACGTGGCCGTTCATCAAGGTCGCCCTGGTGTTCAACTACTTCGGTCAGGGCGCGTGGATCCTCAAGAACCAGAACAATCCCGAGTACCAGCACATGGAGGGACTGAACCCGTTCTTCCAGATGATGGATCCGAACGTGCGCTATGTGGCCGTCATCCTGTCGGTCACGGCCGGCATCATCGCCTCGCAGGCGCTGATCACCGGCGCGTTCACGATGGTGTCAGAGGCGACCGGCCTCAATTGGATGCCTCATCTTCAGGTGCGGTATCCGGCGCGCACCCGCGGCCAGCTGTACATTCCCGTCATCAACTGGGTACTGTGCGTGGCCACGCTCATCGTGCTGGGCATATTCCGGGATTCCGAGCATATTTCGGCGGCTTACGGCCTTGCGCTGACGATCACGATGATCACTACCACGATCCTGCTGGCGGTGTACATGTGGTACGACCGCAAGCGGGTGCTGGCGGTCGTGTTCACCATCGTGTTCCTCGCCATCCAGCTGATGTTCTTCATCGCGTCGATGGCGAAGTTCCTGCACGGCGGCTGGTTCACGATGCTGCTGACGTTGGCGATCCTGTTCATCATGTACACGTGGAACGAGGGCACGCGTCTGGAACGCGCGCAGCGCCGCCACATGATGCCGAAGGACTTCCTGCCGGCGCTTGACCGCCTGCACGGCGACTTCCGCATCCCGTATTTCGCCGACAACATCGTGTATCTGACCAGCGATTCGGATATGCGACGACTGGATACGGACATCTTCTTCTCGATCTTCGCGGATCATCCCAAGCGCGCCCGTGCGTGGTGGGCGGTGTCGGTGCAGACCACCGACGAACCGTTCACGCGCGAGTACTCCGTGCAGAATTTCGGCACGAGCTACCTGTTCCGAGTGCGTATCCGTCTGGGATTCAAGGTGTCGCAGTCTATTCCGGTGTACCTGCACCAGATCATGCACGACCTGTCGGATTCCGGTGACCTGCCGCAGCAGAAGTCCGTCTACCCGAAGGTGGACGCCGACCCGGAGATCGGCACCATCCGTTACGTGCTGATTCACAAGGACCTGATGCCGGAATCCAAGATCTCCACGCGAGGCGCGATGTCGTTGCAGGCCAAGTACGCGATTCGTCACGTCGCCGGCTCCCCGATCAAATGGTTCGGCCTGGCGCCGTTCAACCCGTTGGTCGAGGTTCAGCCGCTGTTCATCTCCACTCGCCGACCGCCGCGTCTGAAGCGCGTCGCGTTGCGTTCGCGCACGCCGCGCGTCAACGATATCGTGACCGTCAGCAAACCGGAAGAACGGCCGGCTGCGAAACCGACCGCGAAGAACGGTGGCTCGGGCAGCACGAAGGCTGCGTCCGCGGCGAGGGACGGAAGCAAGACGAAGCCTGCGGGCTCGGCGCAGAAGGCCGCCGCTGCGAAGGACGGCGCTGCGAAGCCTGCAGCCGCAGATGCCAAGGGAGGCGCGAAGGTCGACGCGACGAAAAATGATGCCGTGAAGGTCGACGATTCGGCGAAACTCGCTAAGCAGTAGACGCACACGGGCCGCACTGCCGGCTCGCGTGCGCTCCTGATGGACTGATGGACTGCGGAGGCAAACCGCCCATGCGTTACGGCCTGGGTGCCGCGTATTTGCGCCAGCCACCGCCTCAGTACGGGCGATGGTCGTCGGATGGCGCAGCCATGACAGGACCGTTGCCGGCTGTTCCGTCTGCGCAATAGTCGCTCTATGCGCCACCGTCGCGGTAGCCGCCCCGCTGGTACTGCCGTTCGGCGCATATCCGGTTATCGCAAGGACGACCTCTACTGTCTGTGACCGGCGAGATGGCATCACGGTCTGCGTTTGGCCGGTCAGCCGGCTGCCGACTTGTCCGGGAAACTTGGTCGAAATGGATATGTGACGCCTGCCAAGTTGTCCGAATCCCCGGCGGATCATACTGCATGGCTGTTCAGCGCTGAAGACAGTGAACAGTTGTCCGGCGATGAGATTGCCTCGTACCTGCTGTCCGGTCTGCTGACGTATGACACCACACAGAACGGATGCGAGATATTGGACACGCAGGCACGTGATTATCAGGTCGCTGAATTATGGATGACGAACGCTGCCGGCTTGCATGAAGACGGCGAGGATGGCCCAGCTGCCGATACTGTGTTTGGCCGCGCAGCTTGTTACGCTGCCATTGGCGTCCATGACGGTTGGATTGCCTGCGCTGGTCGGTTCCGGCGTGAGTCTGCCTCTTGCGACGTTGGCGGCGCTTGTGCCTGCGACGATGATTGCGTGGTCGCTGCCTGGCATGTCTGCGGCTGATGTGGCTGCCGTCAGGAATACGTGGCTGATGGATCGTGCGGCGTTGCTGGTGTTGATTGCGGGAATGATGGCACTGGGTGCGGTGATGATACCGGTATATGGCACGGCCGGGGTCGCGCAGGCGCTATCTGTGGGCGGACTTGGCTGCTTCGGGGTGGCCTGTGCGGACTGAGAGTTGGCGCGGCGGCACCTGCCTCATACCTGTTCGTCTGTTGTGCGATTGGCGAGCGGGCAGGTGGACGCTTGTTCTTCTGGCAGTTTCCCCTGATGATGACGCTTGCCTGTCAATCGGCCGTTTGTGTGGCCGTATTGGTCGTATCGGCATGTGTCTGCCGGGTGCCGGACCGCATGCGCATCGCGGCCGTGCGCACGCTATAAGGAACTCCTATAGCCACGCCCGCTTGTCAGCCGCCGCGGCACGATACAGTACCAAGCATGTGCAGATTACTGGGATACGCGACATCGGGATTCAACCTGAGCCTCAACGACGTCCTGGGCATGCACGAGGTGACGGATTTCCGTGATCTCAGCGAGATTCACAATGACGGTTGGGGTGTCGCGTTGCTGTCGAACCCCACTGAGCTGCCGTTTGCCGCCGGCGAGGTACGCAAGCCCGAGACCGGCACGAAACTGTACAAGAGCACACTGGCCGCCCGCCATGACCCGATTTTCCGTGACTTTGCGGACGACCCCGCACGCGGTGGCCTGTGGCACCTGCGTCTCGCCAGCTCCAACCTGCCGCTGATTCTGGAGAACCAGCAGCCGTTCTTCGCGAACGGGCTGAGCTTCATCCACAACGGCGACATCTCCGACGACCGCGGCATCAACATCGTGCTCAATCGTGCGTACCCGATCAATCAGGGTGCGTTCCTGTCGACCGGCGGCCGTTCCGACTCCGCGATCTTCTTCTCGGTCATCCTCGAATACATCGCGTTCGGCTTCGCGCTGGACGAGGCCGTGGCGCAGGCGGTACGCCAGCTGCGTCAGGCGTACCCCAAGTCCAGCTACAACTGCATGATCCAAAGCCAGGACCAGCTCGTGGCTTTGTGCGCCGCCGGCCGCGAGAAGACGTCGCCGCGCATCGTCGAGATTTACGACGAGTACGGCAAGGGCGAGAAAGCTCACGATTACCGTGTGATGAGGTACCGTGACGTGCAGGACCGTGACGGCAAGCCGTCCGGTGTGGTCGTGGCGAGTTCCGGCTTCGAGCAGAACGAGTCCGATGGCTGGAAGGTGCTGAAGAACGATCAGATGATCGTGGCGTCCAACCGTACCGGCGAATACCACGTGCGCTCCATCTGAGAGGCGTCTATCGGGCGATTGATGGCACCCGGCATCTGTAACTTGCTCGCAACGCTCTCCTCTTTTCCTCCTCACCGGCGCGACACGCCCGGATTGCGCAGCACAATCGACGTCGCTGTTTATGATGAAGGCCGGAAAATGGCTGATCTGTGGAAATGCACCTTGCGATTGTGTGATGTTATCGGCGTGTCGCGATGGCTACAATGAGCCGTATGACCGGTTATATCCCCACACTCGACCAGATTGACGAGCTGCACAAGAAAATCGCCCCCTCCCAGGCCGCCTATGACCTGGTGCACACGCATTGCGTTGTCGTGGCGACCATCGCCCGCCAGCTCGCCCGCCATCAGAACGCGCTGTTCACCAACAAGCTGGGCCAGGGCAGCGGCAACGCGCTTGACGATTCCGCCGGGGCAGCTGAACAAGCCGACCTGCCGTCGGACGGCATCACCGGTGGCCGTGTGCCGAAACGCCTGATCGACGAGCATCTGGCGACGATCGGCGGCCTGCTGCACGACATCGGCACGTATCGCGTGCTCAAGCACGACGGCAGTGATGGCGAACCGCTGCAATTCGACGGGAAACGTTACATCCTGCATGGCCTGCTCGGCTACGAGTACTTGCTGGAGCAGGGCGTGGACGAGTCCATCGCCCAGTTCGCGCGCAATCATACTGGGGTCGGCCTGACCCAGCAGATGGTCATCGCGCAGAACCTGCCGCTGCCTCCGGTCGATTACATGCCGGTCAATCTGGAACAGGAAATCGTGATGGTCGCCGACAAATACAACAGCAAGTCGATACCGCCGAAGTTCCTGACCGCGCAAGCCTACGCCAAGCGTGCGGAGCGCTATGGGGAGGCGAACAAGCGGCGCTGGCTGGATCTGGTCGACCAGTACGGCGTCCCCGACGTGCCGGCCCTGGCCGCGAGGTTCCGCATGCGCATGATCTAGGTGGAATCAATGCGCTCCCGCTGGGTGGATAGCCCGGTGGACTGCCCACCCAGCGAGGGCGTATCAGATGAGGCCGTTTATAGCTTGATGATGGTTTCGGCTATGTTGGCAACGGCTTCTGATTCGGTGAGGATGATCACGCAGCGTTTGGGGTCGCCGTGGGTGAGCGACGTGAGCAGCTGCAGGATCTCCACGCTGTCGTCATCGTTCAGCCCGCCCGTGGGCTCGTCGGCGATCAGCACCTCGGCCTCGCAGGCGATGGCGCGCGCGATCGCCACGCGACGCTGCTCCACCACGTCCAGCTTGCCAACCGGAGCGTTCGGGGTATCCACATCGAAATGGACCTTGTGCAGCAGCTCGCGTGCGATCACCGGCTTCGGCTTGAGGAACGTGCGCCCGGAGGCATCCATCGCATACACCAGGTTGCGTTCGGCGCTCATGTCGTCTCGTACCGCATACTGCTGCGGCACCAGTCCCAGTCGATGTCCACGGACTTCGCCGGGCTCAAGCTCCAGCAGGTTCGCGCTTTTGTTCATCACATTGCCGTCATGCGGCCGGATGATGCCGCTCATCACGCCCATCAGGGTCTCGTGCAGCACGCGGTCGTTGTCGGGCAGCAGCACCGAGTACACATGCCCGGCATAGAACGCCTGGGTCATGCGGTCGAGCACGTGACGGCCGGACTTCTTGTCGGTCACTGTGACCTTGTTCATCGAGAACGTCGGGTAGGACTTGAGACGGATGCTGTCCGCCTTGCTGCGCTTGAGCTCCTTGTCGATGCGCGATGACAGGCGCATTGCAGGGTCGACGCTGGCCGATGCCACGGTGACCCTGCCGGCCCTGGTCTTCTTCTGGCCATCACCGGCCGTCTTGCCCCCGGTGCTCAGCTTGAGTGTTTCGTTGACCTTGCTGGCGTTGGCCGCTGCCACATCCAAGTTCTCGTCGGCGGTGTCCGCCGCCGTGGTGCCGGTATCAGCATCGCCGGTATCGGCACTGGTGTTATCGGCGGTGTTGTCGGCGCTGGCCGGCTCCTGCGCGGCGGCATCCTGCGTATCATCTCCGGGATTCTCGTCGTCGGCCGGTGCCTCCTCGGCGGAGCCATCCGTCGCGACCGTCGTATCGGCTTCCGCGGTAGTGTCGATTTCCGCGTCGGCAGCGTCGATCACGATGGCGTCGGAGTCGTCACCGTCGTCGTCGAAGACGATGGAGAACTGCACGCTGTCCGGTACCGTCGTCGAATCGCTCGCTCCGGCGGCATCCGGGGATTCGGTTGCCGTGTCGGCCGTGGCATCGGCTGCCGCGTCTGATTCGACCGCCGTGTTCTCGCCTTCGGGACCGGTCAGTGTGACGTCGTCCTCGTTCATGTCGTCCGCCTTATTCGTGTTCGTGTCGTTCATGCCTGCTCCTGTGCCGATTCCGCCGTATCGTCGGCGTCTGCCGTATCACTGTCGTTCGCTGCGTTGTCGCTTGTTGCGGTGTCGTCCGTCCCGCCGCCATCCACGACCTCGACCTCATTCGAGGAACGGGCCGCAAACAGCGTCCTGACACGGAACAGCAGCACACGGATCATGGCGATCACCATCAGGACCACAATCGTGCCGAGACCGCTCCAGATGACAGTCCAGATCAGGTTGCCCGGCACACTGACCGCATTGCCGTCGGCGAGCTTCGTGGCCAGCGGCTTGACCGCGAACGCGCCGACGACCATGCCTACGGCGAATCCGACAAGGTTCAGCAACAGCGTCTCCAGCATGAACTGCCAGGCGATACGCCCACGCGAGACGCCGATGACGATCTGGTTGCCGATTTCACGCCGGCGGCCGACCAGCAGGCTCGATCCCCACGAAAGCAGCAACAGTACCGCGCCCACAATCCAGAGGGCGGCGAGCATAGGCTTCATCGAGCTCGCCAGGGAGCGCAGCGGCGCGATCTGCTTCTCGTGCTCGATTAGCGTCGGCGAGGTGAGCTCATGGTTCGCGGGCAGCTTTGCCTTCTTGATGACCTTCTCGAACTTCCGATAGGTCGACATGCTGTCGAGCAGGAACGAGATGTTCAGGTCGGGAATCAGCCAGCCTTTGCCGTCGGCCGCATACAGGCCGTCCATCGCGAAGGTGTAGTACGCGGTGTAGATGACGTTGTCGCGGTTGTCCTTGGCGAGCTTGGCGTCCGAACCCTGCCCCGCGGCGGCCGGCTCCGTGTACTCGTAAATGCCGCGGACGGTCTGCTCGATGGTCTTCTTCGCGTCGTTCGGGAACGCGACGGTGAACTTGTCGCCTACGTCCAGGCCGTTCTTCTTCGCGAACGCCTGTGAAATCAGCACGCCTGTCTTCGACTGGCTCGAGTAGTCCAGTTGCTTGCCCTTGACGATCTTGTACCGGCCGAGCTCGTTCTCATGCGCGGCCTCCAGCGAAGAGAAGCTGCGGTACAGCATCTCGCCGCCGGTCTTGTCGGCGCTCTGGTCGTCGGTGCCGGCGATGGCCTTGACGTCGCCGCTCTGCCGCACCGGCACGGTGATGGTGAGCGCATAGCTGTACGTCAGGCCGGCGGCCTGCAGCGCAGACGCGTAGTTGTCGTATGCGTCGAACGCCAGGTAGTTCTTCGTATAGGAAGAATCGGCGCCGTTGTAGGTTGCCTTGGTCTTCGCATCCGGGCGGATGACGGCGCTGACCAGCTGGGGGTTGTAGCCATCGGTGGCCGATTCATCGGCGTGCAGGACGGAGAAACCGAACAATGTCCCGAATGTGACGATGATGGCGATGAACATGGTCAACAGCGTGCGCCATTTGCGGCGGACTATGGATGACCATGCGTTCTTGAGAACGAACATGCGTGTACTTCTCCAGTTCTTCCCAGCGGGGGCTGCGATCATGGCAACCGTGCGCCCGCGTTTTCGTGACAGTGGCCGGGACGCCACCCGAAGAACCCCGAAAGGCCCCGTAAAGCACGGCATCCCGTAGGCAACACTATGGTCGCGTTATGTGTATGTTATCTTGCTCCATACTGTTATACCCCTCAATGAAGTCTGAAAGCAGTCTGACAAGGTCGCGGGTGTTGTGCCGGGCCATCCTTCCGGTCCCGGGTAATGGTGAAAAAAACGTCGAAATACAACGGTTCAGAAAGAAGACTTAGCGTGCGGTAAGCATCGCACGGTATCATCTGAGGTTGTATTACGTAGCGTCGAGAGCCGGTTCGCCCGAAAAGACGGTGTGACGGCAGACCATCGAACCCGACGGAACGATAACGGTCGTCGCGTGGAACGACGGACGCGACAAAACGGAATGTAACACGAAGCAAACGAGGTTAACCCATGCGCCGATCCCCCCAGCACATCGGACGAAAAGGACATCAATTCCTGTCTCAAGCGCTGCGTCCGCGGCGCATCGTGCTGTATGTGGTGTTCGTGCTACTGGGAGCCGTGTTGTCGGTCGTCGGCATCTACGGAATCTCCGCGCTCAAACTGTACACGGAGGCGAACCGCTTCATCTCCGCTTCCGAAAACCTCGCCAACACCGCGCTCGGCTGCGGTGGCGGAGGTAACATCGGCACGTCCGCACGTGAGATGGTGACGTCCACGCGGGCGCTGCGCGACGAACTGGACAAGCCGCAGTGGACGTTCCTGCGCGACCATACGGCGTACGGGAACGACATCACCGCCGCGCGCACGATGCTGGACGCCATGGGAAACCTGGTGGACGGGCCGTTCACCGATTTGATGGACCTGAGCAAGCAGCTGTCCGGCTTCTCCATGAAAGACAAATCCGTCGACCTGAGCGCGGTGACGGCCATGCCGGGCATCGTCAAGCAGGCCCGAGCCGACATCAAAGTCGAGACGCGGCGGCTGGAGAAGCTGGCGCCTCCGAAGAGCTCGAGCATCGCCTCCATGGTGAAGACCGGCGTCTCCGGCCTGAAATCCGTGGACAAGATGCTCAACGAATACGACGAGCTGATCAACCTGCTGCCACAGCTGCTGGGCGAGAACGGTGAGCGCACGTACCTGGTCGCGATCTACAATCCGGCCGAGCTGCGGTCCGGCGGCGGCATGGTCGGCAACATCGCGCCGGTGACCGCCGACCACGGCAAGGTCACGATCGGCGACTTCATCGCCACCACCGACATCACCTACGGAACGCAGCCGTACGATGCCGAGAACGTCAAGGAAGCCGCGGTGTTCGGCGACCAGGTGTGGAAATACCCACAGACGACCACCGTCAACCCGAACTTCCAGCGGGCTGCGGTCACATTGAAGAACATGTGGCTCGCGCAGCCGGGCAACGAGAACCAGGAGATCGCCGGTGTGTTCGCGCTTGACCCCGTGTTCCTGCAGTCGCTGATCGGTGCGACGGGATCGGTCAAGCTCAGCGACGGCAAGGTACTGGACGGCACGAACACGGTCAAGTTCTTCCTCAACGAGCTGTACGTGGACCACCCGATCTACAAGGAGCAGAACGCCTACACCAACAAGGCGTCGAAGACGATCATGACCCACGTGTTCTCGGGCGTGGGCACGTCGACGCTGTCGCCGATGCTCAAGGCGCTGCGGCAGACGTCCGCGAACGGCCATTTCAAGCTGTGGATGGCGCAGGAGGAGGAGCTGGCGGCGCTCGTACAGACCAAGGTCTTCGACGCGAACGTCGCGGGCATGATTCCCGGCAGTGTGGAACAGCCGAAGGCCGGCGTCTACGTGACCGAGGCGAAGCCCAGCAAGCTCAGCTGGTATCTTGAGCCGAGCATCACCGTCAAGAAGACGTGCGGCAGCGATTTCGCCGCGAACTCGTACCGCATCAGCGACGAAGTGGACGCGCCCGCCCGAGCCACCAACCCCATGACCATCGCGAACGCCGGCCTCGGCGACGAATACACGGTGACGGTACGGTTGAAGAACACGATGACCGAGGAGCAGGCGAAGTCATTGCCGGCGTTCATTACCGGCAATACGGAGAAGGGCACGATGCAGCCGCGACTGTTCCTGATGGCGCCCGAAGGCGGCGCGATCACGTCGCTCGCCTACGAATCCGGCGAAATGGTGTCGAATGGCACCGTGGAGGACCGCCAGTTCATCAACCTGCGTCTGACCCAGGGCATCAAGCCGGGTGAGACGGTGACCATCGCGTTCACCGTGCGGGCGGCGGAGAAGGCGAAGTCGACGCTGGACGTCGTCACCACGCCGATTATCAACGAGAAGGGCATCTACACGGGCACCAACGGCAAGGTCACCGACACGTGCGGCGCTGATGTGCCGGATGCGGTGGAGGACCAGTGGGCGGGAACTGGCAGCGACGGCACCGACGGTGGCAAATCCTCCGGCAAGACCTCATCGAAGCCCGCCGACGAGAACAAGAACTCCACCGACTCCTCCAATGGAGGTGTGCTGGACAAGCTCAGCAGCATCAAGGATGGCCTGAGCTGTCCGGTGGATCTGAAGAAATTCATGTAGCCACGGACGGCCGCGCGGGCACAGCTGTGCGTGTCCGCGCGGGCACCTTACGTAGGCTGACGGTTGCTGGCGAACTCGCGGATTTCGTTGCGGGTCGAATCCTTCGACCCGTCGTCCACGAACAGGAAGCGATAGTCGATGCGATCGTCATCGTCCGGTGCCAGCTAGGCGTTCTCAGAGAGCGTGGTGAGCCGGGCGAACAGCATCGGCAGCGACTCCTCCTCGTTGTAACAGGGTATGAGAATCGTCACGGTGCGTTTGTTTTCGTTCATTGTCTCTTCCCTTTGATGCCTGAGCTGGTGCGACGGCCTGCGGCATGTAATCGACTTCCGCTAGCCATGATAGTGGAAGTCGATTATGCGCGTGGTGTTCCATTCTGGCATTTTCGTATGGTTTCACCGGTCTGATGGCCGGGCTGGCCGGTTCCGCCGGCAATGTGGACAACTGTGGATAAGGGGTGAGTTATCCACTTATCCACAGATTTTCGAGGGTGGGTGGCGCCGGGAGCCTTGGGTGTGCCATGGTGTGCCTATGCGCGAGGACGCGGAGGGACCGTGACGGCAGTGGCGCATACGAAAAGGAGCGATCATGGCGACATCATTCTCGATGGATACCATCGGATTTCTGCAGGCTATCAACAAGTTGGAGCGGCGATTCGAGGAACTCGTCTCTCCGGAGACTATGCGCAAGGTGTGCGAAGACTATGACAGGGACGGCACGCCCACGCCATGGGATCACCGGCTGTACGCGCTGGCGCGCGACGTATTCGCGTGCGGCAGTTGGACGACGAACCTGTGCGCGGCGGCGATGTCATTCAACGGGCGGCTGGTGGGCGAGTGCCGGAGGTTTCTTCACGGCTGCTCCGAAACGGTGCGCAAGTACGGCATCTCGGTGTGGCTGTACGAGCTGCTGAACGATTCCACGCTGGCTCTGTTTCGCGACGACCCGTCCGATTACATGCCGTCGCTGATTCGTATGACGACCGTCGAGGAACTGATGCGACGGCCTCGCGGCAGGAAGCGGTTCGGCAACCGCAAGCAGCGCGGGCTCGCCATGGAGGAGCATTCGACGCAGATGCACCGGCTGGCGGCATACACCCTGCTCAATTGGGGTGCCGATGAGCGGCGCAGCCTCGACATCGCCCGGATGTTGCTGCTGTACCCCGGCATCGGCATGTGCATGCTGCGCGAGGACGGAGACGTGTTGCGCTTCGGTGCGGCGCCGGACATGCGGTATCGGCGCGTGGTCGACTATCTGCACGAGCGGCGGGCGCAGGCCGATGCGGAATACGAGCTGCATGGCAATCAGTGGATGAGTGAGTATATGGGTCGTCATGACGATGAGGAACCGGCTGTCGGAGAGATTGCGACGGCAGATCGCGACGCGGGCGGATGCTCGTCGAAGCGAGATGGCGTTCGCGGATATGCCGAGGTGGGCGACGAGTCGCTGTGCGACTGCGAGAGCTGCGCCCGCATCGACATGGAGGATAGGCTGGATCTGCTGAAATGCGAGCGGCGATACATGTACGATGTCGTCCGGCTGATTGATGCATACGAGAAGATGTGGGACGATGAACCAATAGATGTCGATGACCGCATGCTCGCGCTGGAACACAATCGGGATGTGCCGGGCGAACCACTATGGCAGGATGTGGCGTTCCTGAACGATCTGGCATACTCGCTGATGGGCGACGTGATGGCCCATGACCTTATCCTCGGATTCGAGCGGCGAGACCGCAAGCGGTTCGACCGAGGTGTCGAGCAGCTGGAACTGCTTACGGAGACGCTCGTCCGGTTCGGTCTGCTGTCATTGCCGATAATCGCGTTCATGAACGGATTCGATGAATTCTCACGGGGACTTGATGACGACTACGCGACGGACGGCACGCTTTACAGTACGTCCGAGGCGGACATACAGCGTCTCACACGCCGTATGCAGAAGCGTCTCGACAAGCTGAGCGAGGAGGAAATGAACGCGAAGGCACATTTGGGCGAGTCCTTGGCGAACATCGTATTGGCACGGTTCCCGGATGAGCGCCTGGCGCGGGGGTGCGCTTTGGCGTTGTTCCGCGGCAATCCGGACCAATATGATGAGGTCGTGGAATCGATGCTGATGCGCCCTGATGATGATCCCGGTGACATGGGCCCCGGCGACGGTGATGATGCGCCCCTTGGCGATGTTCCCAATGACGACGTGCTCAGGAAGCTCGACTTCGATGTCGAGGAACTGGACGACGACCTGGAGCTGGCGATGGCCGTTGACCTGTGATCGCAGGGTCTCGGGCCGCGGGCTGGGCGTCATCGCGAGATTAAGGTACACCCGGCATCGTGCCCCACGTATGGGTGCACGCTGCCGGGCGGCGACGTGAGTAGGCGACTCAGTACGGGTGGCTCAGTGCAGGTAGTCGGCGGCGTTCGTCGGGCTGGACGGCACGGCGTGGCCCTCCGTCACCGTGCCCAGACCGGACAGGTATGCCTCGCGGCCGGATTCGATGGCGTGCTTGAACGCGCGGGCCATCAGCGGGATGTTGCCGGCGCTCGCGATGGCCGTGTACGCCATCACCGCGTCCGCGCCCATCTCCATGGCCTCGGCGGCCTGGCTGGGACGCCCGATGCCCGCGTCGATGATCACCGGCACGTGCGTGTTCGCGATGATAACCTCGATGAAGTCGCGCATGCGCAGTCCCTTGTTGGAGCCGATAAGCGAGCCGAGCGGCATCACGCAGGCGGCGCCGGCCTCCTCAAGCCGCTTGGCCGCGATCGGATCGGGGAACATGTACGGCATCACCACGAAGCCCTCCTTGGCGAGCATCTCGGTGGCGCGAATCGTCTCCTCGTTGTCGGGCAGCAGGTACTTCGTCTCGTGCTCGATCTCGACCTTGACGAAGTCCGTCTGGCAGACCTCGCGGGCGAGACGCGCAATGCGCACGGCCTCCTCCGCGTTACGCGCGCCGGACGTGTTCGGCAGCATCGTGATGCCCTTGGGGATGTAGTCGAGCAGGTTGTTCTCGGTCGTGCGGCAGCGACGCAACGCCATCGTCACGATCTGTGTGCCGGCGTTCTCTATGGTCGCCTTGATGAGGTTCAGGTCGTAGCGCCCCGAGCCGAGGATGAAGCGGCTGGTGAACTTGTGCCCGCCGAGCACCAGCGGGTCGGCGTCGCCGGTCGCGATGTCGTCGTAGGCGTGCGCGTCCGGTTCGGGGAGCAGCGCGGTGTTCGTCGCCGTGCCGATGAGTTCGTCGAGCACCGGGTCGTCCGATTGGGCGGCCGGTGTGGTTGATGCGATGGTCATGATGGTACCTTTCTTTGAGGTATATGACGCTTGATGCGTGCGGTATTCGGGTCGGAGTGCGGTTCGCTGGCCGGCATCGGCATGAGCCCGTGCCGATGCCTTGCCGCGTGTTTGCCGGGCTCTCAGCCGCCCTGCACGAACGTGACGATTTCGACGGTGTCGGTGCCGCTCAGCATGGTCTGTGCGCGCTTGTCGCGCGGCACGATGGCACCGTTCACCTCGACCGCCACGCGTCCCGCGTTAAGGCCCTTGCGCGCGATGAGTTCGTCGACGCTGAGCGGCGTGGCGATGTCCTCCTGCTGCCCGTTGATGATCATGTGTCCCTCCTCGGTCGCTGGCGTGATTCCCATATCGGCGACATTGCGCTGCCGGCCGTTGCCGGTCGATCTCCGATCGGGTGCGCCGGCGTCCGCCGATATGAAAAACGGGTCGCTGGAGCAAGCCGTACCCTGTGAGGTGGTGCGCCCCTCCATGACCCGAATCATGCGTTTTTCGTTATGCCTGTTCTGTTATATGCCGGGATGCCCGGTGCGTTTGGCTGGGAACCGTCCACCATCGGTTGGCGGATGCCGATTGTTGCTGCGCTGCGACTGGACAACTCGTCCCTACGGCGGCATTACCCGCATCAAGTTGACGGTCGAAGCGTCGCTTCCTCTCAGCCTTGCGGCTCCCGTTCGGTTGCGCCTTCATCATAGCCCAGACCGCGTGACATCGCGCCCGGCCGCAGGGCTTCGCGGCCTTTCAAAATCCCTCGAATTGGTTATGACTGTCGTAACGAAGAGACAGGGGATGATGATGGCCAGATGCGCTCGATGTGGTAATGAAATTCCAGCGGGATCGGCGTTCTGCACATACTGCGGCATTCCGGTCGCAAGCGCTGCCGCCGCAGCGCCCGGTAGCGGGGCGCAGATGCCTCAACCTGGTACAGTCGCGTCCGGCTTCGCTCCGAACACAGTACCTGGTACGGGGACGTTGCCGCCTGTCCCGCAGCCAGCGGGCCCCGCGGATAACGGCGGCAGCGCACCCCAAGGTCAGCCCGGGTCGCAATCCCAACCCGGCAAGAAGCCACCACTTACGCCCGCGCAACGCAAGAAGCGCAAGATCATCATCGCCATCATCGCGGCCATCGTCGTCGTGGCGATCGTCGTCGGCGGAGTTGCCGCATTCCTCATCCTTCACGGCAGGAAGAACGCGGCCGCGGGTCCCGTGCAGATCAGCGACACGACTGATGCAACGCCGAAGAAAACGCAGAAGCAATCCCCGACGCAGATCGAAGGCAAAAAAGCGGTCAGCGAAGTCACCATGACCAACTTCGTCTGCAACTACGACACCTCCGACTGGGGGTGGGACGGCGGCGCAGTGGTTTCCGACGTAATGCCCTGCGCCAACGGCGATGCGAGCTCCAGCAGCGATTCCGACTATGGCAGTTCCAGCCAATCCGCCGATGACGGGCAATATGCGTTCGGCGTCTGGATGCCGGCAATGGACGAATCGAAGGTGATCTACTTCTCGGCTCTGAAATCCGGGGAGAAGATGTACTCCGATCCGGTCGTCGCCGCCACATACGGTCCCAACCCGGCCGTGTTCGTGATCTACGCGGTCAAGACCAAGGCGGTCGGCACCACGCCGGAAACCGTGCACCTGTTCGCCCATCAGGTCGATTTGAAATCCGGCGAATTGTCCGATCGCATCGATCTGCGCACCGAGGAAGACAATCTGATCAACCTGCAGCAGGATTACAAATTCGATGTGCTCGCGCAATCCAACAATCGCGTCGCCATCGAGAAAAGCTGGAAGACGACGGAGAAGAGGACTGTCAACGACGATCAGCGTGAGGTCGAAATCGGCCACAAGCAGATCATGGGATTGAGCGGCGGCGCGAAGCAGGCCGAGACCTTGCAGACGTTCAAGGACAGCGTGAGCATCAGCAAGGACAGCGGCGGATACCAGTCGTTGAACACTACTGAAGTCGATGTGGACGATTACCACGTGTTCGACACATATGTGGTCAAGGACAGCGCATACCACCTGTATTCCATCGACAGCAACAAGGAAATCGTGAAGATTCCTTCGGACTACTGCTCGCCTGGCGACACCTACCGATGCGACTTGCAGGGCCTGTATCGGTTCGGCGCGAATCAGTACGTGCTCAATCCCTCCGAAAGCTATAACGGCAACAAGCTGCTGATTCTGGATGCAGGCACGGGCAAGACCAAAAAAGTCACCGACCTGCTGAACATCAACACGAAGGATGACCAGTACGTGAACTTCACGGACTTCGGCCAGTTCTCGGACGGTTCCCTGTATTTCCAGTGGGATGAGTCGAGCGACAGCAAGCGTGTGTTTATCCTCTCGCGCGACCTGAAGGTCACCGAGGTGCTGGACGGCGGGCGGTGGGCCCGCCTGATGCTGAACTCCGGTGAGTTCGAAGGAGCCAACTATCTGCTGAAGCAGTTCTACGTCAAAACCACGGACGAGAACATCATCGTCGACGAGAAGGGCGAGACGGTCGGCAGCTACACGTTGACCCCGTCGGACGATGACGCGAACGACTACGACCATACGGCCGTGGACTGGATTATGTGGAGGGATGGCTCCGAGAACACGGTGACGGTCACGCGCGGGCAGGCGCCCGGCGAGCCGGCCCCGGACTCGTCCGACGGCAGCGGGTCGAGCAGCGGCGACGGCAGCGCCGGTGACAGCAGCTCCGGCGACTGACCACGCGCCGGGCGGTGCCGCCCTCATGACCCACCTCCATACTCTCTGAACGGTAGCTGCACGGCCGGAAACATCGGCATGACATTATGGCGTTGTCTGGTGGCAATCCTGTGACTATCACTTTCCTTCACATAAACGGTGTCACAATGAAAGGTATGACTTACAGGAACGACAAAACTGGGGAAGCCACGGTCGAGCACACCTGTGATGCCCGTGCGGTGTTCGACAAGCTCGCCATCATCGTGGTGACATATAAGCGCCAGCAGTTGCTGGAGGAACTCCTGGCCTCATTCGCGCAGCTGACGGTCGCGCCATGGCGCATCGTCATCGTCGACAACGAACACTCCGACGAGACGCAGGACATGGTCGACGAATTCCGGGAGAAGGCCGACGGTCTGTGGGGGACGACGGACGCCGACCGCAAAGGTGGCACGAGCCGTGTGGTGTACGCTCCGCAAACCGACAATCTTGGCGGTGCCGGTGGGTTTTCCGTCGGAGTAAAAGTCGCGTACGATCTCGGGGCGGAATGGTTCTGGGTGATGGACGACGACGTCGCCGTACTGCCTGACGGCATCGAGAAGCTCGCGAAATGGGGTCGCGACCATGACGTGATCCAGGGCGGCAAGCTCGATTTCGACGGCGGGCCGTTCTACTGGCAGTACAACTTCATCGTGCCGCTGGGCATCCCGAACCCGATCGCGCCGGCCGCATTCGGCTCCGCCGGGTACCGCGTGATGAACACGCTGTGCTTCGAGGGCGGGCTGTTCCGCAGGCGCATCGTGGAGAAGATCGGGCTCCCCGACCCGCGGTTCTTCATCTACTGGGACGACACGATGTACGGGTATCTGGCCAGCAAGGTCACCAACTCGATTGTGGTGCCCGACGTGGTGATGCGGCGCACGCGCGACATCAGCAACTGGGACATCGCCGGATTGCGGCAGCTGAACTCCACCTCGGACATGAACCGGTACCACATCCTGCGCAACCGCGGGTACATGGCCCGGTACTTCATGGTGCACGGCGACTACCGGCCAGTGCTGTTCGCCTTGGGAACGGCCGCCACGGTGGCGAAAGAGGTTATTCGCCTGGTCGCGGTCGACCGCGAGCACGTGCGCACCGGGCTGGTGCAGATCGCCAAGGGATGGCGGGACTCGCACAAGCTGATGCACGACCCGAAGTGGCGGCCGATGCCGCCGTTGGTGCGGCAATAGCGTCAGGGACGCTCTCAAAACTCGCGGATACAAGCACTTTTTGCGTATATTCATGCTGTATCTGCGAGTTTTGAGAGCGCGATTTTACGCGACGACGAAATCCGACACGTCTTTGATCAGGTCGAAGGCGTCATTACCGCGTGTGGTGAGCACTCGCAGACAGATGCCGTTGACGGCGCGGCTGACTCCCAGCTCGCCGGGGAAGCCTATGGCGTCCGCGTGGGATTGGATGTGGTCGATGAGTTCGTTTTTCCGCCTTGATGTGGGCGGCCTTGATGCGGGCGCGCACCGCTTTTCGGCCGACATGTCGGGATCAGCCGCCGTTGCTGGCTCCGCCGTGGGGCCTGCGGCATCCCGTGGCGCAGGCGGCGACGCGAGCGGATCGACCTCCGGCACATGCGCGTACAGCACGCCGCAGTGGGTGAAATTCCGCCACATGCCCAGTTCCGTATAGTCGAGCTGTCACCGATCGGTCTGCTGGCCACCGGCGATGCGTAGGGTGAATGGGGTGCCGAGGACTCCATGAGCGCGACGGGGCTGAATTATGTGCCGCAGTACATCGCCCACGGCTTCTCGTGGGATGCGCTGCTGCCGTACTATTCGCTGCAGGGGTTGCCGGACGTGGTCGGCTACATCCTGTCCGCCGTGATCGTCGATGTGCTGCGTTCGTTCGCCGGAGCCGGAAAGACCGTGCTGTTCTCCACCACCACGACATCGTTGAGCGGCTCATCCCCCGCATCATCCACATACACCCCGCCGACTAAACGCGGGACCCGCTGGCACAGCCTCTGCGCGACAGCCCTCCGGGCCTGCAGTTGAGGATGGCCTGCGGGCTACGGTCTTTCTGGCTCGTCGGTTGGCTTGTACTCGCCTACGGTTTCCGCTGTCTGCTGTACGTCTCGTCCCATCAGCAGCAGCGTGTTGCGGATTCAACGGGGTGAGAAAGAAAAAGAGAATGCGCCGAACCACGAAAGCGCCTGTCGGCGCAAAGGCCGCTCGCAGCGGCAAAAAATGGAGCCCGGGGCTATGCATGGCCCGACGCGGATATCAGTATATCCGGGTTTGCCCTGTTACGCTGTCCGCGTGTTGCGCCGGCTCAGTCCAGTTTGCCGCGACGCCACAGCTGCGCTCCGTGGCGGAAATCCTTGGACGTGGCGATGAGATTGCCGGCGGTGTGCATCAGCTTGGCGCTGCGGGAGCGCATGACATGGGCTTCGGCCAGGTCTGCGGCGGTCGCGGTTTCGGAGCCGGCCTTGGCCTCGGCCTGCCGCACCATGTGCCGCGCTTCGACGCGCAATCCCTGCGCCACCACGTCGACGAACGCGCTCGCCCTCTCCAGAGCCACGGCGAAATCGCCGGTGAACGCGCCTGCGAGAATCGAATCTGCCGTATGTGCGATGTCCGCTTCGGTGGGTGCCTGGTCGACGCCTGCGATGGCCGACGCGGCGGTCGCCACCGGTTCGCCGAGCCGCCACAGCCGCGAGATCAGATCGCGGTCGCGCCGCATCCATGAGCGCAACGTGTACAGCCGCCACATGATGCCCGGCAGCGAGTCGGGTTCCGACCGGCTCCACAATTCGGCGATCATGTCCACGCCTTCGCGGTCGACCAGCGTCAGCACCCGTTCCACAACCCGCGGATCAGCGGAGTGATGCACGCGGTCGAGCAGAGCGGCCGCCGATGCGTGACTCATTTCGCTGACCACGCTGGGATCGGCGCCTCCGGCAATGCCCTCGATGAGACCGGGGTCGATCTGCCCGGGGCGCGATGGCCGCGGCGAGCCGGTCGGCGTGAATCCCGTGCGGCTGGGAACGACGGAGCCTGAACCAAAATGCATGCTAGTAGACAAGTGGCGTGACCTTCTGAATGTCGATGATGGAAACGGTGTCACCGCAGGGTACCACGAACAGCGCGATGGCGGTGCCGGTCGGCATGTACGGCGAGGACGGAATCAGCCGTTTCATCAGCGATTTCGTCGCGCACAGTTCGCGCAGATGCCCGAAAATACCGCCGATGACCGGACGATGCATGCAGACCGCGGTCGCACTGTGACGCTGCAACGTATTTTTCAGCTCCTTGTGGAAGCACTGCCACGCCGCTTCCGGATCGGCGGCGAACGCGTCCTCGGTGAGCGGTTCGGCCGTATGCAGCGGCAATCCGGTCTGCCATGACAGCATCTGTATGGTCTGCTGGCAGCGCAGCCACGGCGAGGTGACCAGCCGCGTGGGATTGTAGCAGGCGAGCTCACGGTCGAGCGAATACGCCATCGACGCTCCGCGCGGCGTGATGGGACGCTTGTCGTCGGTACCCGTCCACTGCTTGCGGGGCTCGGCCTTGCCGTGACGCACCAGCAGCAGCATGTCGCCGTCCAGCGCGCCTTCCTCCACACGGTCGACGAACAACGCGAGAATATCGCGGTCGGTCGAATGGGTGAGCATACGCCGCGCGCGCTGCACGCTCACCCACATGACGCTGTCGATCTCGCCCACGTCAGCGCGATGCACGGGGCCGAACGCGTCGGCCCGCCGCACGGCGTCCTCGGGGTCGATCGACCTTGCCATCCAGAAGAGAATGTGCTTCGTGTCGACGGTTCGATCCTTGGAACGGCGGGTTTTCTTGCCTTCCTCGGCAAGCGGGTATTCGATTTCGCCGAGGAACGGTCCGAGCGCGACCGGCACTCCGGTCTCTTCGCTGACCTCGCGTACCGCCGCATGGCGGTGGGTCTCGTTGAGCTCCAGCTTGCCTTTCGGCCAGCTCCAATCGTCGTATTTTGGCCGGTGCACGATGCACACTTCAAGCGTATCGAAGTCGGCCAGTCGGGATGCCGCGGACGTCTGCCGCCCGTCGTCCGAGAACTTCATCCATCCTTGAAAATCAGTATTGCGGCGATACAGCACCGCGCCTGCAGCTTCTACGATTTTCACCTCACCACTCACCCTTCCATTATGCCTCACCGGCTGCATGACTACGTTGTTTCTCGTCTGTAATGACGATGGCCGGCCCTTGCGGGTCGGCCATCGGCTTATGCACCTACTGTACCTCGTGCGCCGCTTGTCTTGCGGAAGATGCGGTGCACGAGGCTCGTGCCGGATGCCTTATCGGGCGCCCGGCCGGGTGCCATGTCAGTTGTTGGTGCGCGGGCGGCGCTGGTGCTTGCGGATGAGATATTCCTGGCTGTCCACCAGCGGGCGGCTTTCGTCGTCGCGCGAATGATGGATGTACGTGCCGTCGGGCTGCATGTGCCAGGAGGCCGTGGAGTCGGACATCTGCAGGTCCACATAGCGAATCAGCTCGTCGATCTGCTCGGGCGCGGTGACGCGGACCAGCGCCTCGACGCGGCGGTCGAGGTTGCGGTGCATCAGGTCGGCCGAGCCGATCCACACTTCCGGGCCGGAGATGGGGCCTTCGCCGATCTGCGGGCCGTCGGAGTTGCAGAAGGCGTAGATGCGGCTGTGCTCCAGGAACCGGCCGAGGATCGAACGCACGCGGATGTTGTCGGACATGCCGGGCACACCGGGCTTGAGCGCGCAGATGCCGCGCTCGACGATGTCGATCTTGACGCCGGCCTGGCTGGCGCGGTACAGCGCGTCGATGGTCTTCTCGTCGACGAGCGAGTTGACCTTGATTTTGATCCAGGCTTCCTTGCCGGCCTTGGCGGCGTCCTCCTCGCGGCGGATGCGCTGAATCAGGCCGGTACGCACGGTGCGCGGGGCGACCAGCAGGCGGTGGAAGCTGGACTTCGGCGCGTAGCCGCTCAGCTGGTTGAACAGGCGGGTCAGGTCCTGACCGACCACCGGATCGCAGGTGAGCAGGCCGAGGTCCGTGTACAGGCGGGCGGTCTTCGGGTTGTAGTTGCCGGTGCCCACGTGGCAGTAGCGCTTGAGGCCGTCCTGCTCCTGGCGGACGACTTCGATGAGCTTGCAGTGGGTCTTGAGGCCGACGATGCCGTAGACGACGTGCACGCCGGCGCGTTCGAGCTTGCGGGCCCAGGCGATGTTGGCGTCCTCGTCGAAGCGCGCCTTGATCTCGACCAGCGCCAGCACCTGCTTGCCGGCGTGGGCCGCGTCGATCAGCGCGTCGATGATCGGCGAGTTGGAGCTGGTGCGGTACAGCGTCTGCTTGATGGCCAGCACGCGCGGGTCGGCGGCCGCTTGGGCGAGGAACGCCTGCACCGACGTGGAGAACGAATCGTAGGGGTGGTGCAACAGGATGTCGCGCTCGCGGATCGCGGCGAAGATGTCCTGTGCGCGACTCGATTCGACTTCGGCGATCTGACGGTTCGTGGTCGGGATGAACGGGCGGTTCTTGAGGTCCGGGCGGTCGAGTGACTGCAGTTCGAACAGTACGGTGAAGTCGAGCGGCGCGGGCAGGCGGTAGACCTCTTCCGGGTTGACGCCGAGCTGGTCGGCGAGCAGCTGGGAGAGGAACGGGCTGGTCGCGTCGGAGATCTCCAGGCGGATCGGCGGTCCGAAGCGGCGGCGCAGCAGCTCCTTCTCCATCGCGTTGAGCAGGTTCTCGGCGTCATCCTCTTCGACGTCGATGTCCTCGTTGCGGGTGACGCGGAACGAGCGCGCCTCCTTGATGATCATGCCGGGGAACAGGGATTCGAGGTGCGCGATGATGAGGTTCTCCATCGTGATGAACCCGAAGCGCTCCTCGCGGCTCTCCTCGTCGGTCAGGTCGTCGACGGGGACGAGGCGGGGCATGTTGCCGGGGATCTTCACGCGGGCGAAGTGGGATTTGCCGGAGTTCGGGTTCTCCACCAGCACCGCGAGGTTCAGCGAGTTGCCGGAAATGTAGGGGAACGGGTGCGCGGGGTCGACGGCGAGCGGCGTGAGTACGGGGAAGACCTGCTGGCGGTAGTAGCGCGAGAGACGTTCCTGCTCGGTGGTAGTGAGCCGGTCCCAGCTGAGCAGCACGATGTGCTCGTCAGCGAGGGCGGGGAGCAGCTTCTCGGTGACGTAGTGCGCGTGCTCGTTCTGCAAGCGGTGCGCCTGCTCGCTGATGGCACGCAGCTGCTGGCGGGGGCTCAGGCCGCTGGCCGCGGTGACGGCGATGCCGGTGTCGATACGGCGCTTGAGGCCGGCGACGCGGACCATGAAGAATTCATCGAGGTTGGAGGCGAAGATCGCGGCGAAATTGCAGCGTTCCAGCAGCGGCTGGTCTTCGTCCTCGGCGAGTTCGAGGACTCGCTGGTTGAACTTCAGCCAGCTGAGTTCTCGGTCGAAATAGCGATCCGCGGGCAGCGGCTCTTCGCCGGCTTGCGGCTCGCGCTTGTCGGGTTTGTCTGTCTCGGCTATGTGCTCGGCGATTTGGCTGCGCAGGATAGCCTTTGAAGGTGCGTCAAATGTTTGTGCCATGTATATAACTTTATGCGAGAATATGGCAGTTTCCTATGCGGCGTGTAAGAAATTCAGCGGTTGTTTACCATTTTCGTGCGGATGGGGTGTCGGGTGATGGTACGGCGACACGCCGATGGGTCGTCGGTTCCGCACACAAGTGAACAACGAACCCGTCCGATAGGAACATGAGGTGACAGTTTTCCGTCATAATTGAGCGGTATCGAACACTTGCGCAAAAAATCGCACAACGTAGTTGGGTGAGTTGCGGTATCGCGGTGTTGCGCCTAGATTATGAAGTGCAAGGACAACTTAAGAGCAGGCCCACAATAGTGTATGGTCACGAAGGACTGTTACGTTGAACGGGCAATGGAAAGACTTACCGTTACGACGATGAGGTTGTGCAGCGATCTGCTCAAGATGGACTTGCAGGAAAAACCCGCTCCGGCGGGTTTTTCCATGTGCGGCGGTCTAATGGCGAGGGTGGGCTTGGCTCGGGTTGGGGTTCGGACTGTTGGCTCCTGCTGTTCCGCGTGACTTCCTGTGTGCAATCATTGGGTTAAGTGGTCAAAAGTGTGTCTTACCCGGGTGTATTGCCGGTGTGTTGATGGGGCAGCGTGATCGTTCGGCCCGGCCTTTTCTGGCGCCGAACTCGCAATCACCGGGCTTTGGCCTTCGAAACGATATTTTTCGCCGAATCGCGGATTGCGGCGATTTCGGCCCGTGTTGCGGTGGCGATGGTGGTGGCGGACGGCAGTTGGCGGCGGGCTGTACCACACCACGTGATTTTATGCGGTTTTGGGGCTGGTGTGGCCGGGGAGGATATTGGGGTGCTTCTGGGATTGTTGGAAAATGGCGGTTCTCATGATTTGTGCTGTACCACACCATGCGATGTGAGGGTTCACATTTCATTGTGAGGCCTGCGGAAAAGCCACACAATGCATTTTTTGTGTGTTTTTCCTCTGGTGTGGCACGCCGGTGGTTATGACGGGCGGGTGGGTTCTGGTCAATGTTTGCCGTGACCGACTGACCGGCAGAGATGATCGGAGGCGCGATGGGCGTTCGTGAGCGCGGGGTATGCGACGTTCGGCGAGATGCGCACGGGCGAAGGTTGCAGAGAGGTTGGCTCGGATTCTTCCCGACTCCGCTGCCGGGTGCTTTCGACTGGATGCTAAGTGGAGACGGTTCCATATCACGCGAATATGCCCATCTAGGCGTCGTCTGTCCACAAAAACTGTGGATGACACGCCGTGATGTGGATAAGTCGCGGGCCTTCGACCACATTGTCGCCTCACGTTGCGCCGCTGTGGCGCTATTCGTTTCAATCGGAATATGACACACAACGTTACAGTTCAGAAGATTGGCGCCGCCGCTCCGCCGGGTGCAGCGGCGTCGCGGCAGGTTCCCATGCCGCCTCGCCGGGCCTCCCCGGACGCTTGGCGAAGGCCGGCTGCGCAGGTTTCCCGGCTTGACTCGGATGCTGCAAGCCATCGGATGCGTGCGCGCAAGCCCATGACCATGCCGCGAGTCGTATGCCCGAGCCCAGTCTCATCCGTGGACGGCAATCAGTCGATCGGCACGCTGACGCATGCAGGATGCCGTAATACAGTGGTGTTCTCTTCCGCGTCCGGGGGAGCGGGAACCAGCGTGTTCGCGGCGATGGTCGCATGGCGCTTGGCCCAGCGCAAGTTGCAGTGCGCACTGGTCGACTGCGATTTCGCGGCCGGAGGCATCGACGTGCTGCTGGGCATCGAAAACGAGCCGGGCCTGCGATTTCAAACAGTCGATATACCACTCGGGAAAACGGAAGGTGCGGCGCTGAATGGCGAGTTGCCGCAATGGGAGCGCGTGGGGGTGCTCGCCAGTCAACCTTGGAACGGTTCGGATCCTGAGCCATGGACGGTCTCTGCCGTACTTGAGGCGCTGGCGCAGGCCAATGATGTGGTGGTCGTCGATATCGGGGCTCCGAGCGCGTTGCATTCGCTGCCGATGCTGCGACAGTGCCGTCAGGTGGTATTGGCCGAGCTGACGGTGCTCGGTCTGGCGCGTGCTCGGGCGGCGAGGGCGATGATGATACGGCAAGGGGAGTCGCGCCCGATTATGGTCGGTGTCGTGCCCCGCGGACTGTCGCGCCGCGGCGGCATGGTCGACGCGCACGAGGCATCGGAGTATCTGCATGAGGAGCTGGCCGGGGTGGTGGCTCCGGACCGCGGGCTGCATGGCGATGTGCTGGAGGGGCTGGGCATCCGGGCTATCGGCAAGAGCAGCCGCAAGGCGGTGGATGCAGTCGTCGGTGCCATCGAGACGGGGTTGGGAGGTGATGTCCCATGATTGAATTTGGGCCGTTGGATGCGCTGGCACGCGATCCAACGGTCACCGATGTCGCGATCACCTGCGAGGGAAGGGTGTGGGCGGACCGAGGCGGAGGAATGACGGAGTGCCGGTTGCCTATGCCGTTGCGCACGCCGCGAATAGTGCGTGAATATGCGGTGCGGCTGTGTGCGCAATTGGGACGGCGTCTTGACGACGCCTGCCCGATTGCGGACGCGTCGAGCGAGGACGGGATTCGCGTGCACGCGGTGATCGCGCCACTGGTCGCGCAGGGCGCGGCGGTGACGATTCGTTTTCCGGATCGGCGGTTGCTCGGATTGACCGGATTGCGTGATGCTGGGATGTTCCCGCCGGACTGGCTGACGTTGCTGCGGAATCTGGTGAAGAACCGGGCTCGAGTGCTGATTAGCGGCGGCACGGGCAGCGGCAAAACCACGCTGCTGAAAGCGCTGCTTGCGGAATGCGATTCATTGGACCGTATCGTCACCGTTGAGGAGGTTCGGGAATTGGGGGATCTCGGACGCGACAACCATGTGTCGATGGTGGTGAGAGGGGCGAATGTGGAAGGCGCCGGAGCCGTAGGACTGCCGGAGCTGGTCAAGGCGACCCTGCGCATGAGACCGGATCGGGTGGTACTGGGCGAATGCCGTGGCGAGGAAATCGCCGATCTGCTGCGCGCGTTCAATTCGGGCCACCTTGGCGGTATGACCACATTGCACGCAGATGGCATTGACCGGGTGCCGGCGCGATTGATCGCGCTGGGCATGCTGGCCGGCCTTGACGCGCATACGTTGACGATGCTGGCGGAGGGGGCGTTCGACGTGATGCTGCATCTTGAGCGGCATCATGGTCGCCGGAGAATCGCTCAGATCGGGTGCCTCGGCATGCGCGACGGAGTGTTGTCCGGCGACGTGGTGGCGTTGTGGGACGGTGAGGGCGCCATGATGCCATGCCCGCGCTGGCATGATTTCACCGGGCGATGGGGCATGTGAGATGGATCATGTGAATGAGACATGTGAGGTGAGACATATGAGCGTGGGTGGGTTGCCGCGATGCGTCGCGCTGATGGTCGTGCTGGCATGGATGCTGTGGCCGTATGCCCCTCGCGGCCGTGCCCTGTTGCCGGTCTCTTCGAGGGTGCCGCGAGCAGGGCGAAAGACCGGTGCCGGTGATGCCGTCCGTAATGGCCGTGTGATGGGGCTGTCCGGCGTGATCGCGCATATGAGTTCGTCTGTTCGGGCCGGCGGCATGATCTCAGGTGTTCTTGCCGATGTCGACGGGAGCGGATTCGCAGGGGTGCCGTTGACCGCAAGCCGGTTGAAACGGCTGCTGATGCGACAGCGAATGCCGGGGGAGAGCGCCGCCCAGGCCGAACATGTCGCCTTCGAACTCGCCGTGGCCTGTGCGATGTGCGAGCGGTCAGGATGCTCCCTTGCCGATTGTCTGGATGTGGTCGGCGAGAACCATCGGATTTCCAGGCTGTTGCATGATTCCCGACGCAGTGCTTTCGCGGTTCCGCGCGCGACGGCGGCGCTGTTGGGCGCGTTGCCGTTGGTCACCATAGGTTTGGGAGAGCTGCTGGGCGCTCGCCCGGTGCAGGTACTGTTCGGCTCCGCGCAGGGCAATGCGTGCCTGGCGGTGGGCGGCGCAGGCTACGCGCTGGGACTGCTGTGGATGTCATCGATGATGCGGAACACCGGCACGAACATTGATACCGTCTGATTGCCGTCATGAACATTAAGGGGTGGGGTGATGTGGAACGCGATGGCGTGCGCCGTCATGGTGTTGATGGCATTGATGATATGGCCGGACTCGGCACGGTCGGGCCGCTTGACTGGCGTGCCGTCCGATGTTGCGGGAGAAGGGGGTGCTGCTGTGTCGTTGCCGTTGCTGATTGGACTGTTGTCGGTGTCGCTGCGGTCAGGCATGTCCGTCACGCGTTCTCTGGAGGGTGTGGGTGAGGCTGTCGGAGGGGCTCTTGGCGGCGGGCTGTGTGCGGTTGCGGACGCTCTGCACCGCGGATCGTCATGGAAGGATGCTTGGAATGCCGCCGATTTCGGTGATTATGCGGAGACTTCGGCAATCCTTCGTGGCGTGTTGGAGCCATCGTGGACTCGTGGTGTTTCGCCGATCGGCCCTCTGACGACGGCTTCGGAGCAATGGATGGAAGGCGAGCGAACCGCGATCGAGCAGGAGTCGGCGTCTCTGTCGGTGAAACTGCTGCTGCCCACGGGATTGTGCATGCTGCCGGCGTTCGTGTTTCTAGGCATACTCCCCTCGGTGATGGCGTTCGTGGGATGAACTTGGTGGCGACGCCACCCGATGGTCGGTGAAGAATGCTGCACGGCCGTCTGTCATCCACATAATGTGTGGATGACACGCCGCATTGTGGATAACTCGGCAGCCTTCGACCACATTGCCCGAAAACCCGATGGTGGGCGGGCCTGATGAGGCACAGTGGAAAGTGCCTTGTAGTTGGGCAAGGCCAGTCGAGAAAGGATTGTCATGAATATCGAGGAGACGATGATTGCCATTGACGGACGTACCGGGCCTATTGCGGCGATGACACGTACGGTGGGCAACATGGGGGCGTCGGCGCGGCGGGGCATTTGCCTGTTGGATGCACGGCTGCGCACGTTGAGCGCGGAGCCAGAGGAAGGGGCCACCACCGCGGAGTACGCGGTGGTGCTGGTCGCAGCCACGGGCTTCGCGGCCGTTCTGGTCGCTTTGCTCAAATCGGACACCATCAAGACGTTGCTGACCAACATCGTCAAGAAGTCGTTGAGTGTGGGATGACGGGCATTCACGATGGCGACGATGTCACATGCTGACAGTGGAGCCGCCACTGCGGAGTTCGCGGTGGTGCTTCCCGCTGTGGCCATGGTGGCGATGGTGTTGCTCTGCCTGACGAGAACGGTCACGGTGTCCATGCGATGCCAGGATGCCGCGTCGGCCGTAGTTCGCGAACTGGTGACGAGGGAAGGCGGCCTATCGGGAGCGGGGATGTCCGTCAACGCCGTGGCGAGTGGCATCGCGGGCGAAGGCGCAGTGGTGTCGGTCGCTGATGATGGCCATTCGATACGCGTGACGGCGCAATGCCCCGTGCTGCCGGATCCATTCGGCGTTCTACCCGTCAAAGTAACCGGCTCGGCCACAGGATGGCGGTGATGCCTAAGTCCGTCTTGCCCTCGCTGGCGGGCCGAGCCGTGAGCAAACAGCAGAGCTGTTTGTAGGCGAGGGGTGAACGTCAGTGAATCCAATGGGCGGCATGCGTAGCATGTCTGTAATTGCAGGGCCCGGAGGGCTGTCGCGGAGCGACTGTGCCGTCTTGCCCTCCCGCTGGCGGAGGCTGTCGCGCAGCTACTGGGGTGGTCAAGCTTCCCCTGCGCAGCTTGCCTCTGATGCGGTGGAATAGCGACGAAAGGAAAACACGATGGTGCAACGAATTCAACCTAGGAGACCATCGCCCGTGCGAGCCTATTGCTCGCGGCTGATGCAATCCGATGAAGGGTCGGGAACGATGGCCTGCGTGATGCTGATCGCGCTCGCGGCCGCACTGATAGCGACCGTCGCGTCGGTCGGAGGCGCGCTGCTCTGCCGGTCGCGTGCGCGGAGCGCTGCCGATGCCACGGCATTGTCGGCGGCGTCGGCGTACTGGTCTGGTGGCGCATCCGATCCGTGTGCCGTAGGGTGGCGTGCCGCGGCAGAGAATGACGCGCAACTGGAGTCGTGCGCCGTCGAGGGAGATGACATCGTCGTGACGGTGTCCGTGCCGCTGCGCCTGCCATTCATGTCACGTGTCAGCCAGCGTTCCCGCGCCGGGCCCATCAGCTGTGAATAGTCGATGGGGCCACTCGCGGCGGGTGTGGGCGGACAGCATTGATGCCGATGCCGAGACCGATTGCGGAGCCTGTACTGGCGGGGAATGCCGTTGATGCATTATGTTTGACGTATGGGCGAAGCGAAGACAATGGTGGCGTTGATCGGCAATCCCGTTTCAAACAAGGGGTGGGGTGCCGTCGTGGGCGAACAGGTATTCACGATGCTGGCCGAAGCCGGACAGCGGCATGGATTCGACGTAATGGATCTGACCGGCACCAGCTTTGATGATTCGCTGACGGCCGCTCGCGAGAACCGCACCCTATACGACTACTTGGTGGTCGTAGGCGGCGACGGCATGATCGCCTTGGGGGCCAACGCCGTCTGCGGCAGCGGCATCCCGCTCGGCATTGTGGCGGTCGGTTCGGGCAATGATTTCGCGCGAGGTCTGAAACTGCCCGTCAACCGGGTCAAAACCGCGGTGGAAGGCATCGTCGGCGCCATCGCATGCGGCACCTATCTGGATGTCGATATGGGACGCGTGCGCTCGACGGAGATCGCCTGCATGGTGCATGACGAGTCCGGTGAGCCCGTGGTGGATGAGGAAGGCCGCCCGGTGAACGGGCTGATCGACCGATACTATGCGGGGATGCTTAATTGTGGGCTTGACGCAAGCATCAACGATCGGGCCAACCATTCGCGCCTTCCCGGAGGGTCAGCGCGATACGCTGCGGCGGTGCTGGTGGAGATCGCCCGCATGAAACAGTACGGCTATCACGTCAAGGCCACGCTGTCGGACGGCACGGTGGAGGAACACGACATCATCGCCCCTCTGCTCACAGTCGCCAATGCACGGTACATCGGAGGCGGACTGGAGGTGTCTCCGTACTCCTTGCTTGATGACGGAATGCTGGATCTGGTGTGGCTGAACTGCAAGCCGAATGTCGGCCAATGTGCCAAAGCGCTGTCCAACGCCTATAACGGGAGGTTGCTCGCCAGCCAGATATTCAGCTGGAAGCGTGTGCGCCAGGTGGAGATAACCCGCGCCCACGAGGGAGACGAGCCTCCGGTGCTGATGGCCGATGGGGAGTACGTCGGGCATCTTCCAGTGACCGTCACCGCGCAGGCCAAGGCGTTGCGCGTATTGGTCCCGCCTGCGGTCGCCCACTGGCATGACAGCCGGAGCGAGGAGCATATCATGGCGGCGATCGAGCGCGACGGGCGTGACCCGGTGACCGGCGAATTCATCTGACCGGCGAGTCCGCCTGAGCGGAGCCTGCCTGTCCGGCGGCTTTCGGCCGACAGGCCAACGATTGACGTTGACGAGTCCGCAAACGTCGCCGCGGCGGCACCATCTGGGCAAGCCCCCGATGCGTGCGCAAGTAATGGGGACAATAGGGAAAGACACCCGGAAATAGCCGGGTTGCGATAGGTTGGAGCTTATGGCACTTGCACTGTATCGACGTTATCGACCGGACACGTTTGAGGGGGTCATCGGTCAGGATCAGGTCACTGTTCCGCTGATGCGGGCCCTCGACAGCGGCAAGCTCACGCATGCGTACCTGTTTTCCGGGCCGCGTGGCTGCGGTAAGACCAGTTCCGCGCGTATCCTCGCGCGGTGCATCAACTGCGCCAAGGGGCCGACCTCGCATCCATGCGGGGAATGCGCCAGTTGCAAGGACCTCGCCACTGGCGGTCCAGGTTCCATCGACGTGGTGGAAATCGACGCGGCCAGTCACAATGGCGTCGACGACGCCCGTGAACTGCGAGAGCGCGCCGGATTCGCCCCCGCTCGGGATCGCTATAAGATTTTCATTCTTGACGAGGCGCACATGGTCACCCAGCAGGGTTTCAACGCGTTGCTGAAGATTGTCGAGGAACCGCCGGACCATGTGATGTTCATCTTCGCGACCACCGAACCCGACAAGGTGATCGGCACCATCCGTTCGCGTACCCATCATTACCCGTTCCGGCTGGTTCCCCAGGAGGTCATGGGACCGTATCTGGAGGAGATTTGCGCCAAGGAAAGCATCAAGCCGGAACCCGGCGTGCTCAAGCTGGCGATGCGCGCCGGCGGCGGTTCGGTGCGTGACACCCTGTCGGTGCTCGATCAGTTGATGGTCGGCGCGGTTGACGGCGTGATCGCCCACGACGCCGCCGTGGCGCTGCTCGGCTTCACGCCGGAGGCGCTGATCGGCGAGGCCGTGGACGCCGTCATCGCGCGTAACGGCGAAGCGCTGTATGGCGTGGTGCAGAAAGTCGTGGTGGGAGGATTCGACCCGCGTCGGTTCGTCGAGGATCTGCTGGCGCGGGTGCGTGATCTGCTGGTGCTGACATTGGGCGGCGCTCAGGCAGAAAGCGTGCTTTCCGATGCTGCCGAGGCCGAGGACATGGACGACCTGCGTAGGCAGGCGTCGTCGCTTGGCTTGGGTGCGTTGACGTCGATGGCAGAAACCATCAATACCACCCTGGGGTCTATGACCGGGGCGATTTCTCCGCGCATGCGGCTCGAATTGCTTGCCGCGCGCTTACTTGCCGGGCGAGAGGGACTGGATGTCGCGCCGGCCGCGGGCGGCACTGCGCCCGGGGCGGACTCTGCAGGTACTGGCCGCGGAGCTGCAGGAGTGAATGCGCGAACAGGCGGCATCGCCGAGAGCCGGTCAGGCGGGACGACTCCGCGCAGGGGAGGATTCATCGGATCCGCTCGCAACCAGCAGACGGACGCTCGCCAATCGGCGACAAGCCAGACGAATACGTCACCGAGCCGAACCACCGGCACCCAACCTGATCGCGCACTCCAGACGGAAGCGCCCACTATGGCGGAAGCGCCTGCAACAGCGGATGCGCAAGCCGGTGCCCCGTCTCCCGCCGCTCAAGCACCGTCCGCCGCTCGAGTACCGTCGGCCGGTGAGCCGACAGCCGCGCAATCCTCTCCGCAGGGCGACGACCGCACGCCGGACGAACGCTGGGATGCACTGGTCGCCGGATTGCCGGCGGACGTCGCCGCGTACGTGAACCGCAGCAAGGTGCCGCGCATCCACTTGGAACAGCACGAGCCAGGCGGAAAAGGCACGTTGTGGATCAAGTTCGACAAGGCGCTGAGCAAGTATGCCTTCGCGAAGGCCGTCGCTGGTGAGGAAGTCGGCGGAACCCGCAACGTGGTGCAGATCATGCGCGCTGAGACCCGCAAGGCGTTCGGCGACCAAGTGCAGCTCGCACCCACCAAGAAGATGGCCGACGGGCAGGTCGCGCCGCCGTTCGGCCAGCTGCCGGCAGACGAGCAGCAGCGCATCAGTGCCCAGATCGTCAAAGCGAGTCTCAGCGCATCATTGGGGGCGATGAGCGTCGGCAACAATGCCAAGGAGCCGCAGACTCCTCCCGAAAGCGGCGACACCGCATCGGCCGATGCGGACGAAGTCCATCGAGCCGTACCCGACGCGCCGGACGCGACAGTGGCTCATGACCGCGACAATAACCGGGCGGTCGCACAGGATACCTCGCGTGCGGACGCGCAGTCGGCAGTGGATCCGTGGGCGCTCCCGGAAGCGGGGGCTGGCGACGCTTGGTCACCGACTGACGATGCGTCTCACAATGTTTCACGGGATGTTTCACGGAATGCTCCGCAAGATGAGGGTCATCACGCGAAACACATCGCCGTGCCGGATTTGAGCGACGACACCGACCCGTGGGCCAACGACGGCGGTAACAGTATGCCCGTTGACGGTGTACGCGGTGGCGACGCGCCCGGCACACCTCAGAACGTTGCCCATGCGCAGTCACAGTCGCGAGAGGACTCCGAGCGCACCAACCCTGGCCCCACCGCCGTGCCGGAGTCCATGTCCGCGGAAGACCCCTGGGCTGGCATGCCGTCATCAGTCGCTTCCGCTTCGTCGAGCATCGCCGCGCCAAGCGCAGGCTCCCCGGCAGCTCTCCAAGGGCCTTCCGACGACTTGGCTGCGCCCGGGCGCCCGGAAAACCCCGGAGTCGAACCGGGAACGACGCATCTGCAGCAGACTCCCGGTGCCGCAGCCGGTCAGAGAGCATCCCGCCCTGCGTATAACGACACCGATCCGTTCGCCGGAGCCGACCCGTATGCGCAGGAGGACATTCCCATGCCGACCGTGGCACCGGAAGACGACGAATATTCGATGAATGACGTTTCACTTGGCTCGCCCGAGACGATGAGTCTCGACGACGTCAAGCAGTTCTTCGAAGTCGTCAAGCCGGTGGAGGAATACGGCCCCGACGACCCCAAGAACCCCAGGAACATCCAGCACGTCAACAAACATGATTCGGAGTGAGCACACCAATGGCTTTGGCATATGACGGAGCGATACAGCGACTCATCGACGCATTTGCCGGACTGCCCGGCATCGGCCCGAAAGGGGCGCAGCGCATCGCCTTCTATCTGCTGTCGGCCTCCGACGAGGAGACGGGCAAGCTGGTCGACGCCATCACGGAAGTCAAGGAAAAAGTGCGGTTCTGCGACATCTGCGGAAACGTGTGCGAGGTCAGTCCGTGCCCGGTATGCGCCGACCCGAGACGCGACCACGGGGTGATCTGCGTGGTCGAAGAGCCGAAGGACGTGATGAGCATCGAGCGCACCCGTGAATACCGCGGCCAATACCATGTGCTCGGCGGCGCCATCAACCCGATGGCCAACGTCGGACCGGCCGACCTCAACATCCCCAAGCTTCTCGACCGCCTCAAGACTGACGAGGTCAAGGAAGTCATCCTCGCACTCGACCCCAACATCGAAGGCGAGGCGACGACGACATACCTGAGTCGTCTGCTCAGCCCGCTCGGCATCAAGGTCACCCGGCTCGCCAGCGGTCTGCCCGTCGGCGGCGACTTGGAGTTCGCAGACGAGGTCACGCTCGGCCGTGCCATCGAAAGCCGTAGGGAGCTGTAATGGCAACCGAACGCCCCGATCTCTTTGAACTGACGGATGACCAACGGGAGCTGCTGGAACGGAATCGTCTGCGCGAAGAGGCGCTGCTTTCGCCGCATGCTACCCATAGCAACCAGGCAATTTACGAGCGCCCGGATGTGCTGACCGATGTCGATGCGTGCTTGCGGCCCGCATTCGTGCGGGATGTGGACCGCATCCTGAACAATGCTTTCTATAACCGCTGCATGGACAAGACGCAGGTGTTCCCGTTCTTCCGGAATGACGACCTGTCGCGCCGTTCGTTCCATCTGCAGCTGGTGGCGCAGATCTCCCTGAAGATTGGGCGGGCTTTGGGTCTGAACACGGCCCTGATCCAGGCTATCGCTCTGGGGCACGACCTGGGCCACACACCCTTCGGCCACGGGGGAGAGCGAATGCTGGATACGCTGCTCTTCACGCATACGGACGCGCCGGGCATACCGGGCCGTCATTTCAGCCATAACGTGCAGAGCGTGCGTCTGCTGCGACAGATTTCCACCAGCAATCTGTCACTGCAAACATACAATGGTATTCTTTCGCACTGCGGCGAAAAGGCGTTCGCGAAGTACGAGCCGCGGCCGTGCGATACGTTTGCCGACCTGGATGCCATGATGGCGGATTGCTATTGCAGCTTCTCGAATAGCCAGTTGCTGCGGCCCAGCACGCTGGAAGGATGCGTCGTGCGCATTTGCGACATTCTGGCGTACCTGGGCAAGGACCGTCAAGACGCGGTGAGCATCGGCGTACTGGACGAAAGCGAGTACCGCACAGACGGCGAAGTAGTCGGTGCCACGAACGCGGACTATATCAGGAACACGACGCTGAACCTGATCAAGAACAGCTTGGGGAAAAGCTATCTCGCGCTTGACCCCGAGGTGTTTGAAAGCCTGATGCGCATCAAAGACGAAAACTCGCGGCTCATCTACCAATCGAAGGCGGCCCATGCCCGCTTGGATAGCATCATCGAGCCTATGAAGACGCGCATCTTCGAACGTTGCTTGGACGACCTGCACGCCGGCAATGAAGGTGCGCCCATATTCCGCCACCATGTGCATTCGTGGGTTATGCGCTACAACTCGCAATATGCGGAGCGAAATGCGCCCGAAGTTATTGTTGCGGACTACATTGCGTGTATGACCGACGAATATTTCATCGACTTGTACAATTACCTGTTCCCCGAACAGGCCGTGGACAAAGAGTCGCTGTACCATTCGTACTTCGAATAGCCAAGCGGAATGACCTGCTGCTGGGCGGCAGCGGTGCGTTTCGGAGTTTTGGCAGAACGAATAGCCGCCAGAAGAATAGAATGCCCGACTCCGTGTTCGGAGCCGGATAGGTTGCGCGATGCTGTTTGCCGGCACCTGCCATTGAAATAAAAAAGGAGCGCCTGCTCGAGGCGCTCCTTTTCGAGTATCCCGTGGTATCGGAATTACTGCAGCGACCAGCCGCCGTCCAGGACGATGGTCTGACCGGTGGTGTACTCGTTGATGGGGTTCAGGAAGAACATGATAGCGGAAGCCATCTCGTCCAGGGAGCCCATGTACGTGTAGTCGCGCAGCGGGGTGCGGGACTTGACGTAGGCCTCCTGCTGAGGCTGCTCCTCGAAGACCTTCTTGACCATCGGGGTGAAGACATAGCCGGGGGCGATGCCGTTCACGCGGATGTCGTACTTGGCCAGGTCGACGGCCATTGCACGGACCATGCCCATGACAGCGGACTTCGTGGTGGAGTAAGGAGCGATGTTCTCCATCGGGCGAGAGCCACGGCCAGAAGAAATGATGACGATCTTGCCGCCCTTGCCCTGCTCCTTCATGATCTTGCCAGCGGAGGTGGCCAGGAACCAGTTAGCCTTCACGTTGACGTTGAAGATCTTGTCGTACTGCTCGGGCGTGACATCCAGGACGTTCATGCGGGGCAGAGCGATGCCGGCGGTGGAAACGACCATGTTGATCTCGCCGCACTCGTCAACGGTCTTCTTCAGCATGGCGTCGATGTTCTCCTGATTGGTGCCGTCGCACAGCATGCCCAGGACCTTCTGGCCTTCCTTGGCGTCAGCAGCCAGTTCCTTGGCGGTGTCCAGGCACAGCTGCTCGGGCACGCCGCAGATCATGACGTTAGCGCCAGCGGCGATCAGAGACTGAGCCGTAGCCTTGCCGATGCCGGAGCCGCCGCCCATAACGACTGCAGTCTGGCCTGCCAGCACCTGATCCGGCTGAGTTGCGAACCAATTAGCCATATGTGTTACTTCCTTTCCTGTAGGAGGGATCCTCTCAGATCCATCCTGAACCAACCGACACCGCTGCACTTCCGATACCACGATGTCTTTTGCACGCTCCTGATTATAGTCCAATGGCTGTAACTATGGGTAATTTAGTAAATGATAGATAGGATTTATTAAACTTCGTACGCAGGTTTTTCTCGCAAAATGCACTTTCATGTTGCATTTCATGCGTAGGCGAAAATAACAAAATTCAATGATGCTGCATGCGGCGAGAAAAAGGGCGTGCATAAATGAGTGCTGCAGAACGTGCGAAAAAGTACATGTTCGCCATTGCCCTGACGTACATGTGCTACCTGACTCACGGCATTCAGGCAATCATCCTGAGCCAGAATCAGGTCAACTTCTACACGCAGTGGGGTTATACCGACGCCACTGCCGGTGCTGCTGCCGTATCTATGGCAATCGTCTGGACAGGCGTCGGCAAATTCGTCAGCGTGTGGGCGGGCGGCGAACTGTCCGACCGTATCGGCCGCAAGATTCCGGCCGTGGTC
>ERZ825324.745-NODE-745-length-43116-cov-7.397367_pt1 | contig 43116 bp, 35 predicted proteins | sample MGYA00519859_ERZ825324 | MGnify/ENA primary metagenome ERZ825324 (study PRJEB31778, sample SAMEA3449198) | human gut metagenome | biome: human gut; feature: human-associated habitat; material: faeces | place: United Kingdom | collected 2010/2012 ...
TTAGGGCGTGGACTACCAGGGTATCTAATCCTGTTTGCTCCCCACGCTTTCGTGCATGAGCGTCAGTCATGTCCCAGAGGGCTGCCTTCGCCATTGGTGTTCTTCCGCATATCTACGCATTTCACTGCTACACGCGGAATTCCACCCTCCTCTGACAAACTCTAGCCGTGCAGTCACAAATGCAGTTCCCAGGTTAAGCCCGGGGATTTCACATCTGTCTTGCACAGCCGCCTGCGCACCCTTTACGCCCAGTAATTCCGATTAACGCTTGCACCCTACGTATTACCGCGGCTGCTGGCACGTAGTTAGCCGGTGCTTATTCTTCAGATACCGTCAGCGGAACGTATTATTCGTACGTCCCTTTTCGTCTCTGACAAAAGCGGTTTACAACCCGAAGGCCTTCATCCCGCACGCGGCATGGCTGGATCAGGGTTTCCCCCATTGTCCAAAATTCCCCACTGCTGCCTCCCGTAGGAGTCTGGGCCGTGTCTCAGTCCCAATGTGGCTGATCATCCTCTCAGACCAGCTACTGATCGTCGCCTTGGTAAGCTTTTATCTCACCAACTAGCTAATCAGACATCGGCCGCTCCTGTCGCGCGAGGTCTTGCGATCCCCCGCTTTCACCCTCAGGTCTCATGCGGTATTAGCTGATCTTTCGATCAGTTATCCCCCACAACAGGACACGTTCCGATGCATTACTCACCCGTTCGCCACTCGCCGGCAGGAGCAAGCTCCCCCGCTGCCGTTCGACTTGCATGTGTAAGGCATGCCGCCAGCGTTCAATCTGAGCCAGGATCAAACTCTTGAGTTCAATCACTGCTATTACTTCATTTGCTTCAGTTTCCTGAAGCGTCGCGCTCAAAATTATCGACTGGTAATTTTCAGAAGTTATTCACTTCTGCATCATTCCATTCGTCTTTTCAAGCACCTGATTTTTTATGAGCTGAAGCTCTTCAAAACCAGATGCTCACGCTTATCGGTTCGTTATTCAGTTTTTAAAGATCGTCACTGCATCGCAGCGACAGGATGTGTATCTTACTCTCCCGATTTTAAAAATGCAAATATTTTTTCATTCGATCTTTCATTTTCCTCAATGGATTTCATAAAAATAATTGATTAAAAAGATCATTTTTTATTAATTTTTTTCTGTTTTATGGATTTCGGACAGCTTCCATACAGACAGGGCGGAGAAACTTCCGTTTCTCCGCCCTGTCTGAAAAGCCAAAAATGCTTAAATGAAGCGGCAGATATGATCAACAGCAATATCTGAGAACCCAAAGGCCTCCGCCTTGGTTACCTTACCGCTGGCGACCCGCAGGACTTCATCGAGAATGCCTTTTCCGGCATCTGCGATAGTCAGATCTCCCTCCAGAATACCGGACACATCGATATCCATATTGTCAGCCATCCGCTTTGCGGTTTCCCTATTACCGGTAACTTTAATTACCGGTGCCAAGGCATGACCGGTCGGTGTACCCCGTCCCGTCGTAAAAACCACCATGGTGGCGCCGCCTGCCACCATGCTGGTGACAGACGAAATGTCGTACCCCGGGGTATCCATAATCAGAGCCCCCTTCTTGGTGGGTCTCGCGGCTTCCTGGAGTACTTCTACAACAGGCCTTGTGCCTCCCTTATGGATACATCCAAGAGATTTTTCCTCAATCGTGGAAAGACCTCCTGCTTTGTTACCGGTAGTCGGCTGACCCGTACGACAATCCTGTCCAACTCCCGCAAGGTGCTTCTCGTAATCCTCACAGATGCGGATGATCTGGTCATGAATTTCCGGCGTTGCTCCCCGTTTCGCGAGAATATGCTCCGCGCCGACGAACTCAATAGTTTCAGACATCATCGTGGTGCCGCCCAGATCCACAATACGGTCAGACATGTTGCCAACCGCTGGATTCGAAGCGATGCCGCTTGTTGCATCGGATCCGCCGCACTCAATCGCGACAAAAAGGTCTGACGCATCGCAAGGTTCACGCTGCTGCTCACTCGCTTGAGCAACCATTTCCCGGGCCGCCTTCACTGCGGCCGCAGTTGTTGCTACCGTTCCGCCTATTTCCTGTATCCCGAACGAGACGACAGGTTTGGAAGTTTCCGCGCGGATTTTCGCAGCCAGTTCTCGATGACCAACCGTTTCGCACCCTAGGCCGATCACGATGACTCCGAACACATTCGGGTTCAGAGCAAACCCCGTCAGTACACGAAGGTTCATGTCAGTGTTCGCCTGCACATCAGAACACCCGACATTCATAATCACGTTCTTTGTGCCGCGGACTTCGCTAGCTACCAGTCTGCAGGTTTCGGAAGCGCAGGCACAGCCTGGAAGAATCAATACATAGTTTCTGACACCAACACGCCCGTCCGCCCGGCGATATCCCATGAACTGCATTTCACGCCTCCTTCCTAAGCAGATACTCGTCTGCATACGCCCGCGGCTGACTAGCGATATTCCGGTCATTCACAAGACATCCCTTACGGATATCCTCAGTCGCTTTGCCGATGACCTCACCGTACTTCAGCACCTCTTCTCCGGAGGCAATATCACAAAGAGCTATTTTGTTGCAGAAAGCAATCGCCTCAACGGCCTTCACCGCTCCTCTTGAGCCATCCGGCTCAAGAATTTCGACCTCATCCCCCGGCTGAACCGCGGACGTGCAAACCGCAATATTGTCAGTGACATGTATATGCAAGGCTTTTGGCATCTGAACGTTCCTTTCCTGATCCGGAATAACTAGAACGCACTCTACACTTATTAGTTCTTTAGGGGTATACAGCTTAACGTGATATAATCGCGGATCCTTTTTGTGATAAGAGTATTGCTATCACCACTCCTCAGACAGGTGTCGAAATGGATCATCTTTTTGAAACACGTTTTTCTGAGCTTCTTGTCACTTATGGTGAGAAGATCGCACTCGCGATCATCTGCCTTATTGTCGGCAAGATCGTCATCAACCTCATCATCGGTGCTGTGGGCAGGGTCAAATACTTCAACAATGTTGATCAGACAGCAAAGGGATATATCAATTCATTCCTGAAGATTGGCCTTTGGGTCGTTCTGCTGATCATTGTGATTCAGATCCTCGGTGTTCCGATGGCGTCCGTCATCACAGTACTTGCATCCGCAGGCCTTGCTATCGGTCTCGCTCTGCAGGGAGCTCTTTCTAATATCGCGGGCGGCGTCATGCTGATGATCTTCCGCCCGTTCAGTGTGGGGGATTATGTTCAGGCATCCGGCGTTGAAGGGACGGTTCGGGATATCACGCTTTTCTATACCACGCTGATCTCCCCTGACAACAAGCGAATCACAATCCCGAATTCGCAGGTCATGAACACTACGGTCACCAATCTTTCAAGCGAAAAACTTCGCCGTGTCGATCTCGACTTCAGCGTTGCCAAAGATGAGACACCTGAGAAAATTCAGTCTCTCATGCTTGATGCCATTGCGAAGACCAATAAGGTTCTCCAGGATCCGGCCCCGTTTGCCCGTCTTACCGGAGGAAATGACAAGGGCATGAACTTCCAGGCACGAGCCTGGTGCAAGAGCTCTGACTATTGGGACGTCTATTTTGACCTCACGCAGAACATCACCGAAGCTATGGGTGAGAATGACGTTAAGGCCCCTGCGGCACGCGTGATTCAGGCTTAAATCACAAGTTTCTTTCCATAAGAAAAGGCGCAGACCGTTCTTATGAACGTCTTCGCTTCTTTTTGCCTTACCTTGATCAGCGTTTCTGACTGTCGCGGTAATCGGCAAGGAATTTCTCGATCCCCTTATCAGTCAGCGGATGAACCAGCATCGCCCGAAGCACCTTCGTCGGAATCGTCGCGATATCGCACCCGGCGAGCATCACCGCATTCACGTGCCCGAGCGAGCGGATGCTTGCCGCAATGACTTCAGTCTTGATATCGAAATTGCGGAAGACGTCCACAATATCGGCAACCAGCTGCACGCCATCTTCACCGATATCATCAAGCCGCCCAACAAAAGGCGAAACATAAGCTGCGCCCGCACGGGCCGCAAGAAGCGCCTGAGGAAGGCTGAAGATCAGCGTGACATTCACACGGATGCCTTCTGAGGAGAGTACCTTTACCGCTTTAAGACCCTCTGCGGTGCAGGGAATCTTGATCACCACATTCTCAGCGATCTTGACGAGCTTATGCGCTTCTTCCAGCATGCCCGCGCAGTCAAGACTGATCACTTCCGCCGATACCGGACCTGGAATCAGACTGCAGATCTCAGGAATCACATCCGCCTGGGAACGGCCGGATTTCGCAATCAGAGAGGGATTGGTGGTTACACCGTAAACGATCCCCATATCGGCAAATTCGCGGATCTCATCCACGTTAGCCGTGTCCATAAAAATCTTCATGCATATCCCCTTTGTTTTCCGTCTGCCTCTTGAGGACAGGCGTTATTGCTTAATATAATGCCGATCCTGAAGAGGAGTTTCAACTTAAGACAAAGGGATTTTGCGTGATTCAGACGGACTATTGACCTTGGGCATCCCGGACAGGTTAAAAACCTTACAGATTGACCCAGCCTTCACCCGGCGGGAGCGGCGTTCCGTCCTCGGCTTTGGGGCCATCTGCCCTTGGCGTTCCACCGCCCAGCAGATAGGCTCCAGCCATCTGCTGCCACTTCATGAATTCGTCGGGCGGAATGCTCACATCGCGGCCAAGCGCGATCTCCCGAAGGGATTCATGGGGATTAGCCGTTTTCATGACCGCCTGAGCCGCGGGATCCGTGCCACCCGCGAGGTCAACCGCATACCAGACCCGCGACACGTCGTACTTCAGAGACCAGCTCGGAATCAGAAACTCTACATTCAGCACAAGACTAGGGGCCGGAGTCCTCTCGGTCTCCAGATCATCTTCTCCTGTTGTATGACAGGAAAACAGCACCCGATGTCCGCTATCCCCGGATTCCACCGTCCAGCTTTCCGTATTCTTTTTGCAGTACTGATACTGATTCAGGGCATCACCGATTCTGAACGTTCTGCCATCATCAAAACTGATTTTCCCGTTCTGGACATAACTGAGCCAGAGCATGCCTGTGCATCCGGCGAGGAGCAGCGCCGTGAGAGCTGCTGCCGCAGCCCTGAACGCTTTCTGACTAAACTTCATTCAGACCATCCTTATCAGCCGTCTTTCCGGCGACTGTTTTCAATCTAATATCCGGCCTCACGCTCTCGGATTTCACGATAAAGTGATTCATTCACAGGAACAGAGACACCAAGTTCGTGCCCCTTCTTTACCACAGTTCCGGCAAACGACTCCACTTCAGAGAGCCGATGGGCGAGACCATCCTGCCGCATTGAGGGCATGCCTTCAGGGGCCAGAGTGTCGATCAGTCCTACATAAAAACTGAGATCTTTCTCTGTCACCGCGACACCGCTCTTCTGGGCGATCTGCATAGCTTCCCGCATCGCCCCGATCATCCGATCGCGCGCGGGACCAGGCTTCTGAACAACAGCATAGCCGCCTTCCTCAACCATGCAGAGCTGATTGACACCGACATTCAGCATCCATTTGGCCCAGATCCGGTGAAGGATATCCGGATCCCGCTCAAAGGGAACATCACAGCGGGTCAGCAGCTCACAGAGCATTCCCAGATCAGGAAGACGTTCCTTATCCTCTGCGGGCAGTCCCACACAAAGCGTTCCGGGATGCGAATACCTCAGATCTGGGCCGATCTTTGTAGCATCCATGCCCTGCGCAACTGTGTAGAGAACATGTCGGCCTCCCAGTTTTTCCGAAATGATCTCTTCGCTCGTAATTCCGTTCAGCAGCGAAATGATGATGGTATCGGAACCGGCAAACTGCTTCGCGAGACCAATTGCGCTTTCCAGACCAGTTGCCTTCGTCGCAAAAATCAGCAGATCAGGAGTCGGTGCATCTTTTGCCTCAAGCATCCGGAACGGACATTTCTCACCATTGCAGGTCACGCCAGCTGAGTTAAAACGCTCCACCCGGGCGGCATCTGCGACAAAGAAAAGGTTTTCATAGCCAATTCTCCGGCCAATCAGGTGCCCGTACAGGATACCGAGGGCACCCATTCCGATAATAGCAACGCTTCCAATAGTCTTCATGCCCGCATCCCCGAATTACCCGGCAAACCGGGAACTCTTCTTCACCTCACTGTCAACTTCCGCACCCAGCTTCCGAAGTTCAGCAATGATTCTCTCGCGCTTCAGGCGCTTTGCTTCAGCCGCGTCACTGTCAACACGCAGTGTCTTCGTGAAGGTTTCAGCCTTCGCCTGCACCTCAGTCACAAGATCTTCCTGCTTATCCTCCGCCTTTGGCTTTTCTTCAGGAGACGGTCTCACACCTTTCTCCGCCAGCTGTGACATCACCCACCAGAGTCCCGATTCAGGATCACGGCTCCAGGCTCCTCCCCTGACCCGGACAAACTGCCACCCGGCGCGCTCCAGAATTGTCTGGCACTCCATCCTGGCGATGACCGCGTTGGGTATCGGCGATCCAGCGTCACCATCGCATTCAATGATGACTTTTTTCCCGTCCTCTTCCACAACAAGGTCAAGATCAAAAGCCCCGATCCGATACCCTCTGTGAACGGTGAACCCCTTCTCTTCGAGCCCATCAGCCACTTCAGAGGCAAGTTCGGAGATGAGTCCGCTCTCCTCCGCCCGGCATCCGTTTTTCTCGAGATCCGACAGATAGTCAAAGAACGTCTTGCGGATATCTCCGTCCTGCAGCTGAGTCGCCGGATCAAAAGAGTACACGGCCCAGATCTGATCCCGGGCACGTGACACGGCAACATTCCAGCGCTTCTTCATGCCATCATCGCTTCCCGCGCCTTCACGCCGCAAAGGTTTGTCTCCGTCAGGAGAATCGACAAGCGACAGGAAAATAACATCACGCTCGTCACCCTGGAAGTCCGGAGAAAGACCGCAGAGAATTCTCCGGCTCTGAATGACTTCAGGACCAAGCGCTTTATAAAGCAGATCATTGATCAGCTGTATCTGCGCGCCTGTACGGCCGGATCGCATGACAATCACACCGAAGGTCTTGCCGTCGTAAGCCTTTTCTCCAATACAGGCTTTGATCCTTCCGACAATTGCCTCAGCCTCAGCCTTATTCGCGTCGTTCTGCTCACGGACACCGTTCACCCGGCAGCGAACGATAGCCGGCACAAGATTCGTTGAGGCAGCGTCGCGAAGCGGGAGAATAAGACCGTTATAGGAGAGCTGATTTGAGTAGCCGATGATCGGCGGAACGCTTCTGAAATGCTCACGAAGCATCAGAGGATCATATGCTGTGCGGGCGAGATCATAGAGGGAGGACTGAGCCTGATAAATCGGCCAATTTGCAATCTTTCCCTCAATATACTGACGGGACAACGCGTTGACAGCCATGTCACCAACGCCGACTGCTGCCGGCGACACCTGCCGGTCATCACCAGCAATCACCGCGCGGTTAGCGAGGAAGAGAAGCGGCATCGACACAATGTCAGACTGACTCGCCTCATCCAGCACGATAACGTCAAACTTCCAAGTGCCGTCAAACATGGCAAGGGCGCGCTCAGCCGGCATAATCCAGCAGGGAACAGCCTGTGCGCAGGAAGCCATCAGATCCCGTGCCTGGGCTCTCAGCGTTTCAACGTTCCGGCCGTTCCCGCGGCCGATTCTCGTCGCAATCTGTGCCCACCCCTGCAGTTTCTGCATAAGAGCGCGATTCTCCCGCATGCGTTCCGACAGAGCGAGCCACGCGCGATCCACAGCGAGGGTGACAGTCTGACGCCTCACTATTGCGGACAGCTCCCCGGCTTTTTTCTGCTCATCCGCCATGCTGCTGGAGAGATAGGATTCAAAGCTGGTATCCAGAAGTTTCCAGTTCCAGGCCTCAATCGCGTGCATCGGGCACGTCGTTGAACGGCGCTCTGCGATAGCCCGCGCCCAGGCCGGAGCTCCGGAAGACAGTTTCTCAAGCAGTTCGCGGCGAGCATCAATCTGAGGGCTAAGTCCCCGGAGCGCTTCGCGCTCTTCCCAGGCCTTCTGGTAAGCCTCAGGACTTTCATCGAGTGCGGCAGACAGTCTTACCGCAATCTGGGATCCCTTCTGAATAGCGGGTTTCAGACTCTCACGGACAGAACGGACATAGTCCCGGAGTTCGGTGAGCCGGTCCATAACGCGGTCGAGCGCTGCCGCAGGGCGCAGCAATTCTTCTACGCTGCGCGCCAGCGCGCCGCAGCTTTCCACAGGGCCTACGCCGGTACCTCCCGTGATCAGAGCGGGATTGATCCCCAGCACCTCCGCCTTTCTCAGCAGGGGTTCAGCCCAGCCGGTCCACCAGGAAAGCGCTTTTTCCAGCCGCGGGACATAGCGCAGTCTCACCTGTTCCTCTGGGTGATCTGTTCCGAGCGACTCAAAGGCGGGGCCGCCTTCTTTCTGCACGAGATCGTTCCAGAGCTTCATAGCCGCAGCGCGGGCCTCTTCCAGATCGAGCCTGAGAAGCACCGAGGCGTAATCATGGTCCGTGCTCGGCACGTGTCCATTCACAAGTGATCCGCTAAGGGCCACAAGCCGTGTTTTCTGAGTGAGCTTGGTGAGGAAACCGGGTTCACCTGAAATCCGATTTTCCCTGAAATAATTCAGGGCCTCACGGAGAGCCGGGCGGTCTGCATCCGGACGGATCTCGACCGCAAACTCATCCATCTGCCCTATTTCTTTCTCTGCGAGTTCAGAAGCGGCCTGTACAGCGGCTAACAGTTTTTCCCAGCGGGCTTTGATGGCACCGCCTGCCGCACCGGCTGCGCGTGCTGAAGCAACCCAGGGTTCAGGGATACCGACCGTCCGATCCCTTTCCAGCCATTCAGACAGCATGGCGACAGGGCCGCCCGGTTTTTCGGGTGCCTCAATAGCCAGATCACCTGCCACATAGCGGAAAATTCTCTGTCCGCCCTGACCGCCGCGCGCTTCAACCCGTACTGACGAATGGCGGACAAAATCGCGGAGTTCAGAAGCTTCGGCAGCGAGATGCGCCTGTTCTTCAGGCTGAGGCAGGATATCTGCCTCAAGCATTCCGGAAAGCGACTCAGTCTCCACTTCACGGGTTACAACACCCGAAAGGCTGTAAAGCGTCCGAAGCTCCTCCTCAGTCAGAGGGAAAGGCCCTGTCGGCGTGTCTTTGCCGGGCAGTACCGCTTCAAGCGATTCGTTCTCATGGAGCCACGCGCCGATTTCGGACGGCGTCCAGCTTCGTCCCCCGATCTCCTGCTTTTCAGACTCTGCGTTAATACGGCTGTAGAGTCTTGAACGGGACTCCTGCAGAGCCTTGAAAGTTCTGTCACGCGCCGCGGTTTCTGCCTCAATCTTCCGTTCAAGCTCCTCCGGTCTCACCAGGGAAAGCTTCTCTGTCAGCGCCTGAACGGTCGCGAGGACGTCATCCTCTTCACTCGAGAAGGAAATACAGAGATCCTGCATTTCAGCTGGCAGCATCGACTTGATAACCCGGAGGGCTTTCTCCTTCTGAGAAGAAATCAGCACTGTCTTTCCGCAGGAAAGGAAATCACCGATCAGGTTCGCGATCGTATGGGTCTTACCTGTTCCCGGAGGCCCCATGACAAGAACAGCGTCGCGATTACGGATTTCCCGGGCGACCTCCAGCTGTTCGCGGTTAGCAGGCTTAGTGAAAAGAATTGAAGCATCTTCCCCACCCGCGGCAGCCAGACGGTCTTCCAGAGTGTCGGCCGTCTTGGCGGGGACGGTATCGTCCCGCTCCTCCACACCGCTCACCAGATCGATCAGATGCTGCGGAATTTTTTCGCCCGCATCAATCTCACGGATAATCCGATCAGAGGCTTCCGCCATGCCGGAAACGCGTTCTTCTATCCAGAAAACCGGATCCTCATAGAAACCAAAATGGACACGGTCATCAAACTCCGGCGGTTTTCCACTGTCTGACCAGCGGCTTTCAGGAGAAATCGTTGCCGCGAGTTTCTGGAAAGAAGCCCGCACAGGCTGCGTGTCAAACGGATGCACATTGGTGCTCTCGACGTCTTCTCGCGTTGCCTGGCAGAGTTCAAGCCTGAAACCATCGTCCTGGAATCCGGAAAGCAGTTCTGACTCAAACCGTGCCGGTTCAGAAAGATCCACCTCTACACGGATCGTCACACGGTTCTCATCCACAATCAGCCGGAAACGGATTGGGCGAGTAAGTACCGGATGACGTGCGGCGAGGTGCGCGTCGTCACTGGCGAAGGAAATGGAGCCCGCCTTGGCAATCAGCCTGAGATTGCTGTCCTCCACCTCGCGGCTCTTCTGATAAAGCATCTGGAAGAGATCAAGAGACTTTGAAACGGCCTCCCAGTGGAGGAGCCAGTCCTTTCTCGCTCCGCCCCAGTCGAGCCAGGCCTCTCCGAATTTTTCATCCGAAGCGGCGCGCTCTATCAGTTCACTTCCTGGTTCCCACTCGGGCTTCTCCCAGCCTTCACCCACAGCCTCCCGAAGCAGCGCCGGGGGTTCCGGGCAATGAGGAAGCTGAAGCTGCTCAACAGACAGCAGCAGATTAGTTTCCCTCGATTCAGGGGTCCATTTTTTGACCCCCGGAAGCTTTGGATCAATGGAGGAAAATTTCAGGAACCAAGGATGTCGGTCAAGCCAGATGATGTTTTCCCGGCGAACTCTGCCCAATTCCCGGGCAAAACCGAAAAGCGCTTTTGCCTGGGCCGCCTGCCGCCCTCTTTTCTCAATCGATACTTCCTGCATAATCCATCCACCCAGAGAAAACGGCTGCCCAGAAGCGGGAAGCCTGCCGGAGAACTACGTTTGAAACATCATATCAGGACGCCAAAGCCCGGAGAAAAGGCTCTCCGAGAGGCGCACTTACTGCTGCTGCGGGCCGGGGGAAACAGTTGCACCGATGTCTTCTGAGGTCTGAGCGGCCCGCGTTAGCCGATCGAAATCAAATGACATCTGCTCGCTTTTATCTCCTGACACTGAGGACTTCGGCTGGACTCTCGCTTCTTCGGCTTCATCCTCCTCATCGTCCTCCCAGACATCAGGCTCATCGTTCCCCGGCACATAAGTCCCGTACCTGCCCTTATACCGGGTAAAGACTTCCTGTACTTCCCGTTCCTGCTCCCGGAAGCGATCATCACGGCCAAGAATCACATTGCCTGAATCGTCCGGTTCCCAGGAAACACCAGGTACGGCGGCTGTCCTGCCCTTCCTGTCCTGAGTCGGAAGGGGATCCGGGCTGTAGGCAATCGGTGCCCGGCGTTCACCAGGCCGGAGCGTTTCAAAACTCTTCAGCTCATTGCCGGGGAGGCGAGTGGGAGGCAAAGTTCCTGTCTGCCGCGTTTCCGGTATCAGCGTCTCTTTCTCCCTCTCAGGGACTTCTGCGGGTACAGCGGTGTTTTCAGCGGGAAACGGAGTGCCGCGGCTGAAAAGTGCAGCCGCTTTCCGGATCAGACTGCGGAGCCACTCCATCAGCTCTCTCCCTTGTCTGCGGGAGATACCACATCCGTCTGCGTTTCTGCGGCAAGCGGACCGGACGCACTCTGCTCAGCCGGCTGAGCGTTCCTCTGCTCCTCCAGTTCGGGGATACCAGGGGCGTAGCCCGGCGCAATCGATTCCTGGACAAACTTCCAGCACTCCGGATCCCGCCCCCATTCAGAAATGGGTTTACCCAGGGAGGACAGTCTAAGTGTCGCGTTGATCTCTTTCGCCCAGGCTTCCAGCTGAGCCAAGAACTCGGGGGACAGCGATTGCTGCTCCCAAAGCCTCCTGAGCCGCAGCTTTCCCGCAAGCCTACGTGAGGCAATAGCTACCGTGTAGGCGGTGATAACGAGGCTGCTTCCGGAAAATTCCTTTTTCGCGATCTTCTGACACTCACGGAAAATCACGGCCACCGCGACGATGTCCTTCCATGTCCCCGGGGTTAGTTTCAGCTGGTCGGCTCCCCCCTGATCATCCAGCGCCTTCATGAAAAGCGCGTAATTTTTCTGTGGGGAAAGACAGACAAGTTCCGGACGCCAGAACCAGGCGTTCATAATCTTCGCAAGGTCAAGCTTTGTTATACGGTTCGAGGGAGGAATCAGCTGCTTTCGATGCTTTCTTTCGGCCGGCGTTCTCTCCTTCGCGAGCATTGTTCGGTATGAACCGGTCGTGCGCTCATAGAACCACTGATGCTCACCATCAGGGCACCAGGTCGTCCGGGCCAGGTGTTCAAGCCCCAAATGGAAGGGTGATGAGGATGAGAGATCCGATGCCCGCACATTATTCTGCGTATTCGCAAAACGGGCAATATCCGTCAGGAACGCATCCGCGTGCTCCCCGATCTCAGGCTTCAGCACGATAATCTTTGCCGGAATCCGGATGCGCGAAAGATCAAGCGTCCTGTCACGGCGCTTACCGAAGAAAAGCGTTGCCGATGTCTGTCCGCCATTCACAATTTTGATGCCGGCGAGCACCTTGATCCCAGTTGTGCCGATCGACGTCCGAGAAAGCTGCAGCTGTTCAGCCACAATCACAATCCCGTTATTAAAGGCAAGAAAATCCTCGGGATGCTCCTCGAGCGTCGTAAACATGCCTTTATTCACTTTCGACTGAATCGAAAGATAGGACCGGACATTCGCTTCGAGCAGCCGGGCGTCGTACTTTTCGTAAAGGGAACGAAGCACTTCGCCGGGCAGCAGACAGAGTGCCGTGTCATACGACGCCTTTTCATCGGAATAAAAAACGCAGGGAAGCGCTTCTCCGCATTCGCGGGAAAAATCAACGTTGATCGGATCGCCCTTTTCACCCTCAAGTGCCATACGCGAAAGACGAAGCAGATCCACCACTTCGAGCGTAACCAGCTTTCCGGCAATTTCCTGAGGCTTATAGCGGACGTTCTTCACCAGACCATTTGTCACGATCCAGATCCGGATCTGGTCCAGCCCTTTCCAGCACGACTCGACGAGAGCCGCGAGCGCCGCGGCCCTGCCGCCAGAAGGGATTTCCTGCGTGAGTGTCCCGTCAACACAGGCTCTCAGAAACAGAAGGCACTGGGATGCCGCCCTCTGCGCTTCGTCTGCCTTAACCTCAAACACTTCGCTTGACGACTCGTAGAGCGTCACAAAGACATCCATCCGGTCAAGATCATCCGACACCGCATAGGCCGACACCCGGGCAACAGCGCCGTTCACTGTGCCCTGAAAAGGGCAGAGCTCAGGTTCCGCCGCAAGAAGACCCATTTCTGACATCAGCCGCGAGACCTGTTCGGTAAAGGCGCCTTCCAATTCCGTGTAGGCCGTTTCCAGATCGGCATTGACCGCTATGGCCTTCACTTCGCTCTGAAGTTCAGTGAAATACTGCTGCAGCACGGTATCAGCCGCCATCATGCGTCGCCCTCCCCTCTGGTATCTCGCGCGGTGTGTGCCGGATTGCCCGGCACTGCGCTTTCATAGGGTAATCCTACAGGAAGAAAAAGAAAACTTTCCACATTTCAGACCGGGACCGAGAGGAAATTTGCCTTGTTTTTCCGCTCTGTATTTTTTATTCTGTACTACAAAATATCACTCATCATCCCAAAGGATTAGAATCTTTGAAGGTTACTGGTTACAGCCTGTTACACGCGGAAGGTTACCGGAAGAGCGCATGATCCGGAGCCAGTCCGGCCTCAGGCCGAGCCCTGCTCCGGAGGTATTTCTTTATGCTTGACGCGTTTCTGCATGCCCTCTCCGCGGTTTTCGTTCTCGTCTGCGTTGCCGGACTTGGCTGGTATTCGTCTTCCAAGGGCTGGTACGACGAAGCAGGAAAGAGGCTCGTATCCAAGATCGTCGGTCTCGCGATCCCCTTCTTTCTCTTCTATTCGATCACCTCCAAGTTCACGCACGCGCAGCTGCTGGAACTGCTCCGAATCTCGGGGCTTCCTTTCATGGCATTCGCGGTCTACATCGTTACGTCCTGGCTGATCTGCAAAGCGGGACTGGTGAGAGATGAGTGGCACGGCACCTTTATCGCTGAATTTTCCGGCTCCTCACTGCTTTTCGTCGGCATTCCGGTGACCTACGCCATGTTCGGTGACCGGGGTATCCCGTACCTGCTCGTCTATTTCTTCGCGAATGTGATATTTGTCTGGACCATTGGGCTCTATAACGTGCAGCTTGACGGGGTTCGGCATACAGGAAAGCCGGCACCAAAATTCTTTTCCAGGCAAAGCCTGAAAATGATCTTCACAAAACCCCTGATCGGCTTTCTGATCGGCGTTCTCTGCGTCGCGATTGACCTCAAGATCCCGCAGCCCATTACGCTCGCCACACGGCTGATCGGTCAGATCTGCTCACCTCTCGCTCTCATTTTTATCGGTATCACTGTGCAGCAGATCGGTTTTGCCCGCTTCAAACATCTCCCGCGCGAAACCTGGATCATTCTTTTCGGCTGCAATGTCTATAAGCCGCTCGTGATGTTCCTGATCTCCCAGCTTCTTGTTATGGATCCGATGATGCGGCAGATCCTGATCCTCTCCTCCGTTATGCCGGTGAGCCCGATGCTCGGGGTTCTGGCAAAGCTTCATGACGGACCGGCTGAGTTCGCCTCTGCCACAGTTGGGGTAACAGTGGCCGCACTCACTTTCACACTTCCTGTCATCATGGTACTTGTGAGTTTCGTGAAATAGTTTCCGACGCCTCACCTTTCTTCCCTTGGAAGGTGAGGTTCTTTATCTCTTAATGGGTATTATCAATTAGTTCTAAAGTGGATTACTATTATCCGCGATACATCACAATTGATCGGCTGAGTCACTAAAAAGCCGGCGTCTTTGAGGTGAAGTTCATTTTTGATCTACACCTCCCTTCAATCAAGAAAACCACCGCAAATACATCGGAGATTCATAAATGAAAATCGTCAGTGTGGACATAATTGACGTTAAGAATCCGCTTCAATCCGCTGTTGCCAAGTGGCGACCCGTCGTCGTTCGTATCAATACGGACGAAGGCATTTCCGGCTTCGGTGAAGTCGGTCTTGCCTACGGCGTAGGCGCATCTGCCGGTTTCGGCATGGCTCAGGATTTCGCGAAGCTTCTTATCGGGCTCGACCCGATGAGGAATGAATTCATCTGGGACAAGCTCCAGAAGAAAACCTTCTGGGGTCAGGGCGGCGGCACGGTCGTTTCTGCCGGTATGTCGGCAATCGACGTCGCGCTTTGGGATATCAAGGGCAAGGCCCTCGGCGTTCCCTGCTATCAGCTGCTCGGCGGCAAATGCCGCGATGAGCTCCGCACGTATGCCTCACAGCTGCAGTTTGGCTGGGGCAACGCCGAAAAGAAAGACATTCTCGTCACTCCCGCTCAGTACGCCGCGGCAGCCGAAAAGGCGCTCGAACAGGGGTATGACTGCATCAAGGTCGACGTGAACGAAATCGACCTTGAAGGGTACGCGAAGCGCCGCAATCTCTACGGCTGCTTTGCAGGCCGCGATCTCCGCGTGGGCTATGACCGCCTGAAGGCCATCCGCGAAGCGGTCGGCGATCAGATCGACATCATCGTTGAGGCTCACGCCCTGACGGATACCACGTCCGCCATTGAGTTCGGCCGCATGATAGAGGAATTCCGGATCTCCGCCTATGAGGAACCGGTAATGAGCCTCAACCCGATGCAGCTGAAGGAAGTGCACGACAACGTGAATATTCCGATCGCTGCCGGTGAACGCGTCTTCACCCGCTGGGGATTCCGCCCCTTCTTCGAGAATCACATCATTGATCTGATTCAGCCGGATCTCGGAACCTGCGGCGGCTTCACCGAAGGCAAGAAGATCTGCGATATGGGCCACATCTATGACACGACCGCGCAGATTCACGTCTGCGGCGGCCCGATCATGACGGCCGCGTCTCTGCAGCTCGAAGCCGCGATCCCGAACTTCGCTATCCATGAACTGCACCGCTATGCGCTGCTCGAAGGCAACCGCCGGACCTGCAAGTATGACTACATGCCTGTCAACGGCAAGTACCAGATCCCGGATCTGCCCGGCATTGGCCAGGAACTGACTGACGAGTGCATCGCCGAGTCTCCCAAGGTCACCGTGAAGTAAGCCTCAGGGCTTTCTTCTGACAAACCGATGGAAGGGGATTCCCCTTCCTGGTTCCCGAAAACTGAAAGAGGAGCAGACCCGCAACAAACCGCCGGTCTCTCCCTGATTCATACATACGGTACCCCTATGCTTGGTCTCACTATAGCTGCCATCGTCACCGTTGCGGCCGGCTATCTGATTGTCAAGCGCGCTTACGCCCCGGCAGTGCTTCTTGTCGCGGGCGTGGTGCTGCTTGCCATCGCAGCGCTCGGCGACATCGGCCTTGGACTCGGCCTTAAAAAGAGTTCCGGTTCCATTTTCTTCGACATTTTCCTTGTCGTCGAAAATGTCATGTCCACGACTCTCGCGAAACTCGGTCTTTCCATCATGTGCATGGCAGGCTTCGCGAAATACATGGACCGCGTGCATGCGGGCCGCGCCCTTTATGACGTTGTGGGCGGTCCCCTGAAGTACGTGAAGTCTCCCTATGTCCTCGCCGGCATGGGGCTCATCGTGACCCAGATCGTGGGGCTCGCGATCCCGTCTGCCGCAGGGCTTGCCCTCATGATGATGGTGACCCTCTATCCGGTCATGATCCGCGCGGGCGTCCCGAAGATGACAGCTGTCTGCACGATCGCAGCCAGCCGGTTCTTCGACCTCGGACCGGGCTCCGCGAACTGCCTTCTCACCGCGAAAACCGCGAATATCGAATGGGCAGAATACTTCTTCCACTGGCAGATGGCTATTTACCCGTTCATGCTGCTCTCGATGCTGATCTCCATGTACTTTGTCCAGCGTTACTGGGATAAAAAGGAAGGCGTTGAGCCGCTGACGGCCGAAGAAATGGCTGCGCTTGAAATGGATGAAAAGAAAGCTTCTGAAGAAGCCCGGATCCCGAAGATCTACGCTCTTCTTCCGATGCTCCCGCTCTTCATTCTGCTGCTCTTCAATCCGGTAGTGCTTGGCCAGTACGGCATCAACGTGAAGGTCGGCGTCCCGACCGCGATCGTGCTCTCTGTGATTGTTGCCATGATCTTCGACGTTATCCGTACGCGGAACGTCATGGATACTATGGACGGACTCCGTGAGTTCTTCAAAGGCATGGGGCATGCGCTCACTGTCGTGATATCCCTCATCATCGCGGGCCAGGTTTTCGGCAAGGGCCTTATCTCAATCGGCGCTATCAAGACGCTGATCGATGGAGCGCAGTCTGTCGGCCTCGGCGCTATCCCGATGGTGCTCGCCATGGCACTCGTGATCGGTATCGTTTCCTTCCTGATGGGTTCCGGTAACGCGCCTTTCTTCTCGTTCGCTCCGCTGATTCCGGATATCGCCGCTCGCTACGGAATCCACACGGCAACGATGCTCCTTCCTCTGCAGACGATGACCGGCATGGGCCGCACAATTTCTCCGGTGACCGGCGCGATCGTCGCAGTGGCTGGCCTCGCGAATGTATCGCCCTTCCGTGTTGTTAAGCGAAACGCCATTCCGCTTGTTATCACCACGGTGGTCTATCTCATCGCAACGTTCGTGATCTTCTACTGATCCGAAATCTGAACAGAGGGGCCGGGAAACAAATCCGGTCCCTCTTTTCTTTAGGAGACGAAATTATGGAAGAACCGCTTCAGGCCGGTCTCGCCCGGTTCATTTCGGGCTGCAGTCTGGAAAAGATCCCTGAAAAGTTCAAAGCGGACGCAAGACTCCGCGTCCTTGACTGGGCGGGCTGCGCTATCGCCGGCGCCCATTACCCTCAGACCGTGATTGCCGGCAGATATCTCAGCTCGATCGGCGGCGCGGCGGAATCCACCGCTATCGGACTTGATGACCGGCTTCCCGCCCGATCTGCCGCTTTTCTGAACGGAGTGGCTGGCCACGTCTGTGAGCTGGATGACGGACACCGCACCGCGATCGGTCACCCGGGCTCAGTCACGATTCCGGTGGCTCTCGCTCTGGCGGAAAAAACCGGCGCGTCAGGAGCTGATTTTCTTAAGGCCGTTATCATCGGCTACGATATCTTCGCCCGCCTGGGGCGGACCGTGAATCCCTCGCACTACAAAACCTGGCACACCACGGGAACCGTCGGCACGATTGCGGCCGCGGCCACGGCGGCGAGCATTCTCGGCCTTAACGAGGAAGCCGCCAATAACGCGCTCGGGCTTGCTGCCACGATGGCTGGTGGCCTCATTGAATCGTTTGGGTCACACGCCAAGGCTCTTAACATTGCTGAAGCCTGCCAGAACGGCATCGATGCCGCGCTCCTCGCTCAATCCGGTTTCACCGGGTCACACTCCGCTCTTCTTGGCAAGAAGGGATTTGTTGCTGCCACGTGCTCTGATCCTCACCCGGAGAACCTTGAAAATCCGTCTGAGGAAACGCTGGTTTCCGATACAGCCTTCTTTAAGGTGTATGCCTCCTGCGGACACACGAATTCGCCGCTCGACGCTCTTTTCACCCTGATGAAGAAGCATCCGCTTGATCCGGCTGCCATCCGATCAGTCCGCGTAAAAACCTACCGGGTCGCTGTGGATGTGACAGGCGCTCTCCGGTACGGCACGGAGGATGAAGCTAAATTCTCGCTTCCCTGGTGCTTCGCCGCGGCAATCACCGATGGCGCGGTCACTCTGTCTCAGTTCACCCGGGAAGCAAGAGCCGATGAAGGAAAGCTCGCTCTTGCCCGAAAGATTGAAGTGGTTGAGGATCCTGAGGCCACATCACTTTTCCCAAGACGCGTCGCCGAAGTTGAAGTAACGCTTTCGGACGGCACCGTCCTCTCGGAAAAAGTCTGGAATTCAAACGACGCGGCGGATCCCGCCGTCATCCGGCAGAAATTTTTGTCTGCCGTACAGAAAACGCTTGGAGACGAGGGGGCTGATAAAGCAGCCGACCTGCTTCTCGCCGCAGACTCACTGTCAGGTGTTTCGCCGATTGCCCAGCTGATCAGCGTTGCCTGAGGACAGGAACTCCACTTACGGATCCGGCATTTATGCCGGATCTTTTTTTGGATTGTTCACCTTGGCCGGCATAGTAAAATGTGCAAATCCTGTTTAACTCAGAATCTGAAACCTGCTGCCAGCCATGCATTACCGAGTCAATCTGAGAGATCTCCCAAACGGAAGTGTCGAAGCCACCTGCCCGGACATTCCGGCTTTCTTCACTGTACAGCCGTCACGCCCTGAGGCGCTCGACTTCGTCAGAGAAAACCTTGCCTCCGCGCTCCAGACCTACCGGAAAAAACATGAACCGATACCGGTCACCTCTGACCGGAGTGCCACCTGCCTCGTCTATCTGCCCGTTCGTGTGCAGGCAAAGATTCTTCTCTGGAATTACATGCTGAAAAACCGCTGGCGGCTTTCAGATCTGGCCCGTCTTCTCGGTGTCACACAGACACAGGCTCAGAGACTGGTTGATCTTGACCGGGATCTCGCCAGCATGGAAGCGATTGAAGACGCCTTCCGGGCAATCGGCGGCGCTTTTTCACTCTCCGAAAAAAATCCCGGAGCTCGTTAAACGGCTCCGGGAATCAAGATCACAGCCGATTCTCCGTACTGCTATCCCCCGATAACGGAGAACCGGCAAATGCATCATCATCCGCAAGATGAAAATGCATCTGGGGAGAGCCACGTTGCTGAGCGCTCCCTTCGAAAATGCATTCTACTCCTTTTTACCTAATTCTTAAAGATGGTATGATACAAAATTCTCGTTCCTTCGATGAGAAAGACCGCTTTGGGACAGGTAAAATGATGGGGTTTTCTTATAAGGAGCAAGCCGATGGCCACCAATTCCGCCCCGGAACGGAATCACGAAAATGAGATTTGGAACCCTTGGGCCGCGTTGTGGCTGTCCATCATCTTTACTCCTGTTTTCGGCACTATGCTGCAGGGAACCGATCTGAGGCATATCGGTGATGAGGAAGGTGCGGATGCCGCTTTCCTTTGGGAACGCAGCAGCATGATCCTGCTCGCCATCGCGGCCATTATTCAGCCAATTGCGGCGATCCGCCCGGGCTGGGGGCTGACGCTTTTCATCGTTGATGTGGTGCTGCTTGTCGGCTGGGCCGCTACGTGCGGTGTCCGTCATGCGATCCGGATCCGCGAGGCTCAGAGACTCTCCAAGCACCTCGTCAGTGTTCCAACCTCAAAAGCGATTACTTTCGGTGTGCTCGGTCTTGCCGCCTGGACTGCGCTTTTCTACATTGCGAAGATGTTCTGGCAGCTGATCGGCGTCATTCCGTATACCGACTGAGAAAGCGGATGCCGCAGGATGACTAAAACAGCAAGGGAAATCGGGCAGAGTCTTTTCCCGGCCCCGGGCCGCGAGAAACTGATGCGCGATCAGGGAGTCCTCGAACTGCTTGAAGGGACGCCCGGCGCTTCTACACGGCGCTCTGCCGAAGCGATTGAGGACTATGCCCGAGCCGCCGCAACCGGCGACACTCAGGCGCAGTACGAACTCGCGAAGCTCCTTGTTTCAAGAAATACACTTTCCACAGAGAACCGCGAAGCCGTCAAATGGCTCCGCAAGGCCGCAGCCCGGGATCATGCCGCGAGTGAGGCGCTGCTAGGGCTTCTCTACGCCCGGGGTCAGGGCGTACATCCCAACCCTGAACGCGCGGTGGAACTCTTTCACACAGCGGCTCTGGCCGGGAACGCGGACGCCCAGTATCACCTCGGGGTCGCGATGGAGCACGGCTTCGGAACACCTGAGGATCCTCACGGGGCTCTCACCTGGTACCGCCTCGCCGGTGCCCAGGGGCATGTGCTTTCACAGCTCAAAGTCGGCAAATGCTATGAAACCGGGATCGGCTGCCGGCCGGATCCTGTACAGGCTGCGCTCTGGCTTCGCCGCGCGGCATCTCAGGGTTATGCTCCGGCTCAGCTCGAGCTCGGGCTTTTCTACGCGAATGAAAAAGAATCCCGGGGAGAAAACCGGGAAAAAGAGGCTGTGCGGTGGATCACGGCGGCCGCTTCTGACGGCCTTCCCGATGCCCAGTACCGTCTCGCGCTTCTCTACGCGAGCGGCCGGGGCGTCGCGGCAAACCCCGCAAAAGCGATCAGCTGGGCAAAGGCCTCCGCCTCCCAGGGCAATCCGAATGCGCTTCTTTTCCTTGCCTCTGCCCTGCAGCGGGGCGATGGCGTGGAGCAGAACATCGCCTCAGCCCTCGCCCTGACCCTTCGGGCTCAGGAGCAGACTGACGGAGAACTCGGACGTGACATGATCGGAGCGCTTGAGGCTGTCGCTTCCCCTTCCGAGCGCAGTGAAGCACAGAAGCTTTCCGCTCGCTACCCTGAAGACTCGGCGCTTGTCGCCGCCCTTTTCTAGGCGGTCTGCGGGCATTATTCTCGGTCAAACACCGGATTACTTTTGACGCAGGGCATTTTTTTGCTGTTTTTCCAGCTAAAACCCTTATTTAGCAGGTGGTTCTGAGGTTTTTCTGTGTCCAATTGCGGTTTTTTCAGCTAACATCAATTCAACACCTGCGTTTTTCGGTGTGGACCGCTTTCCGGGCGGAAACCGCTGATTTCAGGCGATCCGCTTACGGCTGACAGCTTAAAGTCGATGTTGATCTCTCGAGCGTCCCGCGGCCCTGGTTCATTTTGTATTTTTTCTAAAAATCAGCCGGCCGGGCGTTGGCCCAAAGCTGCCGGTTAAAGGAGAACCGCTTATGAATCGTCAAGAGCTCGTTGAAAAGATCGCAGCTGCCGAAGAACTTCCGAAGGCCAAAGCCGCTCGCGTTCTGCAGACCGTTCTCGATGCCGTTGTTGAAACCGTCAAGGCCGATGAGAAGCTGACGCTGGTCGGCTTCGGTACGTTTAAGCTCCAGGCCCGCCCCGCCCGTACGGGACGCAATCCGAGCACCGGCGCTCCGATCAAGATCGCCGCGACCAATGTGCCGAAGTTCATCCCGGGCGCCGCTTTCAAGGCTGCTGTCAACGCACCGAAGAAGAAGGCTCCTGCCCGCAAGGCGAAGGCCCGCAAGTAATTCTGTACGAGGAGGAAATGATCCTCCCGTCTGAACAGCCCCCGGTTATTGATTCCGGAGGCTGTTTTTTGTCCGGATGCCGGATGTTACTTACCGAAGAAAGAGCCGACGCCCTTCAGAAGCTCGCCCTCCTTGCTCGCCGCTCCGCCCGCGGACTGCAGATCCAGGACGTTGCCGACCTGATTCCGGACCTTTTCCCGCAGCATAAGCGAGGTCACTGTTTCCATGGCGTCAATGGAACCGTTCTTCGGATCCGTCAGAAGCACCTGAGCCGCTTCCTTCGGGCAGGAATGAAGAAGAAGCGTCGTCAGCGTGCTCTTCATTTTCTGCGTCACCGCCTGGGTTTTGGCCTGAGGAATCGATTGGATGCTCTTGGCGGCATCCGTCTTCCCGATCGTCACATAGGCCCACTGAATCAGCTGGGTCTTCTGGTCAGGCGTCGCGTTCCGGTAAAGACATTCGCCGAGCGCCTGGGAGGAAGTCCCGGCAGCAAATGCCTGTGCCGAAGCCCCCGCAAGCGTCATCATCAGGGCGGCGCAGACGGCCGCAGTCTTCAACGTTTTCATCAGATTCTCCTTTGCGCCGGAGTCTGCGCCTGAATCCGCTAGGATAGACTGAAGAGCGCGCGCAGTTCGCTCGTGCTCATATCACCCACCCAGTTTTCGCCGCTCGACACGGCGAGATCCGTTATTCGGCGCTTTTCCGTCAGCATTTCGTTGATTCGTTCTTCAAACGTTCCCTCGGTGACGAAACGGTAAACCAGCACATCGCGCTGCTGACCGATACGCCAGGCGCGGTCACTGGCCTGGCTCTCTACCGCAGGGTTCCACCACAGATCGTAATGGATTACGACGGAGGCTGCGGTGAGATTAAGGCCGGTACCGCCCGCTTTGAGTGACACCAGAAGGATATGGCTGTCAGGATTATTCTGGAAGTCATCCACCATCACCGCGCGGCGCGCGACACTCACCCCGCCGTGCAGGAACTCAGGTTTCCGACCGGTCTTTTTCGCGATCCACCCCTGCAGAAGCTCACCCATCTCCCGGTACTGCGTGAAGACGAGAACCTTCCGCCCATTTTCCCGGCATTCATCGAGCAGCTCAAAAAGCGTTTCCGCTTTGGCGCTGTCCGGCGTCTCAGACCACTGTTTGTTGTACTGAGATGGAGAGTTGCAGATCTGCTTCAGCTCCGTGATGAGCTTGAGAACCAGCGCGCGGCGCTTCACCTGCTTATCGCGGCTGTTCGCCTCGGCGCGGCTGATCGCGTCGAGATTCCTCGTGAGGGCTTCCTGATAGAGATAAGCCTGCTCGGGGAGCAGCGTCGTCATGACGTCCTGCACGATGCAGTCCGGCAGATCGCTGATAATCGCCTTATCGGTCTTCATACGGCGAAGCATGAAGGGGGCGACAAGCTTTCTGAAAGCCTCGGCCGCCCGGGGATCATGTTCGTTCTCGATCGGAACCGAAAAATTCTCACGGAAGTCAGACGCCGTGCCAAGAAGTCCTGGCTGAACAATCGAGAAAATAGACCAGTATTCCATCAAACGGTTCTCGACCGGTGTGCCAGTCATGGCGATCACGCGGTCAGCCGGGAAGGAAGAGGCAGCGGCATAAGCGCCGGTACCCGTATTCTTCACGGCCTGGACTTCATCCAGCACCATGACACGCCACGAGAGTTTTGACAGCTGCTCGGAATCCCGTCTCAGCGTACCGTAGGTCGTGAGAAGCACATCCGGGCGCTTATCCGGGTCACCCAGTCTCCGGTCCGATCCGTGATAAATCTCGGCTGTCAGATTCGGAGCAAACTTCCGGATCTCTCTCACCCAGTTTGTGAGAAGAGTGGCAGGAACGACTGCGATCACTTTCCCGGTTTTCAGTTCGCCCTCACGCTTCAGCTCATCGAGCGCCGTGATCACCTGAAGTGTCTTTCCGAGCCCCATATCATCCGCAATCAGGGATCCCAGCCCCAGGCGGAAATTCTTCATAAGCCAGGAGTAGCCTCGCTTCTGATACGGGCGGAGTTCCGCCCGGATATCATCCGGCACCGGAATCTCTTTCTCGCGGCTGATCTCACGCAGCTTCTCCATGATGTCGCCCGATACCTGTACGCCGGCGCCTTCGATTTCTCCGGTAAGAGCCCCTCTCAGACGCTCAAGGTACCCGGGCTTACGCTTCTGCTTCAGGCGCTTTTCAATCGCCTCGATCTCCGCCGGATCAAGCCACACGTATTCATCATCCAGCTGAACAATCTCGCCCTTCTTTTCAAAGAGCTGTAGCGCTTCCGCTTCAGTGAGTTCCCGGCTTCCGATAGAGACCTTCCAGCTGAAGTCCGCGAGCATCTCTTTTGTAAGGAAACGACCGGCGGAACTCTTCGCGGTGCCTGATATTTCAGCTGTCAGCTGCGGGCGGAAAATCTTCCTCAGCCGCTTCGGCAGCAGCACCTGCACGCCCAGCAGCTCAAGAGCCGGGCGGGCCTCAAAGAGGAACGGCTTCAGATCCTCCGGCACCATCGAGAACGGTTTCCCCTGACTCTTCAGGACTTCGGCAAGCTCAGGGCAGGCGCTCGTCAGCATCTGGAAACCCGCGATCACCGCATAACGGTCCCGCTCATACTCCGGATCGGTCAGAATCGCCTTCAGCAGAATCGGTTTTTCCCCGGCCTCATGCTTCGCGGGCAGAATTCCAAGATTCAGCTGGATCGTCTCCCGGTTCCGGCTCCTCACAACCACAACCGGCACCCAGTCGGTCGGAAGCTGATAGAAGGAGAGTGGACGGAGGTAACGGCTCAGCGTGTGGATTTCAGAGTCGCATGCCCCTTCTTCAAGACACCGGTAGCGGTCGCCGAAGAGTCCGGTGACAAGCTTCCCGCGGGCAGCCGCGTCAACCGCCTGCATGTGATCCGCGAAGGCTGTGATAAGAACCGTAAGAATGGCGAGGAACCGCCCTTCAGGTGTTGACTCCTCATGCTCGGGAAGCGTGATCAGCCGGACGCCGAGCGACTCGAGCGCTGCGGCGCCTTCGAGCACGACACTCCGTACGGAATCCGCCGCGAGAGCCGGTTCCCAGACCAGCGTGCAGGCGGGCTTTTCTGCTTCCGGATGACGCACGAGCACCGGCACCACAGCCCCGTTTTTCATGAGAGCCAACGCTATAGTGATCAGCTGATACCAGACAGAGAGCCCGACCGAGTGATTTCTCGCCTCTTCATTTCCCAGCTCCAGCATGGCGTCAAAAAGCCACCCGGAGGCCCGCTTTTCAGAAAGCGGCCGGGGTGTCATGCCTTCAGAATAAGGCCGCACGAAGTCGAGCGAATCGTCGAACATCTGTACCTTCGGCACGACCGGTCCCCAGGAACCGAGCGGCCCCTTGTCAATACGATCCCAGACATTCGCATAGCTTCCGCGGAGAGACCAGGCGTTTGACGCGCGCTTTGAAATCCGGTTCCAGACTTTCTTCAGCCAATCGCGTCCGCCCGGAAACAGCGCGGTTTCTTCCGGCAGAAGTTTCAAAAGAGTTGCGGAGAGCGGTTTCACCAGATAGAGCGGAACAGCCGAAAACGCGGTTTCCGCGTCTTTCACTCCGCCCTGCTTCGGTGCCACCGCCTCTTCAGGCTTTGCCTTCCAGCGAAGCAGTGACCGGGCGTCCGGAAGCTCAAACCCCTCGGCCCGCTCCAGATCAACTCCCCGCTCCTTCAGCGCCTTTTTCAGGTCAAAACCCTGGAAACTCAGCACTTTCAGGGGATCGGCGTCGATTTCGCGGACGATGGCAAGAAAGGCCGCCGCAATGTGCTTGCAGGGCACCGCGAAATCCGGGCAGGTGCAGGTAAGACCGAATTCGCGCCAGGATTCCGGAAAAAGCCTGAGCCCGGCGGCCTCAGCGACATCCGCGACGCGGGGCTCCAGCCTGTCATCGACAAGAGAAGAAATAAATTCCGGATCCTTGGCGACAAGATCCGTGAAGCGGGCAGCCGCATCCCGGTCCACCCGGGGGAAACGGATTTTCACGGTATAAGGTCTCAGCTGCGATCCCTGAACCTTTGCTGTGAAAAGGAGTTCTTTCGGATCGAATTCACTGGAGAGAACATGACCCGTCGAAAAGTAACTCCGGCCGCGGGGCAGCCGGTTTTCGTAGTCGAGGAGCGTCAGTGAATCGAGCCACTTTTTGCCCCACCAGGTTGTTCCAAAGGGAATACGCGCCATGCTTATAAGCTCTCTCAGATTCCGGAGAAGGCCCCAGCCCTCAAAAATTGAGGGGGAGCCGAAATCGCTATATTTTACTCGCTTGGCCCCCTGAGTTCCGGATATTCCGCACTACGAATGATGTTCCCGATGCTCCGCAAGGCTTCCCCGACTGCTTTCACTCCCGCGGCTACAATGGAACAAAGACCCTAACCTATAAAAAACATGTCTACGATAATTTTCCCATCACCCATTTTCGGCCCTGTTCACAGCCGCCGCCTCGGCATTTCGCTTGGTATCAATGTCTGCCCGGGGGACGGCAAGATCTGTTCCTTTGACTGCATTTACTGCGAGATCGGTTTCAACGCTGACACACGTTCGCATCAGAAGATGCCGAGCCGGGGACTGATCCGAACGATGCTCAGGGAAAAACTCGAGGAAATGAAAGCCGAGGGAAAGCTTCCCGATACGCTCACCTTCTCTGGGAACGGCGAGCCGACCGGCCACCCTGAATTCCCTGAAATCGTGGATGACGTACTGAAGCTCCGGGATGAGTACTGCCCGAAGGCGAAGGTCTCTGTCCTGACAAACGCCTTCCTTATCACGCGTCAGCCCATCTTTGACGCGCTTCTCAAGGTTGATAACGCAGAACTGAAGCTAGACACCGTGGATGAGGAATACATTGAGCGGGTTGATCGACCGAATGCCGCCCTGCATCTCGATAAGATCCTCGAGGCGATGGAGTGCTTCGGAAACCGCGCCATCATTCAGACGATGTTCCTTCACGGATCTTTCGACGGCAAGCGGGTCGATAACGTTGATGAAAAGTATGTCGGTCCCTGGTTGGACGCCGTGGAAAAGATAGGACCGAGACTCGTCACGATCTATACGATTGACCGCGATACTCCGGCGCATGACCTGCAGAAAGCGACGCATGAAGAGCTTGACGCGATCGCTGAGCGTGTCCGGGTCCGGGGGCTCACCTGCCAGGTCTCGTACTAGCGCAGACGCTTTTCTCCGGTACTGACTATGTGCCGGAGAAAACGAAAAAAGCGTTCGTCTTCCAATGACGAACGCTTTTTTCTACGGACGATAGATGAAGGTTTCCTTAGTCATCTCCGTCATTATCAATAAAGAGGCCGGTTCTCTTCCCCTTCTTCGCAGCTTCGAGTTCACGCTTCTCCTGCAGGGTGGAAAGCACACGGTTATCGACACCGGAAGATTTTTCGAGAATCGTATTGGTTTCACGCTGCGATTCTGTCCAGTATTCGGCATTCGTGATCCCCAGCTTTGCCGGATCAAATGTCGGATCAAGCCCCAGGTGTTTCTGTTCCTCATAATCCCGGAGGCACTTGAAGGCGATTCCCTGAAGCAGCAGAATCGCGATGAAGTTCACCCAGGCCATCATGCCGATGCCGATATCACCCATAGCCCAGGCGAGATCTGCGCTCTTCATCGAGCTGTAGGCAGTCCCCACGAGGAAGATAACGCGAAGCACGAAGATCGCAGCGCCCCGCTTCGGACCGCGGAAAAGGTAAACAATATTCGTCTCCGCCTGATAGTAATAAGCAACGATCGTCGTAAAAGCGAAGAAGAAAAGCGCGAGTGCCACAAACGGAGAACCCCAGCCCGGCATCAGCGTTTCGACAGCAGCCTGCGTGTAAGCCGGCCCCACTTCCACGCCCGGCAGATTATTCACAATTGTCTGCCCGTTCGGACCGATCACGTTGTAGCAGCCCGTGAGAAGAATCATGAACCCGGTAGCTGAGCAGACAAAGAGCGTATCGATATAAACCGAAAACGCCTGCACGAGACCCTGCTTCGCCGGATGGGAAACAGCAGCGGCAGACGACGCGTGAGGACCGGTGCCCTGGCCGGCTTCATTCGAGTACAGGCCGCGCTTCACGCCCCAGGTCACCGCAGTGCCCAGCATTGCGCCGAACATCGAATTTACGCCGAAAGCGGACGAGAAAACCAGATGCAGCATCTCGGGGAACTTATCGATATTCACGCCGACGATAATGAGAGCCGCAACGATATAGATCTGAGCCATGAACGGAACCACCACGACCGTGAACTGCGCGATACGGGTAATGCCGCCGAAAATAATGAAGCAGAGAAGCGAGATCACAAAAACCGTTGTGACCGCTGTGTTCAGTCCGAAGGCGTGCGTAAAGGCGCTCGTGATTGAGTTGCCCTGAACGCCCGGGCAGAGGAACCCTGCGGCAAGCACTGTCACCACGGCGAACAGTACGGCAAAGGGTTTGCTGTGCAGGCCCTTCTCGATATAGTAAGCCGGACCGCCGCGGTATTCGCCGTCGATATTGACCTTGAAAACCTGACCAAGGGTAGATTCAACAAAGGCGGAGGATGCTCCGAGGAAGGCCACAACCCACATCCAGAAAAGCGCCCCCGGACCGCCGAAACAGATGGCCGTGGCAACACCCGCGATATTGCCGGTGCCGACTCGGCCGGCGAGCGTCATTGTGAGTGCCTGGAAGCTAGAAATACCGACTTCGCCAACTTTCTTCTGAAAAAGAAGCCGAACCATTTCGCCAATCAGCCTCAGCTGCAGAAAACGGCCCCGGACCGAAAACCAAAGGCCGCCAAGAAGACAAAGTGCGACCAGCGCGGGCGACCAGACAAAGTTGCTCGCCTGAGTAATAAATCCTTCCATGGAATATCCCAAAAAACGTAGTCTGAAGGAGGAAACAGACTATTTCTTAATCTGTAACGGAATTTTTCCTTAGAGGATACCGCCGGATGACTCCCTTAGGCGCAAAGCGTCATCACTTTTTCGTGTACCCCGTTTTCCCTTATTTCAGTTCGGATACCTTCACAGGAATTTCACAAACCTGGAAATTTTGCTAATGTACCGCCTCGGAAAAAAACGGACAGAACCTCTATCCGCTAAAAAAATAAAGAAGAAACAGGTTCATCAATCATGACACTCACGCCTCGAGATAAGCAAAACCTCAAAACCTTCGGCTACGGCGTTCTCGCCGTGCTGGCCGGGGCCCTCATTTATCTGCTCTGCCTTGCGGCCTGTTTCTGGCAGTCCCGCTACGGTGTTGAGTCTGAAACCGCAATTGAATGGGTGCAGGACGTCGTACTGCTGATCTCGATGGGCAGTTTCTACAGTCTTGCTAAACGTATCCCCGAAGAGCGGGGCGGTATCCTGCTGATGGCGGGTTTTATGACCTCGCTCTTTATCCGTGAGCAGGACGCTTATTTTGACTTCATTTCCAAGAGCGCCTGGCAGATCGTTCTCGCGGTTTTCCTTGTCATTCTCTTCTGGCGCATTTCGAAGCGCGGTCTCTCGGAGACGCTTGAAGGCGTTGCTCACTTTGTCCGCTCTCAATCCTTTGTCGCCATGATTGCCGGTCTCGGCATGCTCCTCGTCTATTCCCGTATTTACGGTTCGGGGCACCTCTGGTCTCTCTTCATTTCAGAGGAAGGCCCGAAGTACATCGCGAAGCGCCTTTCAGAAGAAAGCACGGAGCTGCTCGGCTACGCCCTGATGACGCTTTCCTCGATTTCCTACTACGTGGAACGCCTCAAACTGCATCGCTGAAATCCGCGTAATTCAGGCATCTCCGCAGTTTCAGGGTAAAAAAAAGCCTTCGGCCGGGAGCGGCTGAAGGCTTAAAATATATAGGAGACTTGCCAGAAGCAAACCATGAGAAGGGAGCCAGAGAACCAGAATTGGCGCCCTTTCAATACTTGAGTACTTTACTCGGAATTAAGAAAAATACAAGACTGGCAGGAACCCAGAAACAATTCTTTACACTTGCAATTAATACTCATTCTCATTTATGCCGAATGATTTTCTCTATCCGGTGCCGGATCTTGCACCCGGTCAGTTTCATCGGGTTGAGCAGACCATCAAGCGCAGCCGCTTTATCTGCACAGCGGCCCAAGTCACATCTCCTGAAGAGGCAAAAGCCTTTATTGATCAGATACGGGAGGAATTCTCAGACGCGAGGCATAACTGCTGGGCGTACGCCGCGGGCGCTCCCGGCGCCACTGCCCAGGTCGGAATGAGTGACGACGGCGAGCCTCACGGCACGGCCGGCCGCCCAATGCTGACTGTGCTGCTCCACTGCGGAGTCGGCGAAATCGCAGTCGTTGTAACCCGTTACTTCGGCGGCATCCTTCTCGGAACCGGCGGTCTTATCCGCGCGTATCAGGGAACCGTGAAGCTTGCACTTGAAACGCTTCCCACCGCGGAAAGGCTCGTCACCGTACCGCTCGGCGTCACGATCGAGCATCGCTACGTCACGCAGTTTCTCAGGCTTCTTCCGCAGTATCGGGCCAGCATCTCGGAATCCAGTTTCGGCATGGACGCCGAATACGTTCTCGCGATTCCCCGTGACGCCATCCCGGCGCTGACCAAGGATCTGACGGAACTCACTTCCGGCTCAGTCCTTGTGGAGCCTCCAGAGGAAGAATGACCGGTCTGCCGATCCCTCAACAAAAAACCGGACCGATCTGATACCGGTCCGGTTTGTTCCTTCTGATCAAAGATCAGTCTGTCCCCGCAATTCAGCCCTTCAGCGCGCGGAAGAGATTGGAAAGCGCGCCGGGTTCCTGCGCCTGGGCTTCTTTTTTCGTCGCCACAGTAGAGGCTGCCTTTGCGGCAATGCAGTCGTTCTTCGCCGTACAGGCTCCCATCGCGTCAATCACAGCGCCGCGGAATCCGCGCTCTTCAAGAACACGCACCGCTTCGATCGTCGTGCCGCCGGGGCTCGTCACCTGATCCTTCAGCTCACCGGGATGAAGCCCGCTTTCAAGCACCATCTTCGCAGCACCCTGAACCGCCTGAGCCGCAAATTTATAGGCCTGCGCGCGCGGCATTCCATCACGCACCGCGCCGTCCGCCATCGCCTCAATCAGCATATAAACCCAGGCAGGAGAAGCGCCGCTCACAGTACCGGCTGCCCCCATCAGGGATTCGGGAATCACTTCGACACGGCCGCAGGTCGCGAAAAGGGCCTGAACCCATGCGAACGACTCCTCAGACACCAGGTTATTCGCGCAGAGCGCGGTCATTCCTTCACGAACGAGAGCCGGCGTATTCGGCATCGCACGGACCACCTGAACCGGCTTTCCGAAAAGCGATTCAATCAGCGCGATAGACTGACCGGCAGCCACGCTGACAATCAGCGTATCGGTTTTAACGACCGGGGCAATCTCATGAATCACATCAGCGAGCTTAGCCGGCTTCACCGCGAGAATCACGCACTCAGCGCGCGCGACGTCCGCGTTGTCGCCCGTTACATTGACACCGAGCTTCTCTGTCTTATCACGGTCGGCTTCAGTCCGATTGGACGCCACAATATCGTCCTTTGTGATCAGACCGGACGCGAGAATCCCTGAAAGGATCGCGCGGCCCATATTGCCCGCGCCGATGACACCGAGTTTCATGCCTTTACTCCTGAAAATTACGTATCAAGAGTGTATCCCATTGCTTCCGCTAAAAGGGAGACGCCCGGACATCGGGGATCAGGCGGCCGCGGCCGCGGCCTCATCCTCTTCTTCGGTTTCCATACCCGCGGGCGGCTTCATGGCGCAGCCAACCTTCTTGCCATGGGCCTTCAGGTAGCCGCTGCCCCAGCGGTACATCGACGCGAGAATCGGATAAATGCTTTCACCCTGCGGGGTAAGTGAGTACTCCACACGGACCGGTACCTCGGCATACACATGACGGTGCACCAGATGATCCTCTTCGAGCTCACGGAGCTGCCGCGTCAGCGTGCGGGGCGTTGCTCCGGTCACGATTCTTGCCAGCTGGGAAAAACGCATGGGCCCTTCCATCAGCCGCCAGAGAATCAGCGCCTTGTATTTCCCGCCGATCAGCGACAGCGTCTTTTCAACCGGGCAGTAAGGCATGTCATCCTCATCATTCATCAGCCCTTCCTCCCGGGCGATCTTCTCGCACACCGGGCATCCGTACTTGTCATTTTTCGCATTCAGAGTCATTATTGATATCTCTTAGGATACTTTGTTTCATTTGAATCATTATTGCTATTTTAGCATTAAGTTCTAAAATGTCCATTACACGAAAATTGATAGGAACCCTGAAAGTGAAAAAACAAAGGTTCAATGTCACTGGCATGAGCTGCGCCGCATGTCAGGCCGCTATTGAGCGGACAGTAGGAAAAATGGACGGCGTGCAGAGCGCTGTCGTAAATCTGCTCGCGAACACTCTTACGACTGAGTACGACGAGACCAAGGTCACGAACGACGCCATCTGCAGCCGGATTGCTCAGATTGGGTACGGCGCCACCCCGGAAGGCGTGGAACCTGAAGCAAAAACAAGTCAGGAGAAAAAAGCCGCTGAAGAAGCCGCCTCCCGCTGGAAAGCGCTGATCTGGTCTGCTGTGATCTCCGTAATCCTGATGGCGCTTTCTGTCGCCTCTATGCAGGGATGGCTCCCGGCTTCGCTCTCCGGAGCCCGCGGAGCGGTACCTGTCACGCTCACGCTCTTTATTCTGGCCAGCGCTGTGCTTCTGATTCAGAGGCACTTCTATATCACAGGATTCCGTTCCCTCTTCAATGGGCATCCCAATATGGACGCGCTCGTTGCGATCGGTTCGGGAACCGCGTACCTCTTCGGTCTGGTGTCGCTCTATCTGATGGCTTTTGCTTCAGCGGACGGAAACACGGAAGAAGTGAGAAGACTCTTCGGAAACCTTTACCTTGACTCGGCTGCCATGGTGCCGACACTCGTTTCTGTCGGCAAATATATGGAGTCCCGCGCCAAGTCAAAGGCAACGGAAGCTGTCACAGCGCTTGCGAAGCTCCGCCCCTCGATTGCCACGGTGATCCGTAACGGCGCTGAAGTGACTGTGCCGATCGACTCCGTGCAGGTGGGGGATCTCCTCGCCGTCAAAGCTGGTGAAACCATTCCGGCTGACGGCCGTGTGAAGACCGGTCTCGCCTGGGTGGACGAGTCCGTTGTTACTGGTGAATCGCTGCCGGTTGAGAAAACTCCTGGCAAGGAAGTGACTGGAGCATCAATCGCGAAATCCGGTCATCTGACGGTGGAGGTCACCCGGGTCGGCAAGGATTCAACCCTCTCCCGGATCATCGCGCTTGTCCAGGAAGCCACGTCAACCAAGGCTCCGATCGCGCGCCTTGCGGATCAGGTCGCTGCCATTTTTGTTCCGATCGTGATCGGTATCGCCCTGGTAACCCTGATCGTGTGGCTGGTTCTCGGCAAGGATCTTTCCTTCGCTGTCACGATGGCAATCTCGGTTCTCGTGATCGCCTGCCCGTGCTCGCTCGGTCTCGCCACGCCTACCGCCATCATGGTCGGTACGGGGCGCGCCGCCCGCCTTGGAATTCTGGTGAAGGATGCGAAGTCACTCGAACTGATGGACCGCGTGAAGACCATGCTGCTTGATAAGACCGGCACGCTCACACAGGCCAAGCCCGTGATCACCGATCTCATTCCTTCTGACAGTTCTGACCGGAATGAACTCCTGCAGCTCGCATCCTCTATTGAAAAGCTTTCCGAACATCCTCTCGGCCGCCCGATCATTGAACGCGCCGCTGATGTTGGACTTCCGACTCTCCCGCTCACAGACTTCATGCAGCTGCCGGGGGCCGGAATCCGTGCCACCGCGAACGGTGAACTGCTTCTGGCCGGCAATGCCCGTCTGATGTCCGAACTCGGACCGGGGCTCGGTGAGAAGGAAAACGCGCTTTCTGAAAAGCTCTCCCTTGAAGGAAAGACCGTGCTCTGGTTCTCGCTTGGGAAGCGGATTCTCGGCGCTATTGCCCTGCAGGATCCTCTGAAACCCGACGCGAAAGAAGCGATGGCCGCTCTTCACGAAGCCGGACTGCACCTTGTGATGCTGACCGGTGATCAGGAGCTGACGGCCCGCGCTATCGCGCGCCAGGCCGGAATCGACGAAGTCCGCGCGGGTCTGAAACCTGAAGACAAAGCCCGGATACTTGAGGAATTCCGCAAGGGGGGTAACCTTGTCGCCATGGTAGGGGACGGTATTAACGATGCTCCGGCACTGGCCGCGGCGGATGTCGGCATCGCGATCGGCACTGGCACTGATGTGGCGCTCGGGTCAGCTGACATCGTGCTCTCGCAGAACCGTCTCACCGGGCTTGCGGACGCCCGCCGGCTCTCCCAGGCGGTCATCCGGAATATTCACCAGAATCTGTTCTGGGCCTTTATCTACAACACGCTTGGCATTCCGATCGCGGCCGGACTCTTCTATCCGTTCGGAATTATCCTGAACCCGATGGTGTCCGCCGCAGCCATGAGTCTCTCGAGTGTCTGCGTAGTAACCAATGCGCTCCGGCTTCGCTTCTTTAAGAGCGCTTTCCAGAATTCCGAGTCTCCGGCCGCCCCTATGGCTGCCGCCTCTGAAGCAATCCAGGCAGAGCCCAAAGCTTGCCCTGTTCTTGAACCTGAAACTCCTGAAGAAAGGAACTCAACTGAAATGGCTGATATGAAAACCTTGAATCTCGCTGTCACCGGTATGTCCTGCAAGCACTGCCAGGCTCACGTGAAGGAAGCTCTCGAAAAGGTGCCGGGTGTGTCCTCCGCGGAAGTCGATCTCGAAGGCGCGAAGGCCTGCGTGAAAGCGGATGACTCCGTCACGGCAGACGCCCTCGTGAAGGCAGTGGAAGCCGCCGGATACGGCGCTTCCCCCCTTGAAGGCAGGACTGTCACGCTTCCCGTGAAGGGCATGATGTGCGGTCACTGCCAGGCGCGTGTCAAAAAGGCGCTTGAAGGTGTCGCCGGTGTGACGTCGGCTGATGTGGACCTCGAAGGCGCCAAAGCCACCGTTGCCTGCGGCACCGGTGTTTCCGAGGATGCTCTGAAGAAGGCAATCGTCGACGCCGGCTACGAAGTCGCCTGATCTTTGCCTCAACTCTCCCGCATCTCCCCCGGGGACAGCGGCCACAGTGCCCTGCCCCCGGTTAAAATAGCCGGAGCGAAACCCCTCCTTTCCATGGGAGGGGTCGGTTTTTTAGGAGCTCTGACTTGATCCGGATGCGTCTTTCTAAAGCGGCCTTTGCCGCTCTTTCCGCAGCACTTCTCGGCGGCTGCGCTGTTACCCCTCCCCCGAATCACTATGTGGAACCGACAGAGGGAAAAACCGCACTGATGCGAGTCGGCGGTGAAGGCATGATTGCCGTCAGAACAGTGACCAAGGACGACGCCGACTTCTGTTACACCTGGGACGGGAAGCATAACCAGGTGCTCTACTATCTCGACGGCATCACGAAAAAAGCTCCTGCTGATCTTCCGAACCAGGGCAAGTCACTTGGGCTCCCGCCTTCATCCGCCACTGCCCGTTTCCCGGATAAAAACCGCTGGGCTGAAATCCGTATCCCGGCCGGTCAGGAAATCGAGATCCAGTACTCGCTCCCGTATGATCGGGTCCCCGGCAGCGCGCCGAAGATCAAACTCGGACCTGATGACGATATGCCTCAGGACACCGGCGCGCTCTGCCGCGCGGGCTTCCGCTTTGTCCCTGAGCCGGGAAAACAGTATCAGGCGAATTTCTCCTGGGGACAGAATCTGGGCCGCTACAGCTGCAGCGCCATCTTCACGTCCCTTCCTGATAACAAGATTGTCCGCGTGAATAAGCTCGATCAGTGCCACATGATCGACTACGACAATCTTCTGAAGTTTGACGGATTCAATAAGTAAGACTGACGCCATTCTCTGAGGAAAAAACACCAATGAAAAAGACGCTGATTCCCGTCCTGGCAGCTGCTGCTGCCGCCGCTCTGCTCTCCGGGTGCGCATACCCGGGTGTTGAACTGGATACCCAGGTTCAGCAGAAGCAGGTTCTTGGCGAAATCTACGAGCGAACCGAAACCTGGCCCTTCGAAAAGAATCCGATGCGGGTGAAGGAAGCCACTGTGCAGCATGCGGAAAACTTCTGCGCGAAGCGCGGCATGGGGATCCAGCCGCTCGATCAGACGATTTCCTGGGGAGTCGAGGACGCGTCCGGCAAACTGACCAAAGGCGCCTCAGTATGGCTGCAGTTCAAGTGCGTGCAGGCTATTGACCCGTCCGCCGAACTCTGATCCGCACCGGCGGATCGCGTTTTCTAAAGAAGATGGAGATGACCATGAAGACCGCTATCGTCGTGATTGATATGCAGAACGATTTCGTTACGGGCTCTCTCGGAACCCGGGAGGCCGCGGAGGTTCTGCCCCGCATCCGGGACTTTCTCGCGGAAAACGCGGCATCCTCTTCGCCCGCCGATGTCTTCTTCACTCAGGACACGCATCCTGAAAACTATCTCGAAACGCAGGAAGGACGGCATCTTCCAGTTCCTCACTGCATTAAGGGCAGCCGCGGCTGGGATATCTGCGAGGAGCTGAAGCCATTCGCATCCGCTGATCGCACGATCCAGAAACCCACTTTCGGAAGCCTGGAACTCGGCAGCCGTCTGAAGACTTATGACCGCATTATTTTCACGGGTGTCTGCACCGATATCTGTGTGATCAGCAACGCGCTGATCGCGAAGGCCGCCGCTCCGGAAACAGCGATCGAGGTGAGGCCCGAGCTCTGCGCCGGAACGACCCCCGAGAATCACGAAAACGCTCTGAAAGCACTCCGGATCTGCCAGATCGACGCCTGATCACCGACCTACCGCTTTGAGGCTGCTTAAAACAGAAAGCCCGGAGATCGCTCTCCGGGCTTCTCTTTTTCATACTCACTGCTCCGGGAATCCCGGAGCGGGAATCTGAGGCTTTTACTTCTTGAGGCCGATGTACTTCACAGCGTTTTCAGCCGCGATACGGCCGCCGTTCACAGCCCAGGCAATGGTGGAGCCAGCCATCAGCAGATCGTAGCTGTCGCCATACATACCGCCCGCGTCGTTGCCGGCAGCGTAGAGGCCCTTGATCGGGGAATCATCCTTGCGGACCACTTCCCACTTGTCGTCGATCTTGATGCCGCCGAGCGTGCCGAGAGACGTGGCAACAAGCTGGATCGCGTAGTACGGAGCCTTGTTCACGTGACGGATGTACTTCGGATTCTTGGCGAAGAGACCGTCGTGACGGATATCAGCCCAATGGTTGTACTCAGCGACGTTCTTCTTCAGAACATCAGCGTGCATACCGGTCATCTTGGCGAGTTCGTCAAGCGTATTCGCCTTCTTGGCCCAGCCGGCCTTTTCAGCGGCATCCCACTCGGAATCGAACTTCGTGAGCTTCGTCGCGACCGGAACCATCACGCCGACGCCGAGGTCGATACCTTCATTCTTCATGTAGTCAAGCGTCGCCTGATCGTACACAACCCACATCTTGCCGCCGTTGCGTTCCAGAGCGTTGCCGGCAAACGGCCACTCGAGCATGACGGTTTCGTCAACAAAGCGATCGCCTTCCGGATTCAGCCAGAGGTGCGGCTGCTTGGCGGAAGCGGCAACCTGATTCGTGGTGCCCACGCCCTTCGGGCCCGGACGGTAGGAAGCCTGAACCTCAACACCGTCTTCAGCGGCGCCGGCCTTCCAGGCCATCTGGATGCCGTCGCCGGTCTTGCCGGTCTGAGCGAGGCCGTCAACACCCGGGAAGCGGAGATACTTCTTCTTCATCGCTTCGTTAGCACCGAAACCGCCCGTGGCGATAATCACAGCCTTCGCGTTGATGGTGATCTTGTCGCCTTCCTTGTTCTTCGCAATCACACCGCGCACAACACCGTCAGAACCCTGGATCAGATCGGTGGCGGGGGTATTCAGGAGCAGCGTGCCGCCATTCTTCACGAATTTGTCCTGATACTTGGCGAGCCAGCCTGCGCCGCGGCCTTCATAAATATGCCAGGTGTAGAGACCATCCGGATAGTTCGAGAAGAGCTTCTCAAACTTCACGCCGTTGCCCTGCATCCAGTCAATCGTGCTCGCGGTCTTTTCCACGAACGCACGGACCACGCGGCCATTGCCGCGCCAGTGGCCGTAACGCATGATGCGCTGGAAAGCATCATCCTTCGTCAGACCATAGTTCCAGTCACGCTGCATCTTGGACTCAACAGCCATGATGCCTTCGGAGAATTTGCAGGTACCGCCGGTGATGCCCTGCTTCTCAAGCAGAATCTCCTTGGCGCCGAGTTCCTGGGCTGCCACACTGGCAGAGGTGCCGCCGCAGCCGGCGCCGAGCACCACAATGTCGGTGCTCATCGTCTTATCCGCGGCCTGAGCCGGGAGAACACAGGCAGCCGCCAGAGTCGCGGCAATGATCGTTTTCAGTAACTTCATTCTTCTCTCTCCACTTGAATGTGTCGTATTAGTTACTCGGCCTGAAACAGAACTAATTCTTTCTGTCTAGGCTTAACTTAAAAATTATCCCCAAATGGTAAGAGAAAATCTGTATCAGCAGTTACACTAAATCACAGGAACGCGGTAGCGTGTTACATTTTTCGGTATTCATCCAATCACAGACCTTTTAAGGAGTGCATCCCCGTGCGCCAGATATTTCAGAACCTGCCCTGGGTTCAGCCAGCCGTGCCCCCCGTGATTGCATCCTTATATGAACGGCGGGGCGTCCTTCAGAAGGTGAAACGAAACCAGGTGCTGAAGGCCGGAGGCGATAATCCGAAGTCCTTTCTCCTCGTCCGGGGCCTTTGTGTTTACCGGATAGCGAGCGCCATTAAGGGGTCAAGCTCAATCCTCTCCCTGATTCCTCCCGGGAGAAGCATGTGTGATATCTCAGCCGCGGTTGATGAACGCGTGAATGTGGAAACGGTCGCCTGGCGCGACTGTGTGGTGTATGCCATGCCGCCCCGAACTCTGAGCGAAGAGATGTCCAAGGACCCTGCGTTCGGCAAAGCCGTGCTCGCAGATGTGACCGCGAAAGAGGAGAGTTACATCGAGGGCATGGTCGCGAACTTCACGCTTGACCCGCAGTTCCGACTCCGGACACTTTTCAAGGTACTGATCACGAGTTACGGGATTCCGCTACGGGATGACTGGACCGTGATTCCGCTGCTCCTTAATAACTCCCAGTACGGCCAGGTCGTCAATCTGTCCCGCGTTTCTGTCAGCAGAATTTTTTCCCAGTGGGAAGCGGCCGGTCTTATCAGAAAAGACCGTCGTTCGATCTCTGTCCGGAAGGAACTCTTCTCAGACCTTTACGACTGGATCGACGGCAAGGGCTCTGCCGAGTCTACCTACCTCACCGGTTACGGGAAACCGTGAACGGTTTAGGAAACTTCAGGAGCCAGGCGTTTGTGCTGTTTCCCGTTGGATGAAGCGTCACCGCCTGTTCCTCATCCGGCAGCACTTTGCCGTTTTTCATCAGATCACCGTCCGGTGAAAGCCTGAGCGAAGGCAGCGCCGCGCCGCCCGCCGCCCTGCACCTCACGCCATAGTGCGATTCGTTCACGGCAAGAAGCGTTTCGTCATCAATCCGCACAAGACTTGAAATCGGCTTATCGACACCGGCTTTGATCAGATCCGCCACGAAATCTCGGCGGACCGGCGTTACGCCTTCGCTTTTCAGGTACCGAAGCGGCGTATCCACAATGCTGCCGCCCCGAAGCGGGAATTCCGAGAGATCATCCGCACCCTTGAAGCTGATACGGACAAGGCGGGAAACCGCCCTTCCCCGGTCGGTTTCACCGCTCTCCACCGCGAACAGAGTTCCATCTCCGACGGAAGCAAAGGCTTTGAGAGAAAACCGGTCGAGATCAGAGGGCTTGGGATAAACATAGGCTCGGGACGTCCAGTCTGACGGATCGGAGAGCAGAATCACCGCGTAATCCGCCCTTCTTTCCGGCTTGATAGTGGTTGCGAGTTTCCCATTTGGCAGCTGGGCGAGTCCCTGGAAACCGGACTCCATGGCGCTCCAGGCGAGAAACCGGGGCAGCCCCTTTCCGGGGATGGCCCGAGATATTTCTCCAAAATCCCGGTTTGAGAGACGGACCACTGAAGGAAGCGACGCGTCAGCTACCCAGATCGTTCCGTCAGATGTGACGGCAAGACCCTGAGGATTAATCGCGGACCCCCGCGGCTCAATCGGAGAAAACCGGGTGGTAACGGGTTCTTCATGAAAGTCGAGAGAAAGGGATCGCGCGGCTTTCGGGGGAATGCCGCTGTAAGGCTGGGAATTCCGGCTCCCGCGGCGAATCCCGGTCACCTGCAGAACCCGGCTCCTCGAGTCAAGGGTCAGTTCTACAAAAAGCGGTGAATACCCGGGAATCAGATAGAGGCGGGTTGGAATCAGACCATCACGGGTCTTTCGCCCGGGGCCATGACAGGTAGGACCGTCATCAGTGACCGCAAGGAGTCGGTATCGGCCGTCTCCGAGTCCCTCGCGAAGCGCCATGCCGCTCCCGAATGAAAGATCAAGGTAGCGGCCGGTTGGAAAAGTTCCCTCTTTCTTTTCGGAAGCGAACGCCGCCCCCTCCGCGCCTTTCAGCGAAGGCAGGAAGGCATAGGGGACATTTACCTGGAGCTTTACGGCATCAATTCCGGAAGCCCAGGCGGCACCAGAAGTCCCAAGCGTCGCAAGGCAGGTGAGAAAAAGCCCTGCAGCGACCGCATGCCGCAGAGCTCTTTCCCGTATACGAAAAGAAGAGAAAAGAATCATGAGTAGAAACCTTAGTAGCGCAAACCCTTATTATAAACTCGAAACCGAAAAAACGGAATTTCCGGAGACTTTTCTCTTCTGAGTTCCGATCAGCCGGCGAGGCCGTCGCGGACGTCTTCCGCCTTGTCCTTCCCCTCAAGCACCTCAACAAGCTCAAGTGCGAAATCTGAGGCTGTGCCCGGCCCGCGGCCCGTGATGATATGCCCGTCGCGCTCAACACGGCCTCCGGTCACTTCGGCTCCCTCAAGGTACTTTTCAAAACCCGGATAGCAGGTCGCGCGCTTGCCGCGAAGCAGCCCGAGACCGCCAAGCACGTAAGGCGCGGCACAGATCGCGGCCACCCATTTCTTCGGATCATCCGCGAATTCCTTCAGTTTCCCCGTGAGAACCGTATCCTGACCGAGGTTCTCCGCGCCCGGCCACCCGCCCGGCAGGACGAGCATATCGGCCTGATCCCAGTCAGCAGAGGAGAGCAGCGTATCGCAGAGAATCTGAACACCGTGAGCTCCCTTTCTCAGATTTCCGCCGCCCACGGAAACCGTTTTTACGTCTACGCCGCCCCGGCGGAGCGGGTCAACGGAAGTCAGTGCCTCGATTTCCTCAAAACCGTCCGCAATGAAAACCAATGCATGTGACATCTTGCCGATACCTCCAGGTGTTTTATATAAGTGCTGCCGGTATTTTATCGGCCGCGCTCCGAGTAGGAGAGATGGAGCGGAGGGGCACAAAAACAATGCCCGGCCACCTGATTCAGGGGCCGGGCATTTCTGGCTTTTCGTGATTCGCTCTGGACCTGAGCGAATCCTGAAGCTTCATCAGATAAAGAAGTGCATCACTTCCATACTGATGAAGGCCATCAGAACCGAGTTCACCATCAGAACCGGCCAGTACTTCTTCGGGCAGTCCGTGATGCCGAGGAGACGGCCCATGTACTGGATCTGCGACGCCATCAGAATGAGGGCGGGAAGCAGAATCGTGATGTCATGAGCGTTCAGGGAACCGTCCGTCGCAAGAGCGGCAGCGACACCGACACCAGCGCCGCAGGAGAGCCACGTGGCGCAGAGCACGAGAATCGCCTTGCCCGGCAGACCGAAGACCGCCATGAACCCGCCGCAGGTATTGCCGATCCAATCCATCACGCCGAAGATCGTCAGCATGTAGGTGAGCACGAACGCCATCAGCACGTTCGGGATCAGGTTGAAGACGCCGAGATTCCAGCCCTTGCGGCAGCCGACGATAAAGATATCAAACGGATTCTGGGAAACTTTTTCGGCCTGAGCTGCGTTGTTATTACTCATTTGCGAAGTCCTTCTTATAAACGGTCGAGAGCACGAAGCGAACAAGCATCGCGCCGACAAACTTCAGGACGAGGAAAACCACCATCGGGACCCAGATCGGTACGAGGAACCAGGCGATGAGGCCGCCAACCACGGTAGTCATGTAGTTGCTGATGCAGCCAGCGCCCGCGTACTGCCAGGCGCACATCGTGACAAGCTGCTTACTGTTGATCAGACCGTCGTCATAGAGACCCTTCGTGAGACCGGCGCCGGCGTCAGTCGACTGAAGGTCGGTAATCAGGGCAAGGCCCGTCAGACCCGGAAGACCAAGGAGCGGCTTGAGAAGCGGAGTCATCAGGAACTGAGCGGCACGGAGAGCGCCGTAGTGAGCGAGGACTTCAATCATGCCGAGAGCGAACATCACGCCCGGAACGAGGGAAAGACCGAAGAGGAAGCCGCCGCGGGCACCGTTGCCGCCGTGACCCACGAGATTCGCCTTATCGACGATTGTGCCGAACTTGCCGACGAGGGTCGAGAAGTCAAGGGCGGAAAGCCACTTGTAGGCATCAGGCATCTTGGCAAACACACCGGAGAACATAATCACAGCGAGAAGAAAGGCGATAAACGCCCCAATTCCCGGCAGCTTGTTCTCGTGTGTCTGAGGCGCCTGTTCAGCAGCGTTTGTTTCTACTTTTGCATCAGACATGAATGAGCTCCCTGAGCAAAATCTGCTTCGGCGTAACTGCATCGAAGCGGACTTACGGACAGAAGAATGAAGAAATATCTGCGAGTCGCCCGAAAAAGGTCGCCCGCAGGTCGTTTTGGTCCCCGCCTTTCCCGGGCGGAGACTCTCTAGGGCTGCGGCTTGACTTTGTAAGCTCTTATTTCAGCTGAAAAAACAGCTGAAGCCGCATCCAGCTGTCTGAACTATGAAGGGACAGCTAGAAATCGAAGAATAATGAGAGTCATACGCTGAGTCAAGAAAGAATCTGTCTGAATTTCCGGGGTCTCTGTCCCCACAGGCATACCGGAATACCATGTAGTAACCCAAACTCCCGGAACATAGCTCCGGGATTTTTTCATTCTGGAAAAAATTCCT
>ERZ825324.747-NODE-747-length-43038-cov-6.162436_pt1 | contig 43038 bp, 26 predicted proteins | sample MGYA00519859_ERZ825324 | MGnify/ENA primary metagenome ERZ825324 (study PRJEB31778, sample SAMEA3449198) | human gut metagenome | biome: human gut; feature: human-associated habitat; material: faeces | place: United Kingdom | collected 2010/2012 ...
CGGTCTGGTGCAGCAGCACGTGGTTCAGTACGCTGCCCAGGCAGTAGCGCGTGTCGTCGGGGTGCTGTACGGCTGTCTCGACCGCCTCGGAGATCGCCAGCCCGAGGTTGCCCGAGCAGTCAGGATCGTCGGCCAGAGCGCGGCGTCCCGCGTCGGTCAGCGTGCTGGGCGAGGGGATCACCTCGGCTCCCCACGTGTTCATCAGCAGCTTGCGGTAAGGTTTCTGCTCGTAGCTGACCTTGACCATGAAGACTTTCAGGTCGAGGCCGAAGTACTGGCTGGCCAGCGCGATGGCCGAACCCCATTGTCCGCCGCCCGTTTCGGTCGTCAGGTGCTTGATGCCCTGTTTGGCGTTGTAGTAGGCCTGCGGCAGGGCCGTGTTGGGCTTGTGCGAGCCGGCGGGCGAGACGCTTTCGTTCTTGAAATAGATCTTCGCCGGCGTGTCGAGCGCCCGTTCCAGCGCATAGGCTCGTACGAGCGGCGTACAGCGCCAGATACGGTAGAGGTCGCGCACCTCGTCGGGGATGTCGATGAAGCGTTCGGTCGAGAACTCCTGCCGTACGAGTTCTTCGGCGAAGATGCAGTTCATCTGTTCGGCCGTCACGGGACGGCGGGTGCGGGGATCGAGCGGCGGCAGCGGTTTCTGCGGCATGTCGGCCACGATGTTGTACCATTGGGCGGGGATCATTTGATCGGGCAGCAGGATTTTTTTCGTTTTCATGACTGATAAGGTATTTGATTGTTTTTACGGGTTTGCGGTCGGCGCGGGGCAAAAAAGAAATCCGTCGTTACTTGTCAAGTAAACAACGGATTCCTAACTCTTGCGATCGGTATGTTCCATCCACGGCAGTGCCAGCGTCATTGTTTACTTAAAACCAATGAGCGCCACCACCAATTCTGAGCCGTGCGGTTGCTGAACATGCTTCTCTTCAAAAATGTCTTCGAGGCAAATATAAATAAAAAATCGGCAGGTTGTACGTTTTGCCGGAAAAAAGTTGCGGGCGGATTGCCCCCCCCCTCCGACCGGCATGGTATCGGTCTTTTCGCGGGCGGCAGGAACTTCATATAATAAAGGTGTCGCTGCGGAAGCCGCCGGTGCGGATTCGGGAAATGCGAACGGGAGGAATCCTCGTCGAAGATTCCTCCCGTCGCAAGCGTGCCGCCGTGCGGCTATTTCACCTTCTCCTTGAATTTCTCGATCTGGCGTTTCAGTGCGTCGATCGCCTCGTCGATCGCCTCCTCGAAGGCGCGGGCGCGGTGTTCGGCCACCATATCCTCGCCGGGCATGTGCAGCGTGATGGTCGCTACCTTGTTTCCTTTTTCGAAATCCTTATCCAGTTTGAGAATCACCTCGGCGCCCGTGGCGCGGTCGGCGAAACGTTCCAACTTCGACATCTTGTTCTCCACGAATTCGATCAACTTCTTGTCTGCGTCGAATTTCACTGACTGAATCTGTACGTTCATAGCCTTGTCCTTTATAGTTTGACAATCGGTTACCGTGCTTGCGTGTCCTCTGTGGCAGCGTCGCACGGGGTTTCAATCTCTTCCTTTCTCCGCTCGCGGGGGTGCGCCTTGACGTAGATCTCCTGCAAACGGGTGATGCTGTTGTGGGTGTAGACCTGCGTGGCCTGCAACGAGGAGTGTCCCAACAGCTCCTGTATTTCGCGCATGTCCGCGCCGTGGTTCAGCAGATGCGTCGCAAAGGTGTGCCGCAGTACGTGGGGGCTCTTTTTTCCCTGTACGCCCTCCTTGTTCAACGCCTGTTCCACGATGCGACGCACGACGCTCCGTGAAATGCGCGCTCCTTTCAGTGTTAAAATTAGTGCTTTTTCCTGAGAATTGCAAATGTTTTGCCGCTCGATCAGTTGGAGGTAATGGACCAGAATGCGCCGCAGAGGATCGACCAGCGGGACGATGCGCTCCTTGTCTCCCTTGCCGCGGATGCGCACCTGCCGGTAGTCGTCCGAGAAGTCGTTGCGGTTGAGGGCGATCAGTTCCGCGAGGCGGATTCCGCAGCCGTAGAACATGGCCACGGTCAGCGCGTCGCGCACGGTGACGAAATCTTCGCTGCCGGCGCGTCCGTTGATGTCGGCGATCACGTAGGCCATGCGGCTTTCGGGGACGAAGACGGGCAGACGGCGCGGCGTACGCAGCGAACGGACGCTCCGGAAGATATCCTGCGTGACGATTCCCTGCCGGCGCAGGTAATGCCACAATGCCCGAAGCGACGACACCTCGCGGTTCATCGACGCCGGGCCGATGTGCGATTTTTCGGTGCGGTAGAGAATCCATTCACGAATGTCCTCGGTGCGCAGCTGCGAAGGGTCGAACGACGCCTCGTCGACTCCCAGCCACGCCAGAAACCGTTCGATGTCGCGGCGGTAGTTGCGGATAGTGAGCGGGGAGTAACGGCGTTCGGCTTCGAGGTATGTCAGGAATTCGGGGAGCATTTACGACAAAGATACAACTATTTTGCCGGAAAATGAAGCCGCTGCGCATGCGGGGCGGGCATAGGCCGGCCGGCGCAGCGGCGTTCGCCGGCCCTGCGGCGACGAATCCGCATGAAAACGGCGGAAATGAAATAAAAGTGAAACGGAATTTGCGAATTCCGATCGTTTTTTCATACCTTTGCCGTGTCAAGGTTTCCGCAACGGGAGTCTTCTCCTGTCGGAATTAATAGGGAACGCGGTGAGAATCCGCGACAGTACCTGCTGCTGTAAGTCCCCTCCCTTTCGGGAGCGAAGTCTATCGCATTCTTTGCCACTGGTGAAATACCGGGAAGGCGCGGTCGACGGGATAAGTCAGAAGACCTGCCTCGATGAACGATTTACACCCGCGGGTTTCGGGTCGGAATCACACGAGATAGTTTTCTGCGTGCTATTTTTCTGTCGATTTCTTCACCCTTCCCCTTGCGTCGTGTAAGTCCGCAAACGGAATCAAACGGCGTAGTTATGTCATACGGATCGGTAATCGGGAGTGCGAGGAGCGCGGCATGGCCGTCGCTCCCTGCATCGTGTGTCTGCGGATCGCTCCTGTCCGACGCGGCCGTTTTTCGGCGCATCGAAATTCCAAACCAAATAAATCTTGTATTATGAAGAAAATCTTTACGCTATTGGCGTTCGCGGCATGTTGTGCAGCGGCAGCATGGAGCTGTTCGGACGAGTACGACGACTCCGGACTCCGTCAGGAGATCGCGGACATCAGACAGGAGATCGCCTCGATGAAGGAGCAGGTGAATTCGTTGAAGACGCTCGTCGACGCCTTGAACGGCAACAAGTTCATTACGAATTATACGGAGTCGGACGACGGTTGGTCGATTACGTTCAACGACGGCAAGACCATCACGATCCGCGACGGCGAGAAAGGCGCCGACGCTCCTGTGCTGGGTATCGCCAAGTTCGAGGGTGTCTACTACTGGACGCTGGGCGGCGCCGACGAGTGGCTGCTGGACGATGCCGGCGGCAAGATTCCGGTGGCGGGGCAGGACGGCAAAACCCCTTCGGTCGACGAGGAGGGCTATTGGACGATCGACGGCGAGCCGGTCAAAGGTGCCGACGGCCGACCGGTCAAGGCGGTCGGCGAAGACGGCGATTCGTTCTTCGAGGATGTACGGCAGACCGACGACGAGGTGATTTTCATCCTTGCGGGAGGCGAGACGATCCGGCTGCCCAAAGCCAAAGAGGTGAACTTCGTCATCGAGCGCACGACACTGACGCTCAAATACGGACAGACCGAAAAACTGGCCGTCACGCAGAAGGGCGTCGAGAGCTATTCGATTTCGAAGCCCGACGGGTGGCGCGCTTCGCTCGACGGCGACGTGCTGTCGATCACGGCTCCCGTCGAAGGGAATATCTATGCCGAAAAGAGCGGCAAGGTGACGGTCGTCGCCGTGGGCGCTACGGCGACGGTCGTCGCTGCGGTCGAAGTCAATCTTCCGGTGTTCGACGACAACAACGCCGGTTCGAGCGACTGGGAGGAGTGGAACTAACCGATAAATGAGAAATCCGATGAAAAAGTACTTATATCTTGTCTGCGGTTCGCTGCTGGCCCTCGCGGGATGTACGCGGGATGCCGATGTCGAACCCGCCCGTCCCGTCGAGAGCGGAAAAGTCGTTTTGACCGGTCTTTCGGGAGAGGTTACCCGTACCGGATTCGGCGAGGCATCCGAGGGAGTTGTGCCGTTCCGGTGGAGCGCCGGCGACTGCATCTGGGTCGGCGACGTCAAGAGCGAGCCGCTCGAATCCTCCGGCGAAAAGGGCGCCTTCGTTTTCGAATCCGTCGCCGAAGCCGATTCCTACGACGTGATCTACAACATGACGGGTTCCGCCGCCCGCACGGCGTCGATCCCCGCCGAACAGACACAGGCGGAGGCAGGTCGTCCCGATCTGGGGCGCAACGGCGATTTCGGCTATGCGACGGCCGATGCCAACCGTACGTTCGTGCTGAACCACGCGACCTCCTACGTCTGGTTCGACGTAAGTTCGGCCGACGTGACGGCCAGGCTCGAATCGATTTCGCTGAGCGTGTCGGGCGGCCATGCCATCGCCGGCGAGGCGGTCTTCGCGGAGGGTGCGCTCGGTGCGTGCGAGGGTTCGTCGTCCGTCACGCTGAATTTCGGCGGGGAAGGCGTCGCACTGCCGACGCAGCACAGCGACACCGAGGTATTCGCCGCCATGGTGCTCTATCCGGCCGATCTGTCGGAGGCGACAGTCTCGGTCGTCTACACCTTCGCCGACGGTTCGGTCTACATGCAGAGCCGTGCCGGCCGGCGACTCGCGCCGGGCGGTACGCTGCGCATATCGGCTACGATCGCTGCCGCCGACTGCAAGCGCGACGGCGTCTTCTACCTGACCGAAAACGGTGTTGCGGAGGAGATTCCCGAATCGGTCACCTATCTCAAAGCGGTGACGCTGGGCGAAGGGAAACTCGCCGCCGCCGACCTCTCGGCGATCGCTTCGCGGTTGAAGGCGGGCGCGGTGCTCGATTTCGCCGAGGCGACCTATGAAGCCGCGGAGTTCCCGACGGTCTTCTCGCGCAAGACGACGCTGCGGGAGATTTCGCTGCCCTGCAATATCCTGACGATGCCCTCGACGGGCACCTATGCGACAGCGTTCTACGGTTGTACGGGATTGGAGACGGTCGCATTGCCCGACGGGTTGACCGAGATCGCGGCGCGGGCGTTCTCAGGCTGCTCGAAACTTGTGTCCGTCCGGTTGCCTTCCACGCTGACTTCGATCGGCGAGTATGCGTTCTATGACTGCAAGGCGCTGGCCGACGTCGTCGTGCCCGAAAAGATCACGACGCTTTCGCGCAGCCTCTTCGCCGGATGTACGGGTTTGAAGAGCGTGACGATTCCCGCCGGAGTGAAGACGATCGATTCGGGGGCCTTCAACAAATGTTCGGCATTGGAGAGTATCGAACTGCCCGAAGGGCTGACCACGCTCGGTTCGCAGGCTTTCATGAATTGCTCGGCGCTCAAATCCGTCCGTATTCCCGACGGAGTGACCGCTATCCCCAATGAGACGTTCGCCTATTGCAGCGTACTCGAAACGGTCGAACTTCCCTCGGCCTTGAAGACGATCGGCAATATGGGATTCTACAAAAACAACGCATTGCGGAGCATCTCCTTTCCGGAGACGTTGGAGACGATCGGCACCAACTCGTTCGATGAATGTCATTCGCTGGCCGATGTGACGATCGATATTCCGGTCGTTACCGATTATTCGTTCCGGGATTGCGGCTGTACGACGATCGTTCTGGGCGAGAAGGTGACCGAAGTCGGACGGAATGCTTTTTACGGCTATTCCGATGAGAGCGGAAACGTGAAGAGCATCACCTGCCGTGCGCAGACGCCGCCGGAACTGGGGCAGACGCCGTTCGACGGCATCGGCAAAAATGTCGAGGGAAAGAAATACCTCTATGTTCCGGCGGCCTCCTACGAGGCTTATGAGAAAGAGTGGGCGTCCGTGATCGGTCAGGGATACATCCTCGAAGACATCAGCGATCAGGAGCTGACCGACGGTGTCTGGTACCGCGTTTCGCGCGAGGAGAAGTGGACGACGACGATGCCCGACACCTTCTCGGCGCTCTATGTCCGCACTGTGGGCGAGCAGACGATTTCGGCCGAGGCGTTGCAGTCCGTCGTCGCCAGACTCGCGGCGCAGTCGGCGCCCGCGACGCTCGATTTCAGCACGGCCGACTATGTTTCCGCCGAATTCCCTGCCTTGCTGGCCGGTAATGAGAAGCTGGGCGGAATCCGTCTCTTCGAAAATACGACGTCGATCGCCGAAGGGGCTTTCAGAGGGTGTACGGCGCTGACCAGGGCGGTCGTTCCGTCGGGCGTCGCCGCAGTCGGGCCGAGTACGTTCGAAGGGTGTTCCGCTCTGGCGGAGGTCACGCTGCCTTCGTCCGTCGCATCGATCGCCGACAAGGCGTTCAGCGGTTGTGCGGCGCTGTCGGAGATCGCGCTGGGCAATGTGAAGAGCATCGGCGACGAAGCTTTCGCCGCCAGCGGATTGACCGAGGTGTCGCTCGGAGGTGCGACGCTCGGTGCGAAGGCGTTCCGCGACTGTCCGGCGCTGGCTGAGGTCGAACTCGGTTCGATCGGCACCGTTCCCGCCGAGAGCTTCAAGGGGTGTTCGGCGCTGACGGCGCTGACGGTTCCCGCTTCGGTGACCGCCGTCGATGCGGGTGCGTTCGAGGGTTGTTCGAAGCTCGCCGACCTTTCGCTGGGCAGCGGCGTGACGACCGTAGGCGACAGGGCGTTCGCCGACTGCGGCCTGACGGCGCTGGTGCTGCCCGACAATGTGACGTCGCTCGGCAGCGAGGTCTTTGCGGGTAATCCGACCCTCGCGTCCGTCAAGTTCGGAGCCGGCATTACGGCCGTCAGCGACGGAGCATTCGCAGGGAACGACGTCATCGAACGGCTGACGATTCCCAAGACGGTCGAGGCGATCGGCGCCGGTGCGTTCGCCGGTTGGTCGAAGCTCAACACGCTGACCGTTTCGGGCGACGCGCTCGCTTCGATCGGCAGCAAGGCTTTCGAGAATGCCGTGCTTTTGGCCCACATCTACTGCGAGCCGACGACGGCTCCGACGGTCGCGGCCGACAGTTTTGCGGGGGCGGGCGCTTCGGTTCAGGGCGCCAGGACCGTCCACGTCCCGTCGGTCGACGCCTATTCGGCGTGGACTGCGGCGTGCAGCGGTTATACGTTCGCCGCGTTGGGTGACGACTACCTGAGCGAAGGCGTCTACTACCGTGTTTCGGCCGGCGACAAGTGGTCTGCGGAACTTCCGGCATCCTTCTCGACGCTCTTCGTCAAGACGGCAGGGGACAATACGGCGATGAGCGCATCGCAGCTGAGTGCGGTGGCCGCCGCCGTCAAGGGACTGTCCGCCGCGGCGACCGTCGATCTGAGCGAAGCCGTCTACGAGAGCGCGACTTTTCCTGCCATATTCAGGGACAACAAAAATCTGTCGGACATCGTGCTGCCGAAGAATATTACCGCCGTGGCGAAGCATGTTTTCAGCGGATCGGGTCTGATCAGGGCGCACGTTTCGGCGGCTGTCACCTACGACGTCAATACCTATGCGTCGTGCGCTTCGCTCGCGAGCGTCACGTTCGACGAATATGTGCCGAAGATCACTGACGCGATGTTCCAGGGCTGTCCGCTGACGCAGGTCGTGCTGCCCGCCGAGGTCACGACGATCGGCTCGAACGCCTTCAACGGTTGCAAGTCGCTGGCGAAGGTCACCTTCGGCACCAAACTGAAAACGATCGGTTCCGCAGCGTTCAGTGGGTGTTCGGCGCTGACGGCGCTGATCTTCCCCGATGCGACGGAATCCATCGGACAGAATGCCTTTGCCGATTGTTACAATCTGCGGAGCGTTTCGTTCGGCCGCGGCATGAAGGAGATCGGAACTTACAGTTTTACCGGATACGACTGGACGGGAACGGGTCAGGGCGGTTGCCCGCTGCTGGGCGAGATCATCTGCCGTGCGGCCACTCCGCCGACGCTGGAGGAGTCTTACGGTTCCGGACCGTTCGGCGGATCGTACGAGATCGTCGCCGGCAGCAAGGCGGAGACCCGTGTCATTCATCTGCCCGAGAGCGACGACCCGTCGCTGAGTACGGGCGGCGGCTATGTGAATTCGGGCTGGGTGCAGCTGACCATGGCTCCCTATAACTTTACGTTCGTCTACGACGTGGAACCGACCGGCACGTGGAAATAGATCCGGCGGAAGTCAACTCTCTGCGGGAGAGACGTCGGAGCCGGAAATCGGGCTCCGGCGTTCCCCCGTATTTCAAACGCATACGATATGAAACGTTATTTACTCTTTTTGTGCGGATTGCTGCTGGCTGCCTGTTCCTCGGAGTTCGAAGAGGAAGCAGGGGCGGTTCGGGGCGGCCGCGCTGTCGAATTGACCGGTGTGTCCGGTTCTTCCACGCGAACGTCGGCGGGCGCCGTCGACGGCGCGGCGATTCCGTTTCTGTGGAGCGCCGACGACCGGATATGGGTCAACGGCGTGCAGAGCTCCGAAGCGGGAACCGCAGGCGCTGCGGCGAGCTTCGGATTTTCCGAACTGACGGGCGAAGCTCCCTACGAAGTTTACTACAATATGACGGGCGAGGGGGCGCGGGCCGTCGTCCCTTCCCGCCAGAATCAGGCGGCGGCCGGTGAATTGCAGTTGGGCGCCAACGGCGATTTCGGTTATGCGACTACCGATGCGGGCGGACATTTCACGCTGTCGCACGCTACCTCCTACATCTGGTTCGATCCGTGGTCGCAGGAGGTGGACGCACGGCTGGTTTCGGTCTCGCTGGCGACCGCCGACCGGACGATCGCGCTCTGCGGCACGCGCACGTTCGACGGCGGCGGATTCGGTGCCGCGACCGGCGGGGAGTATGCCGTTACGCTGTCGTTCGGCGCGGAGGGCGTCGCGCTGCCTGCGTCCGGCGGCGATACGCGGGTGTTCGCCGCGGCGGTGGTCTATCCGGTGGATTGCAGCGCGACGGAGGTGCATGTGACCTATACGTTCGCGGACGGCAGCGTCTACACCGAAACCCGCCCCGGCCGGAAGTTGGAGGCAGGCGCGACCTACCGCCTGACCTCCGAGATCACGAAACGTGCCGGCGGCGCGTTGGAGATCGAGGCGGGAGAGGCGGACGGCGAACCCGTGTGTCTGAAATACGGCGGGTCGGAGGTACGCTCCCTGACGGCCGAAGGGTGGATTCCGCAGGTGCGGACGACCGCTCCGGCACGGTGGACGGCCGATCTGAATATCGCCCGCCGCACGCTGCGTGTCGCACCGCCCGCGGAGTATCTTGAAGGGCAGGACTTGGAGAACACGCTGCGCATCGAATCGGACGGCGAACCGCTCTTCTCGCAGGACTATTACGTGCTCGATTTCACCCATCCCGAAGGGACGTTCGTGCTCATGGAGGGCAACATGACGACCGAAAACGGTTCGATCGTCTATTTCGACCAGCACATGCGCTGCCACGAACGGGTCTACGAGGAGGTCAACGACAACGAGATCGGCAACGTGTTGCAGGATATGTACATGATCGGCGGACGCATCTATTTCATCACGCAGAACGGCCGGACGAGCAGCACGGGAACGACCTTAAACGGCGACGGCCGCTTCGTGATCTGCGACGCGCACACAATGAAGCGGATCCTTGCGCGCGACATGCCGTTCTATGCGCAGGTCGCTTCATCGTCGGGTGTCAAACCGACGCTCTGCTGGCCGCAGCACATCGTTGCGGTAAGTCCCGAAAAGGGGTATATCCAGTATTCGACGTCGGACATGGAGTCGCATTCGGGCATCCGTACCGTCAACCTGGTTTCGGGCGTGATCGCCACGACCGATATTCCGGATACCTACGGTGTCTTCACCAAGACCGGCGCCACGAAGGCGCGCATGACCGTTTCGCGCGGGAAGGTCTTCGCCGGACGCGGTAATTCGGTGATCGTCATCGACTCTGCGACCGATCGGGTAGTCAGGGAGCACACCTATCCCGACCGGCAGGTCAAGGACCTGGCCAAGGGAGCCGACGGGAAGATCTACGCCGTCTTCACCGGCGAGTTCGAGATCGACGGCGACTTGGGCTACTACGGCAACGTCGTCTGGAAATCGCCCGCGATGATCGTGGCGTTCGACGCCGAAGGAGAGGTCGTCTCGGAGCAGACGCTGCCCGAGACGGTGAAGCTGCGCACCGGCACGGCTTCGCCGAACGTCCAGCTCTGCGCCAGCTTCCGGCAGCCGTGGCTCTACTTCATCGGCAAGAGCGATTTCAGTGCGACCGAGGCGATGCGTTACAATTACGAAACGGGGCAGGTCGACTGGGACTATATCACGGCCGACATCGACGGCAACCACGAGGGCGGTTCGCTCATCTACGGCTACATGGGCGTGCACCCCACGACCGAGCAGTTGTGGGTGGGGAAATCCTCCTATACGAACAGCCGGATCCACCTCTACGACGTTTCGCGCAGCGATGCGGTGGAGTACGGCAGCTATTATCAGAAAAAGGCGAGTCCGGCGGGCGTCGATTTCGCCTACCGCTTCACGGAGGAGTGGATCAACCGATAGGGATATGAGTTTTACGAAGTTCAAGCGATGGTTCGCAATCCTCGCATGTGCGGCGTTCGGCGGCGCATGTATGGATTACGGGCCTTACGAAGTGGAGGATTTCGGGATTACCGGATCGGGGTTGTTCATCACCAACGAGGGCAACTTCATGTACGGCAACGCGTCGCTCTCCTACTACGATCCGGAGAAGAAACAGGTCGAGAACGAGATCTTCTTCCGTGCCAACGGCTTCAAACTGGGCGATGTGGCGCAATCGATGGTCATCCGCGACGGCATCGGCTGGATCGTGGTCAATAATTCGGGCGTGATCTACGCGATCGACATCGACACCTTCAAGGAGGTGGGGCGTATCGAGGGCTTCACTTCGCCGCGCTACATCCACTTCCTGAGCGACGAAAAGGCCTATGTCACCCAGATATGGGATCCGCGCATCTATATCGTCAACCCCCGGACTTACGAGATCACGGGGTATATCCAGACGGACATGGATTTCGAGACGGGTTCGACCGAGCAGATGGTGCAGTACGACAAGTATGTCTTCACCAACTGCTGGTCTTACCAGAACCGGATTCTGGTGATCGACACCGAGACCGACACCGTTTGCGACGAGATCACGGTGGGCATCCAGCCCACGTCGCTGGTCATGGACAAGTACAACAAGATCTGGACGGTGACCGACGGCGGTTACGAGGGGTCGCCCTACGGTCACGAGGCGCCGTCGCTCTACTGCATCGACGCCGCGACGCGGAAAGTCGAGAAGCAGTTCAAGTTCAAGTTCGGCGACTGGCCCTCGGAGGTGCAGCTCAACGGTACGCGCGACACGCTCTACTTCATCAACAAGGCGATCTGGCGGCTGCCCGTTACGGCGACGAACTTTCCGGTGAAACCCTTCGTTCCCTATCAGAATACGCTCTATTACGGCTTGACGGTCAATCCGTTCAATTCGGAGGTCTACGTGGCCGACGCGATCGACTACGTGCAGGACGGGGTCATCCTGCGCTATTCGCCCGAAGGCGAACTGCTCGACGAATTTTATGTGGGGATTATCCCCGGCGCCTTCTGTTGGCGTTGAAAACCGATAAACCATGAACAGAATACGTTTCAGTTGTTTTGCGCTCCTTGCCGCGGCGGCCGTCGCCTGCAACAAGGACGACATCATCACGCGCGAGGAGGCGCAGGCTCCGGTCATCGCCTTCGATGTCAATACAGGCGTCTACACCGCCAAGGTGGGGCGGGAGTTTACCATCGCCCCGACTTATGAGTACGTCGACCGTGCGGTCTATGCATGGAAGCTGGAGAAGACGGGCCGGATCATCTCGACCGAACCCGTGCTGACCTACGTCATCGACGAGGTGGAGGGCGAGGAGAAGGAGGATTATTACATCGAGTTGGAGGTGACCACGCCCCAGGGGACGACGCGCGAACAGACGCGCGTGGAGGTTTACCGGATCCTGCCGCCCGTGATCGTCCTCTCCGAAGGGGCGGAGGTCGTGCGGGGGCATGTCTACGAGATCTCGCCGGACGTGCGGTGGGGCGAGAAGGCTACCTACCGCTGGACGATGCGTCGTCCGGGGGCTGCCGAGGCGGAGGAGGTCGGGCGCGAGCAGACTTACGAGTTCTGCGAACAGGCGTTGGGCGAATACGAACTCCGCCTGCGGGCCGAGAACGAGGACGGGGCCGACGAGAAGAGCATCCGCGTGGAGGTGACCGAGGCGCTTCCGGTCTCGGTGACGGTGCCTCCGATCGGACGGCTTTACGACGGGTTGACACGTACCGTGCCGCTCGGGCGGTCGATCACGCTGCGTCCCTCGATTTGGAACGGCCGGAATCCCCGTTACAGCTGGACGGTCGACGGCGAGGAGATCTCGACGGAACTCGCCTGCACCTATACGCCGTCCGGCAAAGGAGTGAAGAAGCTGCTTTTCACGGTGACGGACAGCTCGGACGGACCTGCGGCGGCGGTGGCGAAAGGGGTGAGGTCGACCGGCGAGGTGCGAGCGACGGTGGAGTACAGCGTCGAATGCTGCGACGAAGAGGGGGCTTTCCGACGTCCGGCCACGCCGTCCAGCGAAGCGTCGTGGACGAAGGTCTACGAATATACGCCTGCGCCCGGCCAATTCATCAATGAACTCGTTTCGGGAGGGTTCACCGGTGCGGAGACCACGCCCGAAGCGGCCGTCGCCTATGCCGAAGAACGGCTGCGCAAGGGGACGTGGGTATCGCTCGGCGGCTGGGGCGGCTACATCGTCGTCGGGTTCGACCACAGCATCGACAATTCGTCGGAGGGTTATCGCGGCGGCTACAATTTCTCGATTACGGGCAACGCCTTCGAAGGATCGTCCGAACCGGGCATCGTCTGGGTGATGCAGGATACCAACGGCAATACGCTGCCCGACGACGAGTGGTACGAACTCAAAGGTTCGGAGTTCGGCAAGGAGGAGACTCTTCGGGACTATGCGGTCACTTACTACCGCCCGACCTATTCGGGCGCTTCGGTGCAGTGGCGCGACAATCGCGGCGTCAGCGGCAAGATCGACTATCTGAAAGCATACCACGACCAGCCCAGCTACTACCCCAACTGGATCGATGCCGAGAGTTACGTCCTCTACGGAACCTGCCTCGAAAGCCGCACCTACGACCAGTCGGGCAACGGCTCCTACTGGGTCAACGATTCCTACGATTGGGGGTATGCCGACAACTTCGGCGAAGACCGGCTTTCGGACGACGAAAATGCGGGGGCGGGGGCCGTGAAGACCTATTTCAAGATCGAGAACGCCGTCGACGGGAACGGCGAGCCGGCGAACCTCGCCTACATCGACTTCGTCAAGGTGCAGACCGGCGTCAACGCCAAGGCCGGCTGGCTGGGCGAGAACTCCACGGAGGTGTTCGGTTTCACGGACGAGAATCTCAATCAGGGCAAATAACGGACGATTATGAAGAGATTATGGATATGCGGCTGCTTCGCCTTGCTGTGCGGGGCCTGCGACGACAAGACGGCGGACGAGCCGGTGTGGAACGGCGACAACTACGTCACGGCCTTTTCGCTGACGGTGGGGGAAGCGACCTACGAGGCGGTCGTCCACGACGGGCGAATCACTGTCGACGTTCCCTACGACGCATCGCTCGACGGGGCGGAGGTGCATTACGAATTGTGCGAACATGCGTCGATCCATCCCGATCCGGCGACGATTAGGGACTGGTCGCAGGAGTGGCAGTTTCTGGTCAGCTCCTACGGCCAGAGCGACCGCACGTATATTTACACGGTCAATCGTACCGACGTTGCGACCGGGGGAAGCCTGACGCTGCGCACGCAGGCCGAGGTGGATGCCTTCGCCGCGAGCCGGATCAATGTGGTCGAAGGCAACCTTACGATCGGCGTCGAGGGCGGCGAGGCGATCGTGAATCTGGACGGACTGGCCGGTCTGGTCTCGGTGCGCTGCGACCTGACGGTCACGAACGCCTATCGGGGCGAGGATCTGGCGGGACTGGCCGGATTGCGCCGGTGCGAGTCGCTGCGCATCGGCAGTGCGGGGGCGCCGAATGAGACATTGAAGCGGATCGAACTGCCTGCCCTGCGCGAGGTGGCGGGCGATCTGCAACTCTGCGGTACGGCGGTGCGGTCGGTCGTTTTCGCGGCGTTGCAGCGCGTCGACGGGGCCTTCGCGATCGGTTCGGACGCGCTCGCCGAGATCGTGGCCGACGAATTGGAGTCGGTCGGCGGCGACATGCGGCTCGCGGGGTCGACGGGCAACGCGGCCAAGGCGCCGTGCGAGCAGATGTATTTTCCCGAATTGCAGTGTGTCGGCGGGGAGCTGTCCGTGGCACGCTTCGGCAAGCTGGGACAGCTCGCGACGACCTTCGGTGCGCTGGCTTCGGTCGGTTCGATCGCCTACGAGGAGCTTGCGCTGACCGCTTCGTGCGAGTTTCCGCTGATCGAAACCGTCGGGGCGGTCGCGCTGACCGACTGTCCTGCGCTCCGGACGATCTCGCTGCCTCGGCTTGCCGCGGCCGGGTCGTTCTCCGTCGAGGGATGTCCGGCCGTCGAAACGGTCGACCTGCCGCTTGTCGAACGGTTCGAGGGCGACGTGCGGCTGGCTTCGCTGCCCGCCGTCACCGATTTCGGCGCCTTGCTGCCGCGTCTCACGGCCATCGGCGGCGACCTCACGCTCGACGACCTGCCGGGCCTCGCCGGGGTGTTCGATCTCTCGAAATACGCCTTTTCGGAGCACAGCGCCGTCACGCTGCGGTTCGTTTCGACACCGAAGCTGACGGAGCTGCGCGGCGGCGGATTCGCCGGATCGCTGTCGCTCGATGCGGCGGCGCTTGCACCGCAGCCGGAGACGATGCCCTTCGCGCTGTCGGGCTTCGAGCGGCTCGACGTCCTGCATGTTGTCGGGTTCAAGGGTCTCTCCGCGCTTTCGCTCCCCGTGGCCGCCTGCACCGATCTGCTGATCGAAAACTGCGGGACGCAGCGGGCCTTCGCGCTCTCGCTGCCGGCGCTCGAAGAGGTGCGGGGTACGCTGCTCTGCAAGAACTGCGGCAAGACCGGAGCCGCCAACTCGGCGTCGTTCCCGCGACTGCGGAGCATCGGGCGGCAGTTGGCATTCTATGTCAACGTGTCGTCGTTCGCTTCGCTCGCGTTTCCGGAATTGGAGCGTGTGGGCGATGGCCTCGGCGTTTCGGACGATGCGTCGAGCGATTACGCTTTCTATACGATGCCCAGCGGCTGTACGGGAGCGTTCGTGTTGCCGAAGCTGAAAGAGGTGCGGGGCAACATGCTGCTCTCGACGTGGAATGCCTCCACCGATCGGGTCGCCGCGTTCCGCTTCCCCGCGCTGGAAACGGTGACGGGCGAACTCTTCGTCGGACATGCCAGCTACAAGAACCGGACGGTGACTGCACTCGACTTCTCCGCCCTGCGACAGGTCGGATCGGTCTATGTCGGCAACCTTTCGTCGGCGACTGACTTTTCGACTTTCGCAGGAGCGCTGCCGTCGCTCTCGGACGCGACGTGGCGGGTGGAGAATTGCGGCGAGAATCCCACGTATGAACAGATGCTCGGCGGCCAGACCGGAAGACCATGAAGCATATCCTGACGATTATCCTCTGCGCTGCCTCCTGCCTCTGTTACGGGCAGGAGCGGCGGCAGACCGAATCCCGCGAGGGGTGGTGGAACGACAATCCCTCGTTCGTGGAGCCGATCCGCGAGATCGGTGTGACGGCACGCCGTCCGATGAAGGAGATCGGCGTGCAGAAAACCCGGCTCGACACGCTCGTGCTCCATGAGAACATCGCCCTGTCGATGGCCGACGTGCTGACTTTCAACACTTCGATCTTCGTCAAGCAGTACGGCCGGGCCACGCTCTCGACGGTGGCGTTCCGCGGTACGTCGCCGTCGCACACGCAGGTGACGTGGAACGGGATGCGCATCAATTCGCCGATGCTGGGCATGACCGACTTTTCGATGATTCCCTCCTACTTCATCGACGACGCCTCGCTGCTGCACGGCACCTCGTCGGTCAACGAGACAGGCGGCGGCCTGGGAGGTGCGGTCAAGCTCTCGACGCGGCCGGCCGACCGGCGGGGATTCGGATTGCAGTACGTCCAGGGCGTCGGGTCGTTCTCGACCTTCGACGAGTTCCTGCGCCTGACCTACGGCGGCGACCGCTGGCAGAGTTCGACGCGCGTGGTCTATTCCTCGTCGCCGAACGATTTCAGGTACAGAAACTACAACAAGAAACTGAACGTCTACGACGACGATCGCAATATCGTCGATTCCTACTATCCCGTCGAACGCAACAAGAGCGGCGCCTACCACGATCTGCACCTGTTGCAGGAACTTTACTGCAATTCCGGCGACGGCAACCGTTTCGGATTGCAGGCGTGGTACGTCCATTCGTCGCGCGGCGTCCCGATGCTGTCGGTCGACCACAAGGAGGACGACGACTACTCCAACGTGCAGCGCGAGCAGACGCTGCGCGGCATCTTGCAGTGGGATCATCTCCGCGAGAATTGGAAGGTAGGAGCCAAGGCGGGGTATATCCATACGTGGATGGCCTACGATTTCGAGAAGTCGCTCGGCAACGGCAACATGGCGCAGATGATCCGCTCGCGCAGCCGGATCGATACGTTTTTCGGCCAGGTCGAGGGCGAATATTCCGTCGGCGACAAGTGGCTCTTTACGGCCGACCTTTCGGTGCACCAGCATCTGGTCGAAAGCGTCGACAAGAACGTCCTGCCGATGAAAGATCCGCAGCAGCTCGGCGGCAACCGCAAGAAGGTGCAGGTCGGCTACGATCAGGGGCGCGTCGAGCTGTCGGGTTACGTTTCGGCCAAGTACCAGCCGACGGACCGGCTGGGGCTGTCGCTGGCGCTGCGCGAGGAGATGTTCGGCGACGACTGGACGCCGGTCATCCCCGCCTTCTTCGCCGATTACGTGCTTTCGCACCGCGGCAGGGTGGTGGCCAAAGCCTCCGTGTCGCGTAACTTCCGTTTCCCGACGCTCAACGACCTCTATTTCCTACCGGGCGGCAATCCCGACCTGAAAAAGGAGCACGGCGTCAGCTACGACGGCGGCGTTTCGTTCGCCGTGGGGCGCGGAGGCTCCTACTCGCTGCACGGCGAGGCGACATGGTTCGACTCCTACATCGACGACTGGATCGTCTGGCTGCCCACCTTCAAGGGATTCTGGACTCCGAAGAACATCAAGGAGGTACACGCCTACGGCGTCGAGTTGAAGGCGGGGCTCGACTGGCAGCCGGTGCCCGACTGGCAGTTGAACGCCGACGGCAATTTCTCGTGGACGCCCTCGATCAACAACGGCGATCCGGTCGACTGGTACGACAAGGCGATCGGCAAGCAACTGGTCTACATCCCCGAATATTCGGCTTCGGTGACCGGACGGTTGACTTACAGGTCGTGGAGGTTCATTTACAAGTGGTGTTATTACAGCGAACGCTTCACCACGTCGGACAACAGCATGAAGACGAAGATCGGCCGCGTGAAACCCTATTTCATGAGTGACGTTTCGCTCGAAAAGGCCTTTTCGCTGCGATGGGCCGACTTCACGGTCAAGGGGGTGGTCAACAATCTCTTCAACGAGGAGTACGAATCGGTGCTTTCGCGTCCGATGCCGCGCCTGAATTACGAACTCTTCCTCGATATCCGGCCGCGCTGGGGCAGGAGAAGGTAAAGGGGGCGTCGCGGGAACGGCCGGTCTGTTTTCGGGATCGGGCGGGGGTGCGAATCCTGCGGGGTGGCTCCGTATGCCGCGGGCGGGCGCTCCGGCGCGGTTTTCGTCCGGATATGCCGGAAGTAGGGGGCGGTGCGGTCGCCGGACCGGATGCGGCGGGTTGTTTTCACCGCGGCGGACGGCCTTCCCCGCGTCGAAACACGGGGTGCGGGGCGCGGCGGACAAAGAATTCTTTCAGAGCCCTTCGTGGGCGCAGACGCGTCCCAGCTGCGTTTCGATGATGCGCGCGAGTTCGTATTCGGGCGTCTGGTCGCTGACGGCGTTGTTGACGGCGCCGCCAGTGGCGGTGCCGAGCGTGAAGAGCTTGTCGGTGCGCGTGGCGTAGAGTACCGCATTGAAATCCCCCATCGGCGTCTCGGTCGATGCCTCGGTCGGTGCGGCGACGACGGCCGCGATCTGTTCGTCGTGTTGCGCCATGCGTTCGATGAAGGCGAGCAACTCCTCCTCGTTCTCCAATCGGGGTTGCAGCCAGAACCGGTTTTCTTCTTCCGTTCCGGTCTCGAACGGGCGGCACAAGGCGAAGCCGTAGTGCATGGCCGTGCGTTGTGCCAGTTCCTCTGAAATTCCGTACAAAACGATATTCATAACTCTACGTTTTAGAGGTTTGTCTTCAAAAATTCACCGGTCGCTTCGATCCGCTGCGGCGCTCGGCCTGCCGGCGCAGTTCGCGGGAGCGGATTCGCCGTACCGGAGTACGACGGTATTCGCAGCCTGTTTCCCCGAATCCGTCCTGTCCGGAAACGGGGCGGACGATGTGTCCGGACGGCGCATCGTATCGCTGCAAAGGAACGAAGAATGCAGTTCGACCTTTTCGTTAAGCCGAGCGCAGAGCCGAACTTGTTCGCGCTTTGCCGAGGCGGGAAAAGGAGCATGAAAATGAACGACGCTCTGGCAGCCGATGCGATTTGCAACCGGAATCGGATACCCTGTCCACGAGGTTCTCCGACGTCGAATCGATCTGGCAGGTCTTCTGACTGACTCCTGTTTCCGAAGCCTTCCCGATCCGTGCGGACCAGTGGCTGAGATGTTCGTAACGTCGCGGAGCTTCACAGCAGCGGGACTGTCCGGGATTTGCACCCGATTCCCTTTTCATTCCGTCGTTTTGCGAACGGACGGAAGACCAAATCTAGGGCAAATATAGGGATTGAGTCCGAAAAACGGTTCGAAAAGACGAAATTTTTTTCGAAAAATCCCGTTTCGAGCCGCCGGATCGACTAATTTTGCCGTATGGATTTTTCATACCGATATCGTGCCGAAGATTCCGCGGTTGAGCTGCCTGCGGCCGATTACGTCGCCCGCTTCCGCGATGCGCAGCGGATTGCGGAATATTGCCGCGCCTGCCCCAGTTACGGGAGCAGCTGGGGTTGTCCGCCCTTCGGGTTCTCCGTCGAGGAGTATCTGTCGGGTTATGCGACGGCGCTCGTCGTCGCTACGAAGATCGTGCCGGAGCAGGAGGGACTGCCCCTGTCGGAGGCAGGCCGGCTGATGCGTCCCGAGCGCAAGCGGATCGAAGCACGGCTGCTCGATATGGAGCGGCGCATCGGCGGCCGTTCGTTCGCCTATGTCGGCATCTGTCTCCATTGTCCGGAAGGCAGTTGTACCCGTCCCGACGGGAATCCGTGCCGTCATCCCGATCGGGTGCGTCCTTCGCTCGAAGCGTGCGGATTCGACGTCGGCCGCACGGCGCGCGAACTTTTCGGCATCGAGTTGAAATGGGGCGTCGAGGGGCGTATGCCCGAATACCTGACGCTCGTCTGCGGATTTTTCCACAATGCGGGACATATCGTATGGAACGGATAAGGGCGGTTTTCAACTGGAGCGGCGGCAAGGATTCCGCCCATGCGCTCTGGCGGGCGATGCGGTCGGGCGACTACGAGATCGTCGCGCTGCTGACGACCGTCGACGGCTCGACGCGGCGTTCGACGATGCACGGCATTCCGGCGGCGTTGTTGCAGGCGCAGGCCGAACGGATCGGGATTCCGTTGTACCGCCTCGATCTGGCTCCGAACGGCGATATGGCGGATTACGGAGCGGCGATGTCGCGTGCCGTGGCGCATTTCGGGGCGCGGGGCGTGACGCACTTCATCTTCGGCGATATTTTCCTGCACGACGTGCGCGCGTACAGGGAGCGGCAGCTCGCGCCGTTCGGCATCGAAGTCGTCGAACCGCTCTGGGGAGAATCTTCTCAGGAGGTGATGGCGGATTTCCTCGCGTCGGGGTTGAAAACGGTGGTCGTGACGACGATGGACGACGGATTGGGGCGTGCCGCCGTAGGGCGTGTCGTCGATCGCGATTTCGTGGCGTCACTGCCCGCCGGAACCGATCCCAACGGCGAGAACGGCGAGTACCACACTTTCTGCTACGACGGGCCGATCTTCGCTTCGCCCGTGCCGTTCCGGCTCGGAACGCCTTTCAGCCGCAGCTACGACGTCCGGCTCGACGACGGGACGTCGAAGAGCTACGCCTATTGGTTCGCCGATCTGCGGGAGGCGTGATTCCGCTTTTCGCGGCCGGACGAAACACGGGATTGTGTATTTCCGTATCTTCTTCCGCGATCGGTTTCGTCCGATGTGTTTTTCGGTCGGAACGGAGAGCGGTTGTCGCAACAGCCCTGTCGTTTGTTGTAGGCCGTGAGCATCCGGCCAGCTTTTCCTGCTCTTTCAGGTAGTCGCTCATCAGGGCTACGGTCGCTTCGTCAGCGCGTTTCTCGCCGGTGATCTTCTCGATTTTCCGGATTATTTCCTATCTTTGGCTGCGCCTCAGATACTCCCGCTCGGCAATGTTCAAATAAATTTGCATTGCGTTCGGCTTATTCGTATCTTTGTGCATAAAGCTCCTGGCCCGATGCGAAACACCGGACGAAACATAACGGCGTCGTTGCTCCTGTTACTCTTTGTGGGGTATTGGAGCAGTGTCACGTTGTTTCCGCATGTCCACCGGATCGACGGACACGTTTTCGTCCATTCGCATCCCTTCTCCGGCTCTTCGGGCAATCCCGGTCACAACCACACGCCGCAACAGTTCCAGCTGATCGCGCACCTGTCGTTGCTGATTGCCACGGCGGCGACGTTCGTCGCGCTGGTTTTCGGGCAGGCGGGAGCCGCTTTTGTCTTCGGAGTCCGGAAACCCGTCGCGCGGCGCGGTATGCCGGTGCGAGTCTACGGCTTGCGCGCACCTCCCCTGGATTGATGTTTTGCGAATCTGAATGCGGAGCGGACGTTTTGTCCTGTCTTCGCCGTCATTTGTTGTATATTCATCAAATCCGAATCATCCAATGAAAAAACATATCATCGGAGCACTTGTCGTGCTCCTGTTGCCTGCGGTGTGCCTCGCCGCAGGAGAAGCCGTCGTGAAAACCGGAAAACAAAGCGATGCGAATATTACGGGGCATGTCGTCGATGCGAAGAGCGGCGAGCACCTTGCCTATGCGACCGTCGCCGTGAAAGGTACGACCATCGGGTGTGCGACCGACGCCACCGGACACTATTTCCTGAAAAACCTGCCTTTGGGACGTTTTACGCTCGTCGCGTCGTCGGTGGGCTACCGGTCGGCCGAAACGACGGTGGAGATCGTCGCCGACAGGACTGCCGAGGTGAATTTTTCCCTGAACGAGGAGGCGCTCGCAGTGGAGGAGGTCGTCGTTTCGGCCAGTCGTACGGAGACCAACCGGAAGTTCTCGCCCACGATCGTCTCCGTCGCCTCGACGAAACTGTTCGAATCGACCGCGTCGAGCAACCTGGCTGAAACGATGAATTTTCAGTCGGGATTACGCGTGGAGAACAACTGCGGCAACTGCGGTACTACGCAGTTGCGTATCAACGGATTGGAGGGGCAATATTCGCAGGTGCTGCTCGACAGCCGGCCGATTTTCAGTTCGCTGGCTTCGGTGTACGGGCTGGAACAGCTGCCCGTGGCCATGATCGAACGGGTCGAGGTGATCCGCGGCGGCGGGTCGGCTCTGTTCGGCGCCAACGCCATCGGCGGCGTGGTCAACATCATCACCAAGGAGCCGCTCTACAACTCGGTGACGCTGGCCAATACGACCAATATTTCGGAGGACGGTACGGCCGATTTCAATACGTCGCTCAACGGGTCGTTCGTCTCCGACGATTACAAGACGGGCGTCTATCTCTTCGGGATGATCCGCGACCGTGACTCCTACGACCGCAACGGCGACGGCTTTTCGGACATTCCGGAACTCAATTCCGAGACGGTCGGATTTCGTGCCTACTACAAGACTTCGCCCTATACGCGGCTGACAGCCGAGTATCACCATATCCATGAATTCCGCCGCGGCGGCAATGCCTTCGATCTGCCTCCCCACATGGCCGATATCGCCGAACAGCTGAACCACAAGATCGACGGCGGCGGTTTGAAGTTCGACTGGTTCAGCCCGGACGGCCGCCACCGGCTGGGAGTCTATGCCTCGGCGCAGCGCATCGGCCGCGACAGTTATTTCGGTACGGACCGCAATCCCGACGCCTACGGTGCGACCGGCGACGAAACGTTCGTCGCCGGCACGCAGTACACCTATTCGTTCGAGCGGTTGCTCTTTCTTCCTTCGGAGTTGACCGCCGGCGTGGAGTACAACTACAACGCGCTCGACGACAAGTATCTCGGATTCGGCCGCGATTTCCGGCAGACGACCCGCAGCACGGGGTTCTTCTTCCAGAACGAGTGGCGCAGCGAGCGGCTCAACTTTCTCGTCGGCGGTCGTGTGGACAAGCACAACATGATGAAGAACGCCGTTTTTTCGCCGCGCGTCAACGTGCGTTACAGTCCGACGCCGGCGGTGGGCCTGCGGGCCAGTTATGCCAGCGGTTACCGTGCGCCGCAGGCCTATAACGAGGATCTGCATATCGACGCGCTGGACAACAAGGTGGCCGTCATCCGCCTCGACCCGAACCTGAGGCCCGAATATTCGCACAGCCTCAGCGCATCGGTCGACCTCTACCGCAATTTCGGACGGGTGCAGGGAAATCTGCTCGTCGAGGGGTTCTATACGTTGCTTGACGACCTCTTTACGCTCGAAAAGGTCGGCGAGGACGAACAGGGCAACGTCATCAAGGAGCGCCGCAATGCGGCGGGCGCCACCGTCGCCGGCATCGGCGTGGAGGCCAAGGCCGGTATTCCGGGACGTTTCGAGTTCCAGCTCGGCTATACCTTCCAGCGCAGTCGCTACGACGAACCCGAACGGTGGTCGGACGAGGTCGCGCCCCAGCGGCGGATGTTCCGTTCGCCCGACCATTACGGCTACCTGACGGCCGTCTGCACCCTGACCCGCGGTTTCACGGCGTCGCTCTTCGGCAACTATACCGGACGGATGCTCGTACAGCACAACGCGGGATTCATTGCAAAGGATACCGAACGGCTGACGCCCGATTTCTGGGACATGGGTGCGCGCCTGTCGTATACCCTGTCGCTTACCAGACAGTTGAGACTCGAACTGAATGCGGGGGTGAAGAACCTTTTCGACAGTTTCCAGCACGATCTCGATTTCGGTCAGAGGAAGGACGCGGCCTACATTTATGGTCCGGCCGCGCCGCGCACCTATTTCATCGGTGCGAAATTCGCGTTATGATGCTGCGGGGCGTTCCGCCGATGGAGTCTCAGCCGGTGGCGGAAAACGCACGGCTTCCGTCGTATGAACTGCGGCGGGAACCGTGCGTCCGAGCTGTTTCCGGTATCAGTAACCGGTCTCCACTTCGGGCAGGGGCTTCATGTCCGGCATGCGGGAGATTTTGTCGCCGCAATAGGTGCGGAATCCTCCCGGTCGTAGTAGGGGTCTGCCACTTCGAGAATGACGCTCGGCGGCATCGTGTCTTCGCCGTGCCCGAAGCGGAGCGCTGCACAGACCTCGCCGCCGTCGACGGCCTCCTGCGCACTGCCGAGCAGCTGCCGCATCAGCGGCTTGGCCATGTCGATCGACAGCCCGCGGCTGGGCGCCGAGTTCATTTTGGGCAGGTATTCCCGCAGGCTGGCCACGCGCCACAGGGCGAACCGCTCCTCTTCGGTGAAATAGTCGTAGAACGACAGCCCGAATTCGGTATCGGGCGTGATCGCCGCCAGTGAATAGAGGACGGCCATGAAGACACGCGGGTCGGGGATCGCGGCGGAGCAATTCGCGGATGCAGTCCTGCTGTGCGGCGTGTATGCCGAGTGGGAGGCACGAGGAGAGAGGGAAGCGTATTTTTCATGCCGAGTGGATGGTTGGGATCGGAGGGATCATCGTTCGTGATCGCATGCTTTGGTGGATTGTTTGGCCCGAAAAGTTTTCGTGTTCGCGGTTCCGTGACGATTCTGTCGGGCGAAACGACGGTGGAGAAGAATACATTCGGGACTTCGGTCCGGTCGAAAAACGTGGACGTCCGGCTTTGCGTCACGCAGAGCCGGACGTCACCATGCAGGTTTGGAATCACTGCTTTTTCACGCAGTCGTATACCAGAATGTTGGCGTACCGGTTGCTCGACGATCCGTCACGGCATGCCATTCCCAGATAGAGTTTGCCCTCCTTGACTTTGATGCATTCGCCTTCGGCGTAACCCGTTTGCGTGAAGCCTTCGGAGGCCAGTCCGTTCACATCGGCTATAGCCGCTACCTCGGTGCGTGGTACGACGATTCGGCCGTTGTAGTTGAACACGGTGACATAGGCCTTCGATTGATAGGTACCGGGATCATCCGAATTCTCGACGGCATTTCCTTCGTAGAAATAGATGTAGTCGCCGTTGATTTCGTGTCCCTGATGCGAATAGGAGTAGACGTCGTGCTCCTTGTCTGTACCTGCGGAGAACGAGAAATTGCCCAGTACGCGGCAGTCGTTCAAATCGTGTCCCATGATCTTGCGTTCGACGGTCTGCTTCTCGCCGTCGCCCGTACCTCCGCCTACGGTGACCGATACGGTCATCTCCTTGAGTGGAAGGGCCAGCACTTCGTCGAGGTCGAAAATCCAGAAATGGCGCACGCCCGATTTACGCGAACCCACCAGCAATCGGCGTGCATCGAAATCGACGGCCACCTGTTGATCGTACTGCTGTTCCTTGTTCAGGAAGAAGGTATCGCCGGCATAGCCGTCTGCTTCGTTCGTTCCGGGCACAAACTCCACGCGCGAGAACGACCAGTTGTTGCCGTATTCGCCGCTGTCGTCGACCGAGGCATTGCTGTTGAGCCAAATGTAAGTCTTTCCGTCTGAGGCTTTCTCGGCGACGATCTGCGTGCCGTGGCCGAAATGTTTGAGGATCATCACTTCGTCCTGGGCGTTCTGGTTGGGGCCTGCTGCCCGACAGATATTGAGCGTGTAGGCGTTGCTGCCGACCTGTGAGTAGTAGATCTCGCCGTTCGGGAGGATGTCGAAACCCTGTAAAATGCGGCGGGGTGCATACAGCAGGACGTTCTTGCTGTGAACGATGTCCGATGAGAGCGGAGCCGCGAGAGCCTGCGAAGGATCCCAAACTTGTTCTGCGTTCAGCGTCACGGAACATTTGGCCGAGTAACTGCCGTAGCGTGCCGTGACGAGGGCGGCGCCGTAACCTGTGCCTGTGACGAGTCCTCGTTCGTCGACCGCCGCCACCGCCTCGTTGGAACTGCTCCATTTGATTGGTACGCCGGCGTCGGCAGGTCGGGTCGTGGCTTCCAGTTGAAAGGTTTCGCCGGGTTGGAGTGTAAGTTCCGTGCGATTGAGTTTGAGCGAGGTAATTTGTGCCGGACTATCGTCCGTACAACCGATGTTCGACGCCGTCGTCGTTAATAGGAGCAGCGTCGCAATGATCTGTTTTTTCATGCTATTCGTTGTTTTTCGATTACTCGACTACGGAAACCGACCATGTCTTTGCCAGACGGTTCGAACCTCCTCCGCCCGTCGTGATGGTGTTGTTCTGTGTGATACGGATGTTGGCCGAGACCCGCAAGCGGATGTAGAGGTTGCCGTTGGGAATATCCACTTCGACGGGGAACGTGCAGTCGAACGAACATGCCGCGTCGTCGGGGAATTTCGGTACGTCGCAAGCCTGCACGTGATAGATGGCCTCGACCGGCTTCTCCTTGATGGTGAAGGTCTCCGTCTTCGCGCCGTCGGCCTGATGCCATGTCAGGCCGTCAGCCGAGTATTCGAGCAGGAAGAACGCTGCGGCCGAACCCGATCCGCCGAAGCAGCCTTTCGCATTGAGGACGGTGCCCGAAGCGACGTATTTGACCGGAATGGTCATCAGCCAATAGTCGTTGTAATAGAGACCTTTGATGTAAGCATGGCCGTTGTTGTAGCCCCATGAGTTCAGTGCTGCCGCGGTTTTGCCTTCGGCTTCGACGACCGTGATGGTGGCCGAACCGACATCGGAGTTGAGCGTATGTTTGTCGGTCGTCCACTCGGGCTGACGCTTTTGCAGATCCGTTTTTTCGGGATCGCCGCCCATGATTTCGCTGAAACGCCACTGTACGGGCAGTCCTTCGACGGGCATTTCGCTGACGGAGTAGACCTTGGCGCGCACCTCGCCGATCGGCTGATCGTCGACGCTCACGGCGAAAGTGGCGTATCCGGGTTTCGTCGGCGTACCCTCGATGTCGAGCGCCAGCGTTGCGCCGCCGTTGGTCAGTTCGAACGAGGTGCCGGCTACCGACAACCCGTCGCAGTCGCCGCTGGGCGTGCATTTCACCGCAATCGTCTCGTCGCCGTAGGCGTTGGAGTAGGTGAACCGGATGCGGGCTTCCGACGCTTCGCCCTCGATGAGATTTCCGTCAAGCGTCGGTGTGCCGTAGATGATCGCTCCGTTGGCTTGTGTCACCGTAATCGGATATTGTACGCCGTTGCATTCCAAGTAGAGCGTTGCTGTGCGTTCGGCCGAGCGGTTGTGCGTGGCCGAAACGGTGATCCATTCGAATTCGCCCGTACCGACGCCCTCCGAAGGAGTCGTCGAGAGCCACTGGGCATCTTCGGGTACGACCGAGCGCCATGCGCCGTTGCAACGCAGCGTGATGCGCTGCGAAGAGGCCAGATTGCTCGAAAACTGGATGACATCGGTTTCGCGAACGAGGTAACTCCCTTCGTCGTCCTTGCACCCGACGGCCAGTACGCAATAACTTGCGGTCAGCAGCAAGGCCCATTTATTGATTCGTTTCATGGTGATATTCGTGGTGTTTGGTACGTTATTATTTTTCCCATCCGTAGTTCTGTCCCAGTGCGGGATTGTCGTTGAGTGCTGTCGTCGGTATGGGGCGCACATATTTTTTATCGTCCCACTTGCGCGTCATGCGGATGTAGCACTCGATGTAACCACTGTCGCCGTCGGTCAGCGAGAAATCGTCGCCCAGCACGCGATAGGTGATGCCGGCCTGCGGGCGTTCGGGCTCCTTGCGCACGAAGCAGACGTCGTCCTTCCCGTCGCCGTCCATATCGTATGCTTTGTCCAGCTCGCCTACATAGACGCCGTACCAAGGCCGTTCGGCCAGTTTGCCCATACCCCAACGCATATCATCGTCCCAGCGGACGTTTTCCAATATCAATTCGCAGCCGCGTTCGCGGCGAATTTCGAGCAATGCGTTGTCGGTGACGGTACCGAGGAAATATTCGATCATGTAGGGATCGGCCGTAGCAGGCATCGTTCCGTCGACACCGGCGCGTTCGCGCAGAGGTTTGATCGTCTCGTTCCAGACTGTTTCGTCGAATTCGTCCAACTCGCATTTCGCTTCGGCGTAGGTCAGCAGGATTTCGGCGTAACGAATAATCGGGATCGACGTGGAGCAGGGCGAGGTGTTGCTGTCGAGACTCGTGTCGTCGATCACCCATTTGATCGGCTGGTAGCCTGTCACGCAGTAGCCGAAATCGGGGGCATAGCGGGTATCCGTTCCGTTGTTCTTGCGAGTGTAGCCTGGGTAGCGGACGGTTTGCATCAGGCGGTAGTCGCGATTCTCGAACTCGTCGATGAATGCGGTCTTTTTATAGCCGGGTTTGTCGGTGAAACGCGAACCGTCGAGGTTGAGATAGGTATTGATGAACTGTTTGGTCAGCGAGTAGCTGCCGTACTGTTGCACGATGAAGTTGGAGTTGAGGTTGTGTGTCGCGTTCAATTCGGCATTGTAGACGCGGGCCCAGATTACCTCTTGCGTGAAGACGGATTCGCTCGTGAAGAGCTTCCGGTACTGCGTCGAAACGTTGGCCGGATCGGAGACCAGCGAATACTTTTTGCTGGTCATCAGTTCGTTGCAGGCACTCACGGCTGCACGCAGATAGGTCTCCGCTTCGTCCGCCGTCCATGGTTTCCCTGTCGAGGGATCGTTCGCGTGATATTTTCGGAAGGTGCCTTCATAGAGGCAGATACGGGCTTTGAGTGCCAATGCGACGTATCGGGTGATCTGCACGGAGTTGACTTCCAGAGCCGAACTCGATGTGCAGTACGTGCTGGCGAATTCGATGTCTTCGAGTACCTTGCGCATCACGTATTCGCGACTGTCGCGAGGCTTGTAAAGCGCCTCGTGGTCGTTGGAATCGATCGTCGAATCGTACCAGGGCATTGCCCCGAAAGTCTTGACCTTGTTCCAATAGAAATAGGCACGCCAGAAACGGGCGACGCCCTCGTAGTGAGCGAGCGTTGTCTCGCTGACGGCCGCCTGTCGGAAGTTGTCGAGAAAATAGTTGATGTTGCGCAGATCCTCCCAATCGCTCGTTCCCCAGCCCGACTGGTCGTCGGCATCAAAGTTGTCCGTGAGGAACTGGTATTCGCCGCGCCATGCCAGGCAGTCGGTACGGGCGTCGCCCGTGGCCACGGAGGCGGCGGTAGGACTCATCGTTTGCAGAAAGCCGTTGACGTAGGTTTGCAGATCGGTTTCGTTGCGGAAATAGCTCGGCGCGTCGATTTTGTTGGGATCCTCCTTCGAGAGAAAATCCTCGCAGGAACCGAAGAGCGCGACGCTCGCCAAAAGCATGAATATCTTTTTCATCGTTCGTATTTTTTGCAGGTTAGAAGGAAAGGTTGACTCCCAGTGTCACGGTACGCAGCATCGGATAACTGTAACCGTCGCCTTCGGAGGTGCGGAAATCCGAGTCACCGGCGTTGATCACTTCGGGATCGTAGTTGTCGCAGTATTCGAACATGGGCGAATAGGTCCATAGGTTCTCGCCCGACACCCATACTTTTAACCCTTTGATGTGTAGTTTCTTGCAGATGCGATCGGGGAAGGTATAGTCGACCGTGATGTTTTTCAGCCGGATATACGACACATCCTGCATATAGCGGTCGTTGTTGATCGTCAGCGGACGGTTGACCGATGACTGGTGGGTCTGGTAGGTCGTGTAGCGGGGCCAATAGGCCGTGTCCCAGTTGTCGAGCTCTTCGCGATAGACCTTGTCGCCCGTGTGCTGTTTGAGCATGTAGCCGAACGGACGGTTGTACTGGCCCCAGAAGAATCCCGAGTCGTAACGCGGATACCAATCCTTTTTGCCGACGCCTTGCCAGAAGGTCGAGATGCCGATACCGTTCCAGTTGAATCCCAGATTGATGCCATAGCAGTAACGGGGTGTTTCGTTGCCGATGACGGTAAGATCGCCCGGATCAGCGGTCGTGTAGGCGCCCCGATCGATTTTACCGTCCTGATTCAGGTCGGCGAATTTGACTTGTCCCGGTCGGGTCACCTTGTCGAGCGTTTGCAAGAACGACTGCTCGGCGTGCGAGTCGATGTCTTCCTGATCGCGGAAAAGACCTTCTACGCGGTAGCCCCAGATTTCGCCCAGCTCCTTGCCTTCGTAGTAATCGCCCAGTGCGCCCGTCGGGTTGATGTATTCGGTCACCCATGTGCGGGCATCCCATACCATCGCTTTGACGTTGTAGCTGAAAGCCTTGCCGCCCAGTTCGAAACTGTCGCGCCAACCGACCGAGAGTTCCCAGCCGTTGGTTTTGAGCGAAGCGTTGTTGCCTTTGGGTGCATCGGTGCCGTAAACGGAGGGCAGGCTCACGCCGACGGTGTACATGTCGGTGGTATAGCGACGGTACCAGTCGAATCCGATCGACAACCGGTTGCGGAACAGATCCATGTCGAAGCCTACGTCGTAGGTGGTCGCCGTCTCCCACGTCAGCGAGAGCGGAATGGCTCCGGGAGCCGTCGTATAGGAGCCCAGTGCGTCGCCGATGACGACCGTCGAGGTTTTGATGGTCATGTAGTCGATGTATTTGTAGGGGTCGATGTTGCCATTGCCCATCGAACCGGCCGAGAGACGTATCTTGAAATTGTCGAGCCAGTTGCGCGACCACTCCATGAATTTCTCTTCCGACAGGCGCCAGCCGATCGAAGCCGAGGGGAAGAAGCCCCATTTCGAGTTTTCGGGGAATTTCGAAGAGCCGTCGTAGCGGCAACTGAATTCAGCCAGATATTTGCCTTGATAGCCGTAGTTGGCACGGAAGAAGGCGCCCACGTAACTCCAGTCGTATCCCGAAACGACGGGATCGCTGGTAAGACCGTCCATCAGACCGAAACTCGGTTTCGAGGGTACGGTCAGCCCTTCGCGCTTGATGGTCGTTCCGCGGTATTTCTTCGTTTCGAGGTTCCAGCCGGCGAGCAGCTTGAGCGTATGGTCGTCGCCGAGTTTCGGCGTGTATTCTCCGTAAATGTTGCTCGACAGGTAGTTCGTGTCCTGACGCAGATTTTCCAACGTACTGCCTTGACTTTCGTTAACCGTGATCGGAGTGTCGGGGCCTCGGTAACCGGTATACATGTTGGTCACACGCTCGCGTTTGTTGCGGGCGAAAAGGTAGGAGAGATCGCCCGATATTTTCAGTACGTCCTTCACCACGTCGATCTCGATGCCCAGTTTGTCTTTCATGGTGAATTTGTCGTCCTGCTGGTAGCTCGATCCTTCGGCGAAGCCTGCGTAACCGTTCAGTACGGCGGCATAAGTCCACGTCCCGTCGGGGTTGGTGATGGGGTTGATCGGCTGTCCTCCGTGTTCGATCATGCGCTGCGGAAGTTGGAGACTGTAATAGAGCATCGGTTGGTGGTAGTCCACCACCGTGAAATCCATGTTGTTATTCAACCGCAGCCAGGGACGGATGCGGATGTTGCCTTTGGCGCGGACGTTGTACTGTTTGTAACGTTCGTCGCCCACGCGGTAAATGCCGTCCTGATCGTAGAAACGGCCCGATACATAATAGTCCGCATTCTGATTGCCGCCCGATACGCTGATATTGTGCTCGTGCGAGTAGTTGAAGTCCTTGTAGAAAGCGTCCATCCAGTCGGTGTTGGCGAAGTATTCGTACTGATTCTTGTCGTTGATGCGCACGCGTTCGAGCGACGGATCGGTGCTGCGGCGTGCCAGTTCCTTGTACCAGCTATCGGAATAGGGGGCGATGTTGTTGATGTAGGATGGCAGCGGATTCTGTCCGTTGTAATAGCCGTTCCACGCGTTTATATAGCCGGTCGTCCATTCGTAGCCGTCGGTTACCAGCTGTGGCTTGACCGTGCGCGCGTGAAGCGAAAAACTGCCGTTGTAAGTGACTTTCGTTTCGCCCTCTTCGGCCGATTTGGTCGTTACCAGAATCACTCCGAATGCGCCGCGTGCTCCGTAGATCGCAGCCGACGAGGCATCTTTGAGCACCGAGACGCTGGCGATGTCCTGAGGGTTGACCGTTTCCAAGTCGCCTTCCACGCCGTCGATGAGCACCAATGCCCCGCCACCCGAACCGATCGAACCGGTACCGCGGATGTTGATCGTCGCTGCACGCGAGGGTTTGCCGTCGCGCATCGAGATGTTGAGGTTGGGAATGGCGCCTTGCAGCGACCGCGAGATGCTCGGATTCGAACGTTCGGAGAAAACCTTGCTGTCGACTTGATCGACGGCGCCGACCAGATCGCGACGCTTCACTGTACCGTAGCCGACTACTACTACTTCGTCGAGCATCTGTTTATCCTCTTTCAGAACGACGTCGATGCGGGTCTGCGTGCCTACGCGCCATTCGGCTGAACCGTAACCCAAATAGGTGAATTGGAGCACGTCGTCGTCCGCAACGTCGATCGAATAGCTTCCGTCGATATCGGTCGACGTCCCTTGCGTAGTGCCTTTCACCAATACGTTCACGCCGACGAGGGGTTCGCCTTCTTCATTGACCACGCGCCCCGTCACGACCGGCTTACGGTTGGCGGAGGGAGAGGGGGCGGAGCCTGTCGACACGTTTTTTTTCGACGAGGGTATGGCGGTGAGAGCCACCACGTGATCCTTGATCTTCCAAGAGATGCCCGTGTCGTAGAACAGCGTATTGAGCATCTCTTCGAGTGGAGCGTCTTGGATGACGACATGCACGTCGGAGAGCGTCCGTTTGCCGAGCGAGGTTTCGTAGGAGAAGACCACTCCTGTCTGCTCGGTGAATGCCGAGACCACTTCGCGCAGCGATGCGCTGCTGAACGACAAGTTCAGGTTGAGACGCTGGTCGGCGAGTAACTCGCCCCTTGCACCGAGCGACGCCGACGGCAATGCAGCCAACCCGACGCACAGAAGCATCCGACACCATCCCGTCAGGAATAAACCGATTTTTTTCATGGATGAGTAGTGATTAGGTTGTTAGTATGAAAGTTTGTATGAGTTTGGGCAATCGTCTGTTCCTGTTCCCTTGCGGGAGCGGTAGCCGACAGGGATCGCAACCGATTCCGGCGCGCGGATTCAGTCGGAATCGGGATACCGCAGGATTTCGAAACGTGTGCCTGAGATGAATTGTAACAATTCGATCACGTCTTCGATCGGGGTGTCTTTCTGAAAACTGAAATTGTAGTTGGCATCGGGTGCATCGTCGTCGACCAGACGCAGTTTCACGCCGTAGAGCTCCTCGATGCGGTCGGCGATTTGCCGGAGCGGAACGCCGTCGAGTGTGATGATACCGTAGCTCAGGGCCAGATGATCTCCGACGGGGACCTCCTTGATTTCGAGTTGTTCGTCCTGCGTATCGTAGATGGCGCGCTGGCCGGGGTGCAACCGGATCAGATTGCTGCCGTCGGCGCGCTGCAATGATACGGCGCCTTCGGCCAGCGTCGTCTCGGCCATGTGGTCGCCGCGCAGCGATCGGACGCTGAAAACCGTACCGAGCACGCGCACGCGCAGATTGGGAGTAACGACGTCGAAAGGATGCTTGGCGTCGTGTTCGACGTCGAAATAGGCTTCGCCGTCGAGATGTACGCGGCGTTCGTCGGTGTGAAATGTCTCGTCGTAGCAGAGCGTCGATCCGGGTGTAAGCCAGATGTCGGAGCCATCGGGCATCGCTACGTGCATGATCGTCGTGTCGGCATTGAAGTAAGTGATCGGCGCGGGCATCAGGGCGGTACGCCATGCGAACATACCGGTCAGGGCCACGACTGCGACGACCGCAGCCGTTCGGAGCAGGGAGTGTATACGAATGTGTCCGAAAAGGTTCGAGAGACGATGGGGCCGCTGCGCCGTGCAGGGAGCGTTTTCGAGCGCATCGATCCGACTGTTGAGTCGGTTGAGCGAACGGATGAAACGCGCCGGACCGTAGAGGGTCGAACGCCACTTTGCGAATCGTTGTCGGACGGCGCGTAGTTCGGCAACTTCGCGCCGGTGTTTTTCACTGGTTGCTAACCACTGCGACAGTTCCTGTTCCTCTTCGGAAGTAGCTGTCCCGTCGAAATATTTCCAAATGATCCGTTCGTCGAACGGATGTTGCGAGTCTTCGTTTTTCACGGTCGTGCGTATTGACTTTCCGATTATAATACACACGAGTCGGGGAAAGCACCTATTCGTCGACCGCTTTTATTGTCCCAAGATGTAAATCGTCAACAGCAAAAACATTTTCAGATGGCCCAGTTTGCCGCGTAATTGCCGCAACGCATTGTTGATATGATTCTCGACGGTCGAAACGCTGATATTCAGCCGCTCCGAGATCTCTCTGTTCGACAGCCCCTCGAAATGGCTCATACGGAATACTTCGCGGCATTTCGGCGAGAGCGTTTCGACGACTGCGTCGAGTTCGTCGGCGATCTGCCGTGCGTAAAGATTCCTGATAATTTCGTTTTCGTCGGGGTCGTAATAGGTGCAGAGTTGCTGTTCGATTTGCAGTTTTGTCTGCGACCGGTAGGACGAGGCATAGTTTTTCGACCGTAGTACGTTGAGCGCGGTGCGGTAGACCGCACGCAAAAGATAGCCGCGCAGCGAACCGTCGTTGCGCAGTTTGTCGCGGCCGACCCAGATGCGGACGAAAACCTCCTGTACGACGTCATCCGCGTTTTCGTCGCCGACGATGAGCTCCGCGTAATTGACTAATGGTGCCCAGAATATGCCGTAGAGTTCGTTGAAAGCCGTGCGTTCGCCCTTCTTCAATCGTTCGATCAGTATCGATTCCTCTGCCTTCATTGGTCTAAAATCCTTACAAATATAATACTATTCCGCCATACTGCAAGAGGGGAGGGACTCTTCGCGGGACGGCGGGAGCACCGTTGTTTTGATCGGGGCGGCGGTTTCGGCCAAAGGGGGCGCCGAAACAGTATACCTGTCGATGGTGGAATCGGGATTCGGACTCGAAGGAGTGCAGTTGCGGATTGTCGGGAAAGGGCGTTCGGAACGGATACGGGATTTTCACGGGGATCGAAAAAAATATCCTGCTGACGAATCAGCAGGATATCTGGTGCCCAGGACAGGAATCGAACCTGCACGCCTTGCGGCACACGCACCTGAAACGTGCGCGTCTACCTATTCCGCCACCTGGGCATGGGTACGCACCTTGTTGGTTTGCGTGGTGCAAAGGTAATACTTTTTTGGAAACTTCCGCTATTTTCCGCGAAAAAAATTGACGGTCTGCGATAATCTCCTGCCGTTTGCCGGTTCATGGCTGCGGTAGGGCGTGTCTGCGCTCGTCAGCGGGCATCGGCGAACGGCGATCGGTCGCTGCCGTCCGCCGGTGCGGAGGGCCGGCGGGGGGGGCTTCCGCGGAGAGAGCGGCGGATTTCTCGGATCGTTTGCTCCAAACCGCGTGCAGGGACGACTCGTTCGAGCTATGCCGGCGGAAAAACGGTCGTTTCTTTGCTATCGTTTTCCTGTGGCATCGTAATGCGGTAGTAGGAGCTGCCGTATCCGCTCCAAATGCCGCGGGCGTCGCCCTCGATGTTCGACGGGAGGTTTTCGTAGGCCGGAAAGACGGGGTTCATGGCGTTGAGCATCTCGTTTTCGAGCCGGCTCCAGAAATCGAATGTCGGGGAGGAGATATGGCTGAAACGGACGTCGACCGTCTCGCCGGGCCGGAAATACTGTTTGTAGTCCTTGATTTTGAGGTATTGGAGCGGCCGGTTGACGGTCAGCGTCACCGAACCGCCGTTGTCGAGCACCGAGTCGTCGACCACGCCCATCAGTGCAGGGGAGTAGGCGCCGGGATCCGTCGTGCGGCACTCGGCGAAGTAGGCGTTCTTGGCCGGAGGATCGTCGAAGAGGGCTTGCAGCGTGAAGAGCGAGTCGCAGACCGGTTCGGCGCGCAGTTCCCGCAGGGGGATCGGTTCGGGGACGGTCGTGACGGCCGTGCAGGTTCGTCCCCGATAGTCGACCGTGAGCGTATAGGTGCCGCCTGTGCGGCCGTGCAGGCGTGCCGATCGGTAGACGAAGCGGGTCGGATAGTTGCGGTCGTAGTAGCCCGTAAGGATTTCGCTTTGCCCGTCGTCGGAGGTGACGGTCACCTTCGCATAGCGGACGACGGCCGCTTCGAGCGTCTGTTCGGTAATGACTTCCAGAAAAGGAAGGTTCTCGGAGAGCATCACCTCGGCCGGCCCGCCGGCTTCGATTCTCCCTTCGACTACCAGCTGACGATGGTATTCCGTATCGGTCGAGACCTTGCCCAGGCAGCTGCCCAGCAGCGTAAACAGCAGGATGACGGATCGTTTCACGGTGCGTTCAGAATTTGAAAATCCAACTTACGGAGGGGATGACGGTGTAGAGGTAATGCCGGCGCGGATGGATCTGGTATTCGTGCTTCTCTTCGTCGACGAGCACCGGCCACGAGATGTAGAGCGGGTTGCGGTGGGCGTAGAGGTTGAAGAGGGAGAGATTGATGCCGCTGCGCCACGGTTTCCGCCGCAGCCAGTAGGTGACCGACAGGTCGAGCCGGTGGTAATCCGGCAGGCGGGCGCCGTTGTAGGAGCCGTGTCCGCGGACGAACGAACCGCCGGCGATGTAGAGGTCGCGCGTCGGGGTATAGGCGCCGCCCGAAGCGTAGACGAAGACCGTCGACAACTCCCAGCGTTCGCCCGGCATGTAACTCGCCGCAAGCGAGAGGTCGTGCCGCCGGTCGAGCGAAGCGGGGAAGGGCAGTCCGTCGTTGAGGGCGGCGAATTGACGCACCGATTTCCCCAGCGTGTAGCTGATCCATCCGTTGAATTTCCGACCGGCGTAAGAGACCATGAACTCCATGCCGTAGGCTTCGCCGTCGCCCGAATGGAGGTACTGTTCCAGTTCGTAACGGTTGTTGACCATACCCGTGAGCGGCGCGTTGTACTCCAATACGCGGTACATGCGCTGGTAATAGGCCTCGGCCGAGAAGTTGAGCCGCCCGCCGGCCGCTTCGGCGAAGTAGCCGAGCGCCGCATGATGGGTATGCTGCGGCGGCGTGCGTCGGGTCGGCGCCATCCAGAAGTCGGTGGCGAAGCTGATGTTCGACGAGGGGACTTTGTGGATGTACTGCGTGATGTAGTTGTAGGAGGCCCGCAGCCGGCTGCCGCGTGCGACCTGCCAGTCGAGCGAGAGGCTCGGCTGGGGCGAGGCGTGGCGGTAGGAGGCGATTCGCCCGTCTCCTTGCAGGAGATAGAACCCGTAGCGCAGTGCGGCGTCGCACGTGAGGCTGTGCGTCAGCGGAATCGTCGCGGCCAGGAAGGGTGCCAATTCGTGCGTGTCGTAGCGAGGCCCCCGTCCGGCGTCGGCGATCCCTCCGTAGTCGGAGGCGATGTGCTGCGGGCGGATGCGGCGGTAGGCATATTGCAGACCTGCGGCCAGTTGCAGGCGGCCGATGTGCCAACGGGTGCTGTGTTTGTATCCCAGGTCGCCGATCGACGAGGGCGCTTGGGCCGAAATACCCGTCGTGGAGGCGGTCAGACGGGTGTCGAGACGCGAATAGTAGAGTGCGTTCTCCATGTGCGTCGTGGGCGAAAGTTCGCTGCGCAGCGTGGCCGACGAGACGGAGGCATACCATTGCAGCCGCCCGCCGAGCAACCCTTCGTTGTAGGTGATGTGCGTGCGGTCGTCGCCGTAGTGGCTGTTGACGATCAGTTTGTTATGGTCATCGATCTGCCATGCGAGCGTGGCGTCGTAATCTTGGAGCCGGTAATTCAGGTCGTCTTCGCCTTTCGGCGAAAGGGCGCCGATGAGCCATCCCGTGTAAGAGCGGCGTCCCGAGAGAAACAGCGCCGCGCGGTCTGTGAGCGGAGCCGTGACGGTCGCCTGCGAGGCGATGATTCCCAGGTCGCCTTCGACGCCCCATCGGACGCCGGTCTCTTCGCGGCTCTGCACGACGACCGTCGCGGGCTGCATGGCCGTTTCGATGCGTCCGCCGCCCGTCTTGGAGAGCTCGAACGAAGCCACCTGTCCGGGATTGAAGACCGAAAAGAATCCCAGCAGATGCGCATGGGCATAGAGCGGTGCCTGATTCAGCAGGATGAGGTTCTGACCGGCGTCGTTGCCGCGCACGTAGAGTCCGCTGTTTCCCTCGGCGGCGGTCTGCACGCCCGGCATGAGTTGCAGAATGCGCATCGGGTCGATGCTTCCCGCGAAGCGCGGCAGTGCGCTGCTGTTGCGCATCAGCAGCCGGAACCGTCCTTCGGCGATGCTTCCCAGCGGCGAGGGAGGACGCTGCGTCCCGATCACGACGCCGTCGAGCCGGTAGTCGCGCGAGATGCTGTCGGCCGGCATTCGGGGTGCAGCCGAATCGGGCGCGGACACGGCGTTCCGTTCCTGTGCTTCGGAAAGCAGGAACAGCCCGCAGAGCGCGGCGGTGAGCAGCAGTCGGGTCAGCGTATTCGTCATAACGGGCAAAAGAAGAGGGACGCGGCACGAGCCGTTCCCTCTTCTTTGTTGGCGGGGTTCAGGGTTTATTTCCCGTCGATGAGGTCCATGTAGGCGTCGGCCAGATCTTCGAACGTTTTGGTGAGCGAGTCGAATCCGGTTTCCACATACTCCTCGATAGCGATCTTCGAGCCGTCGGCGAATTCCAGCACCGGTTCGATGTCGTAACGGGTGACGACTTGGTTGTCGCCGGTCTGTGTGTCGGGATTCCAGACGTAGATGTAATCCTTGTAGGAGTAGCTCTGCATCTTGACGTCGGCCATCGTCGAGTTGTCGGCCGTGTAGGCGAGTTTCGCCTTGGCATTGGTGTTGTAGGCGTCGGCCTCCTGCTGCGAACCTGTCGCCGTACTGGTGTCGGCGATCGCGTTCACCTGCTGAATGATCTTGGCGATGTCGCCCGAAAGGGTGAGTTTGAGTCCCATCACCGTCACGTAGCCTTCGCCCGTCTTGACATGATCGACGATGTGATCTTCGGGATCGATGTAGGTGTCGGTGTCGTCGATGACGCCGTCGCCGTTCCAGTCGTACTCCTCCTCGACGATCCAGTTGTCGGGGTCGGTCAGGCCGTCGCATACCATTTTAGCATAGGCGTCGACGATCTGCGTGCCGTTCTTCGTGAACGAGGCGTTGGCCGTCACCTGCTTCGGGTCAGCGTTCACCTTGGCCGCAGCCACATAGCCGCCGTTGAGCGTCACCGTCACTTCGGGGGCGAGCGTCAGGCCGTCGGCCGAAACGTTGCTCTTGCCCACGACGCTCAGCTCTTCGTGGCCGGCGACTTTGAGCGACAGGTTCCAATCCTGCGGAATGACGATCGCATAGCCGTCCACGCGGGTGTATTCCACACCGCCCGCCGAATAGGTGAAGAGCGCCTCCGACTGCGTGCCGGCCGCGTCGGCCCATGTCAGGCGGTATTGGTTCGCCAATTCGCCCTTCTTGACGGGTTCGCCGTCTTCGATCACGTAGTCGCCCGCCCATTCGTCGAGCGTGTACTTTTCGGTGGTCGTCGCGCGGACGATCAGCGAGGTGAGCGCATGGACGTCGGGCCCTGCGGCGACCGCTGCCAGCGACTTGGCCGTTGCGACCGCATACGTCTTCGGAGCGGGTGAGGGGGCTACATCCTCGTCATCGAATGCGAGCAGCTCTTCGAGAGCCGTGAGCGATTCGATGGCCGCTTTGCTATCTTCGGGGTTGAACTGGGCGGCTACCTCCTTGCCGATCGTTTCGAGTTTGGCCTTGTGCTGCTCGGGTGTGATTTCGGGATTTCCGGGCTCGGGTTCAGGTCCGGTTCCTCCTCCGTCGCCGCCGTTGCCGCCGCCCTGTTCCGTGCCGTCGTCGGTATTGCTGTCGCCGCACGAGATGGGACCCGTTGCGAGACAGAAAAGCGCCAGACAAAGTAAGATCTTTTTCATGGTCTACGTGTGTTTATGCGTTAACTAAACTGTTTGTGCGCACAAAGATACGCAAAATCCCCCCCCCGCAAATTTTGGCGGGATTTTTTTGCAGGGACGACCCTATTTGAAGAATTTGTACTGGAAAATCAGCAGATAGACCACTGCCACCGAGATGTAGGCGTCGGCCAGGTTGAAGATGGCGCCGAAAAAGTAGTTGCGGCTGTCGACCAGAAACGACAGCCAGCCCGGCACGCCGTTCCACTGGAAGAGCGGGAAATAGAACATGTCCACCACGCGCCCCATCATCAGCGGTGCATAGCTGCCGCCGAAGTGCGCCACTTCGGTCGGAGTCGAGGCGGAGAAGATCAGACCGTAGAATGCGCTGTCGATCATATTGCCGATCGCTCCGGCCAGAATCAGCGTGAGTCCCACCAGTACGCCGGCGGGTGTTTTCCGTTTGCCCAGATAACGGAGATAGTATCCCAGCAGACCGATCATCGCCAGCCGGAAGAGGCTCAACGCCAGTTTCCCCCAATCGAAGGCTCCGCCCGTCGCGAGCCGCATGCCGAACGCCGCGCCGTTGTTCTCGATGAAACGCAACTGGAACCACGTGGGGACGACCATAATCGCCTCGTCGAGCGTCATGTGGGTCTTGATCCAGATTTTGAGCGCCTGATCCGCCACGAGGAGCACGAGGAGCAGTATCGTGATTTTCTTGAAATTCATCGTTCGTACAATTTTCGACAAAAGTAGCAAAAAATCCGAATTTTCCCGTACTGCGGATCGTATTCCCCGGATTTTCATTCCGGCCTGTCCGCGAGCTGCCCCTCCGGTCGATTCCTGAGAATCGCGCGACCGGCGTGCGGCGTCGCCGTTCTTCGCGTCTGCGTCGGGGAAGATGCCTGCCCGTCGTCGGGTAAGTCGAATCCGGATTTGTTTTTTATCTTCGATTGCAAAACTTGTCTCGACTTTTCGTATCTTTGACTTCGTCTTAGATACTTCGCCTCGGCAATGTTCGAATAAATTTGCATTGCGCTCGGCTTAATCGTATCTTTGGCTGTGCCGAAGATACTCCCGCTCGGCAATGTTCAAATAAATTTGACATTGCACTCGCTTATTCGTATCTTTGAAAGCTATAATTGAGAATGTATATGATGAAAAAGATTCTGTTGCTGGCAGGTATCGTGTCGCTGGCGGCATGTACGAACGATCCGGAGGAGACTTTTTCGCAGGGCGGCGGCTCGTCCGCGGGCGTGAAGGTCATCTACGACGCCGAAGGCGCCGTCGAGGGACAGCTGATCGTCAAGTTCCGTCCGTCGGCCGCCGATTCTCTGGCCGCCGCGCTGGCTTCGGCTTCGGCGACCCGTGCGGGATTCGCCACGGCCGACGAACTGCTCGCGGCCGTGGGGGTCGACGGCATCCGGCCGCTGTTCGGCTCCGATCCCCGCTTCGAGGAGCGCCACCGCGCTTTCGGTCTGCACCAATGGTACGTGGTTACCTTCGACGAGTCGCTTCCCCTGCGTGAAATGGTCGGCGAATTGAGCCACGACGGCCGGATCGAGGTGCTCGAATATGCGCGTTGCCCGCGGTTGAAAAACCGTTTTCCGGCCCGGCCGCTGCGGAGCGCCGCGGCGGCTGCGACCCGTGCGTCGATGCCGATGAACGATCCGCTCCTGCCGGCGCAGTGGCATTACGACAATACGGGTTATCAGGTGCTTGTCACTCAGGCGGGCGCCGACGTCAACCTGTTCGACGCGTGGAAGAAAAATCAGGGCAGCAGCGACATCGTCGTGGCGGTGATCGACCAGGCCGTCCAGTATACGCACCCCGATCTGCAAGCCAATATCTGGGTCAATCCCAACCCGGAGGATGATGATCTGCACGGATACAACTTCGTCAACAACACGGCGGAGCTCGACTGGTCGTATGCGGACAGGGAGGAGTATCAGGGGCAGATCTACTACTCCAACGCCGACCACGGAACGCATGTGGCCGGCACGATCGCGGCGGTCAACGACAACGATCGGGGCGTTTGCGGCATCGCCGGGGGCCGTAACGGCGCAGGCGGCGTGAAGATCATGTCGTGCCAGATCTTTGGCGATCCCGACAAGAGAAGCTATCCCACCGAGGACGCGTTCCGCTATGCGGCCGACAACGGTGCGCTGATCTGTCAGTGCAGCTATGGATATTCTTATTCGACGGGCAGCAGGGATGAGATGGAGGCCATGCGGCAGTGGTTCATGAATTCTTCCGAGAAGGCGGCGATCGACTACTTTATCGCCAACGCCGGCAAGAACGATCCCGATTCGCCGATCGAAGGAGGAGTAGTGATTTTTGCCGCCGGTAACGACGGCGATCTGTTCGGGGACGTCTCCGAATATCCGGCCAGTTACGAGGCCGTCGTCTCGGTGGCGGCCATGGGATCGGATTTTCTGCCGGCCTATTATACCTGTTATAACGACGAGGTCGACATTACGGCGCCGGGCGGCGATCTCTACAATTCGAGTTTGGGAACGGATAACGGCGGCGTGCTCAGCACTATCCTGAGCGATCCGTCGGTGACCTATTACGACGACGAGCGCCGGCAGGGGTTGACCGATAGCAATGTCTACGGCTATATGCAGGGTACGTCGATGGCTTGTCCCCATGTGTCGGGCGTTGCGGCGCTGGGACTCTCCTATCTTTCGCAGCTGGGCTACCGCATGACGGCCGACGCATACAAGAAGCTGTTGCTCGAAAGCGTCCATCCGATCGATCCTTACTTGACGGGCACCAAGCGTTATGATGGGCCGACGCTTTTGCTCGACGAATACAAAGGGAAAATGGGGGCGGGTTACCTCGACGCCAACCTGCTGTTGGAGAATATCAAGGTCGCGTTCGGCGAAAAGACGCCGCCTCGGGTCACGGCGCGGATCGCCAACCGGTTGTTGAAGACCGATACGCCGACGAGCAGCGTCGCGCTGGCCGATTACTTTACCGACGATGCGGTTTCGCAATACGATGCCGTGGCCAACGACGAGTCGGTCGTGCGGGTGAATGTCAGCGACGGCGTTCTGCGGATGCTGCCCAAGAAGGTAGGGCAGGCCAGGGTAACCGTTTCGGCCAGGGGATTCGAGGGCACGGTCGTGTCGCAGAGTTTCTATGTGACCGTCCGCTCGCAGAGCAATTCCGCCGACGGCTGGTTGTAGCCGTTTCCAGGTTCCGTGCGACGGGTCTTCCGCGGAGGGAGGCCCGTCGCTTATATATATAAAAGGTATGATTCCCCTGTCGGAGAAAAATAAGCCGATTTCGAGAAAAAAACCGCGAAATATTTGCAGATTCCGAAATTGTCGCTACCTTTGCACCCGCAATCAGAAAATCGACGTTCTTATCGAAGTCTCAGGTTTACAGCCGTAAACCCGCGGCAGGCGGAAACGGAGGTTCGAAGTTGCAAAAGTTCTTGGAAAATTATTTGGTGGATTCGAAAAAAGGTTTTACCTTTGCGCCACTTTCCGCTCCGAAAACAGGCGGAGAGGTTTTGAAAAAGCTTCGAAAAAAGTTCTTCAAAAATTTGGTGGATTCAAAAAAAGGTTTTACCTTTGCACCACTTTCCGCTCCGAAAATAAGCGGAAAGGTTTCCGAAAAATGGTTCTTTGAATTACTGGTAAACTTGAGAAAAAGTGTAGTATTTATCTGTCAATTTCCTTTTAGGAAATAAGAAACAGTCAGGACTCTAACAAAACATTAAATTATACAATGGAGAGTTTGATCCTGGCTCAGGATGAACGCTAGCGGCAGGCTTAA
>ERZ825324.753-NODE-753-length-42976-cov-4.616551_pt1 | contig 42976 bp, 36 predicted proteins | sample MGYA00519859_ERZ825324 | MGnify/ENA primary metagenome ERZ825324 (study PRJEB31778, sample SAMEA3449198) | human gut metagenome | biome: human gut; feature: human-associated habitat; material: faeces | place: United Kingdom | collected 2010/2012 ...
ACGCCGGTGCATCTGGCGAACCTGCTGTTTCTCGGCCTGCTCGCGTCCGCGACCTGCTTTGTGACATGGAACCGCGCGGTCTTTCTGCTCGGTCCGGTGCGCACGAGCGTGTACATTTACGCTTCGCCCGTCATCACCATCATCGCCTCCGCGCTCATCCTGCACGAGACCATGACGCCGGTGATGTGGGTCGGCACGGCGCTCGCCCTCGGCGGGCTGATGCTGAGCGAGAAGAAAACAAAGAAATCATGATTTCTTACTCCGGTTGCGCGATAGTTGGTGGCGCAACCGGGGTTTTTCTATTATACTGAGCGCAGAAAAGGAGGAATTGCCATGGTAATGACGCTGTATACGATCGTTCCGGTGCTCGCCGTCATGGGCGTATCCGTCTATGTGCTCGTGCTGCTGATCCGGGCGCTGCGGAAATATCTGCGCACCGCGCCCGTCCGGGCGGAAAAGGCCGAGACCGCGAAAACGCTCGGCGCTGTGCTGAAGCAGCACCGCACGGCGTGCAAAATGACGCAGGAGTTCGTCGCGGAGTCGATCGGCGTGAGCCGGCAGGCGGTATCCAAGTGGGAAAACGGATTGTCGGTGCCCGATGCCGGGATGCTTGTCCGCATCGCCGGGGCGCTGGACACGACGGTGAATGATCTTCTCGGCGAGGAGGAGCCGGAACAGGGCCGGGACCTGGCCGCCGAGCTGGAAGCGCTCAACCGGCAGCTGGCCGAGCGGGAGGAACGCAGCCGCAGGCGCTGGCGGGCCTTCTTTGCGGCGGTGGGAATCCTGGCCCTGTGGGGGGCCGTGATGCTCGCCGCGGGCCTGATCCGGTAGCTGCCGGCACAGCTTCTTTCCGGTGCGCCGGTCATCGGCGGCGCCGACAGGGCCACCGGCATCTGGGTCGTCCGCCCGTCGGGACCGTGGCTGCCCCTGCTGCTGACGGCGGGCGCGGGCCTGGCGGCGGTGGCGGGACTGTGGAAGACCCGGAAAAAATAGAAAGGAGAACGCGATGAAACGAGCGGCAATCCTGCTCTGCCTGCTGCTCCTGACGGGGTGCGGCAGCGACGCGGTGCCGGCCATCGAGGAGGAGGCCTGGCAGATGACCACCGTCCAGAGCACGGCGGACAACGGGGCGATCATCGCCTGTGCACCCGGCGAACCGGGCGCCCCCGACACGGCCGAGCGGCTCACGCTGGTCTGCACGGCGTCGGACGGGGTGCTCACGCTGACCGACGGGACCAACGACCGGCAGTATGCGGGAAGCTACCGGCTTGAGCAGAGCGACGCCGGGTCCGCGGTCTACACCGTCACGGTCGGACAGACCGAGGGGATGGCCGTCACGGCCCTGACCCGCTATGCCGACGGGAGCAGCCGCCCCACGCTGATTCTCACCCTGGACGGATACGCGCTGCACTTTTTCCCGCAGGACGATCAGGCGTGACGCAGCGCGCCCTGGTCGTCGGGCTGAAGTTCGAGAATCCCGGCAAAGAGTTCCGCCGCCTCGGAGGTCCGGCCCAGACCGGCGCAGCCCAGCGCCCGCAGATAGTTGCAGTACTGGCGGTTGCGCAGCGCAATGTCATCGGCAAAGACCTCGATCTCGGGCAGCGAGACCGCAAAGAAATCGTAGGCCACCGCATCGAACAGGTGGGTTTCCCCGTAGGTCAGCAGCTTGTGGAAGGCCTTGCGGGCGGCGGCTTCGTTGCCCATCGCACGCTGGGCAAGTCCCTGATAATAGATGAAATCCGACGGCTGGTCGTTGTAGTAGAGCACCCGGCCGGGCTCCTGCGGACCGGAGGCGGCGCGCAGGAAGGCGGCGGCCGCCTCGGGTTCGCGGCCCATCGCCCGCAGCGCGACGCCCTGCCAGTAATCCGCCTCGTTGTCCGGGACGTTGGGCAGTTTGCCCTCGCCCAGGGTATCGGGGTAGGTCTTGCTCTGCTCCAGCAGCTGCACGGCCCGGTCATTCTCGCCGCGGTTCAGGCAGTCCTTGGCCAGACGGATCAGCGCATACCGGTACTGGGCGCTGACCTTGCCCTCGCCGCCCTCCCAGGGGTGGAACCGGCGGGTGAGCAGAATCTGCAGCGCCTCCTCACAGCGGCCCTCACAGTTCAGCAGCGTGACATACCGCAGCATCAGGTCGTCCCGCTGCTCCACGAGCGCGAGGTTCTCCTCCAGCAGCTGCAGCCGGGCGGCGTTGGAACGGCCCAGCCGGGCGGCCAGCTGGTCGTATTCCAGCAGCAGGCGCGGATAGCCGGGGTCCAGCCGGCGGGCCTGCTCCATCTCCCGCAGGGCGGCGTCGGCGTCGCCCTGTTTGTTGTAGCGCGCAATCGCCAGGTTGCGGTGTACCAGCGCCTGGCCGGGGTCCTGCTGCACCGACGCTTCCCAGTGCGCTATCGCGGCGTCCGCCTGCTTCTTGTCGTACAGCAGGCAGCCCAGCAGGGCATGGGCCCGGGGCGCCCGGCCGAGCAGACGGATCGCGTATTCCAGAATCGCGATCTCCTCCACCCGGTTGGGATAGCACCGGGGCGCCGGCAGGTGTTCGGCGCGCAGACAGCAGGCGCGGGCCGCCGCCTCGTCCCCGGCCAGCCCGTGCAGATACCCCTCGTAGTAGGACGGCATCGGGCTCTGTTCGGGGCAGGCCTGCAGGATCTCCACCGCCTCCTCCAGCAGCCCGGCCTTGGCATAGTGCAGCGCCAGGTCCAGGTAGTTGTGCGCCTCCTGCCGCATGACGGTGCGCCAGACCTCCGGCGTTCCGGTCCGGCGGGATTCCTCGTACAGGCAGCCCATCTGCAGCGGGTCAATGGCCAGACTCTCGGCAAGCAGGGCGGTGTTGTCCCGCCCCAGATGCCGCAGCAGCGCGGCTTTCAGGCAGCGGCCGTTCATGTTGTGCCAGTTGCGGACCAGCGACAGCCCGACAAACTCCAGCGCCTGCTCCAAATTGCCGCGCCGCGCTTCCAGACAGGCCAGCCAGTAGAACCCGGCACTCTGGGTCTCGGCGCTCCAGGTGGATTTGTAGAAGGCGTCGTAGGCTTTGCGGTGCTGGCCGTCCGCCTCCAGCGCCAGCCCCAGATGGAAAAAGCACGCGCCCTGGTAGGGGTTGGGGTTCTTCCAGGTCTGTTTCTGAACGGCCTTTTCAAAACAGGCGATGCTCTGCCGGATCTGTCCCTGGCGGAAGAGCAGCAGCCCGTAGCCGTCGTTCAGCCGCAGGTCGGTGGGGTCGCGGCGCAGCCCTTCCCGGTAATAGTCGGCCGGGTCGCGGGTGGCATGGCGGTACTGTTCGAGATGGGTCGCCGCCAGATACAGTTCCTCGGTGGTGCGCAGCTCCTCCGGCGCGCCGAGCGGCTCGGCGGGGGCGGGGATGGGCCGCAGTTCCGGCTCATACATCCGGTAGCGCACCAGGGTGCGGTCCCCGGCCTCCACCGTGACCTCGCAGTCGTGCAGCGTGCCGTCCGCGGCAAAGTCTGCCCCGAACCAGCCCTGCGGCGAGAGGTCGGCGCGCGCCTCATACAGGCAGTCCCCGCCGCGCTGCACCCGGATCACGGCGCCGGGCTGTTCCCCGGTGACATAGACCCGCACCTCGCCGCGGCCGTCGGGAAGAAGCTGCAGACCCACGGCGGCATCCCGGGTGGCGTTGCCCACCCGGCCCACCCCCTTGTAGGGCAGGAAATACTGGACAAAGGTCTTTTCCTCCTGGGGCTTGAGCCAGGAAAAATCCGGCTGATTGTCGGTGAACACGCCGGTCATCAGTTCAATGTACGGCCCGTCCGCGTCGGTCAGGTTGCGGTCCCAGGCGCGGCCGAAATCGCCGTTGCCCCAGGTCCACTGTTTTTTGCCCGGCGCCACATGGTGGTCCGCCACATGAAGCAGCCCGGCCTGGCGGGATTCGTCGTAGTTGCCCACAAAGTCAAAGTCCGAGTGGGCCGCCATGTAGGAGGTCGGGACCGGCACGTTCTTGTAGCGCGAGATGTCCACCCCCGCCGAGTAGTCGCACTTGTAGTATTCGCCGGTCGCAATCGGGAAGGTCGAGACCGCGCGCCTGCCGTGGTCCATGACGGCGTTCACGTCGGGCGGAAAGACCGAGTAGGTGTGATCGTTGACCGGCACCGCGGGGTTGGCCCACCACAGGAAGGTCTGCGGCAGGTCGGTGGGATTGTACAGCCGGCCCCGGATTTCCAGATACGCCTTGCCGGGGTACAGGCTGATTGCGGCCATCCCCTTGGTGCCGTACATCTTGTCGGTCTCGCCGACATAGACGGTCACCGAGCCGTCGTCGTGCTCGGCCACGCGGTAGTCCACCGGCGAGAAGGTGGTCGGGCGGTGATGCTGCGGCCAGTTGAATTCAATCCCGCCCGAAATCCATGGCCCGGTCAGCCCCACCAGCGCCGGTTTGACGACGTGGTTGTAATAGACAAAATCATAGCCGTTGGTCTTGTCGAGGGCGCGGTGAATCCGTCCGCCCAGTTCGGGCAGGACCATGACGCGCAGATACTCGTTTTCCAGCCAGACGGCATGGTAGGCGACCTCCCGGCAGACATCCGACACCTTCTCGGTCACCGGCAGCGGATAGACCTTGCCGGTGCTGCCCTGGTAGGCGCGTTTTTCAATGAAAAGCGGATATTTTTCCGGCTCGGCGGCTGGATAGGTCGGAAGAAGAACGGTCTCCTCCCAGATTTTTGCGGCGTGGTTCATCATCAGCAACCCTCTTTCCTGGCAGGGCGGGCTTTCCGCCGCGCCCCGATGCTCCCATTGTACCGCGGACGGCCGGCGGGAAAAATGGCTTATTCTCAAAAATGATGGACAATCTTGCACGGCGGCGCTATACTGTGCGTATGGAACTGCAGATTGAACGAAAACCCGACGGCTTTGCGGGGGAGACCTACATCGTCCTGCCCACCGAAGCCTTCTCGGACTATATCGGGCATCCGCTGGTGCGCCGTCTGTATCTGACGGACGCCGGCTTCTTTCCCCATGCCGCCCACCATTACCGCGAGCGCAGCGAGGGCATTGAGGAATACATCTTCTTGTGCTGTACCAGCGGCCGCGGCGTCGTGGAGGTGCAGGGCCGGACCTTCCCGCTGCGGGACAACGAGGCGCTGTGCATCCCCCGCCTCTGCCCGCACCGCTACTGGGCCGACGAGGAGGACCCCTGGAGCCTGCTCTGGGTGCATTTCCAGGGCGAGGACTGCGGCTATTACCCGCTGGACCGGCCGCAGGTCTGCCGGTTTTCGTCGGCCGGGACGGTCCGCCGGATGGAATTCCTCTTCAACCAGCTGTTCCGCACGCTGGAACAGGACTATACGCTGGGCAATTTCATCTACCTCTCCCAGCTGCTGGCGCTCATCCTGGGCGAAACCTACGCCCGCCGGCAGGAGGACGGCACCACGGCCCGGCAGAACCGGCAGGTCACCCGGGCCGTGCGGTATATGTACCGCCACCTGGACCGGGAACTCACGCTGGCGGAACTCTCCGCCGCGATGGGCACCTCCCCGAGCACCCTCAGCGCGGTGTTCCGGCAGTGCACCGGCCATGCGCCGATGGACTTCTTCACCCGCCTCAAGATGAAGCAGGCCTGCCGGATGCTGCGTTCCGGCGGGGAGTATGTCTACGAGGTCGCCCGGCAGCTCGGCTACCGGGACCCCTACTATTTCTCGCGGGCCTTCAAGAAGGTGATGGGGGTCTCGCCGCGCAGCTACCAGAACGGCCTCGGCCGGTCCGACCCGCCCGGGGACGAGGAAACCTGACCAACGGAACCTTCCGTTGGTTCTTTTTTTGCCGCGGACAAAGCAAGATTGTCCATCTTTTTTCAGGATTTGCCATTGGCGGCGGCGCACCGCCACGGTACAATAAAACCAAAACCGTACAGTGGGGGAGAATGACGATGCAGACAACGATGGATCTTTCGGGCCTCTGGGAAGTGCGGCTGGGCGACGGGGCGCCGGCCACGGTGCATCTGCCCGGCACGCTGGAGGAAAACGGCCTCGGCGAACCCGAAACCCCGGCCCTGGAAAGCCGGCTGACCCGCCGGTTCCGGTGGGAGGGCGAGGCGGTCTTTTCAAGAGAGGTGACGCTGCCCGACCACCCCGGCCGGCGGCTGATCCTGGAAGCCGAGCGCGCCCGGCAGCTCCGGCTTACGGTGGACGGGCAGCCGGTCCCCACCCTGCAGGGGACGCTGAGCACCCCCTACCTGTTTGAGCTGACCCGCTGGGCGGGGCGCCGGGTGCGGCTCTGCCTGCTCTCGGACAACCGGTATCCGGGCTGGCCGCGGGAGGAGATTGTCCATGCCTCGGCGGCGACCGACGAGACCCAGACCAACTGGAACGGCCTTCTGGGTCGGCTGTGCGTGCACAGCGTTGCGGACTTCTGGGTGCGGTCGGTGCGGGTCTATCCCCACGGCCGGACGCTGGATGCGGCGGTGGATCTGGCGGTGCCCCGGCAGGCGCTGGACGCGGTCGGCGACGGCGAACTGGTGCTGGAAGGCCCCGCCCTGGCCCGGCCGTTCTGCCTGCTCCGGCGGGACTGGCAGCCGGAATCGCTGCGGCAGGGGCTTTGCACCCTCTGGTGCCGGGATCTGCCGGTTGCCCCCGAGGCCCCGCTGTGGGAGGAAGCCTGCGGCGCCCTGACGCAGATCACGGCGTCGCTCGTGCTGGACGGCAGGACGGTGTCCCGCGCCCGGGCGGACTTCGGCCTGCGGACCTTCGGGGCGGACGGGGGACGGCTCACCCTCAACGGCCGGGTGTTTCTGCTGCGCGGGGAGGCCAACTGCTGCGTCTTTCCCGAGACTGGCCACCCGCCCATGACGACCGGGGCCTGGCGGGAGGTTCTGGGTCGCTACCGGGCCTACGGGGTCAACTGTCTGCGGTTCCATTCCTGGTGCCCGCCCGAGGCGGCCTTTGCGGCGGCTGATGAACTGGGAATGCTGCTCCAGCCCGAACTGTCCGACTGGAACTGCACCAACGCGCTGGAAACCCCGCACAGCGCCGCATATTATGAGGCGGAACTGCGGCAGATCCTCTTCTGCTACGCCAACCACCCCTCCTTTGTCATGCTCACGCTGGGCAACGAACTCTGCACCGGCGAGGAGGGACACCGCCGGATGGCAGAGCTGGTCCGGCTGGCCCGGCAGCTGGACCCCACCAGACGGTATGCCGGGTCCTCCAACGGCCAGTACGGGGAACAGGGATATGACGGCGTCAGCGACTTCTACACCGCGGCGGCGTATGGGGACCGGATGCTCCGCGCCACAAGCTCCCCGATGATCGGGCATCTGAACCGGTGCCGGCCCGGCAGAATTACCGGGAGGCCGCCGCCCAAACCGGCGGGGTGCCGGTGTTCGGCTTTGAGGTGGGCCAGTACGAGAGCTGGCCGGATTTTGACCAGATTGACCGGTTCCGGGGCATCACCATCCCGGAAAATCTTCGGGCCATCCGCCGCCGTGCCGAACAGACCGGGGCGGCGGCATACTGGCAGGCGGGCGTGCAGGCCAGCGGGGAGCTGGCGCTGCGGTGCTACCGCGAGGAGGTCGAGGCCGTGCTGCGCACACCCGGAATGAGCGGGCTCTCGCTGCTCGGCTTGCAGGATTTTCCGGGGCAGGGGACGGCGCTCGTCGGCATGATGGACGCGCACCTCACCCCCAAACCCGCCGACTTTGCCAGACCGGAGCGGTTTGCGGCCTTCTTTGCGCCGGTGGTGCTGCTGGCCTGCTTTGACCGCTATACCTACGAGGCCGGCGAGTGGTTCACGGCGGATCTGCGGGTGGCCAATTACGGCCGGCAGACGCTGGCGGGGCCGCTCTGCTGGCGGATTGCCGAAGGCCGGACCATCCTCGGACAGGGAACGCTGGACGCCCCGGCCGGATGGCCGGCGGGCGGCCTGCGGGAGGCGGGCCGTATCCGGTGGCAGATGCCCGGCGATGCGCGTCCCCATGCCCTGACGCTCGAACTGTCCGCCGGGGACCTCAACAGCCGCTATCCGCTGTGGAGCTATCCCTGCGCCAAGGCCGCACCCGCCGTGCTGCGCCGCCTGACCGAGGCAGACCTGCGGCGGATCGAGGCGGGGGCCAGTGCCCTGATCGACCTGCCCGCCGACGGCACGGAATGCCCGGCGTCGGTGCGCTGCCAGTTCAGCACCGATTTCTGGTCGGTGGGCACCTTCCCGGAGCAGGAAGGCACGATGGGGCTGCTGATCCGGGCGGAACACCCGGCCCTCAAGGACTATCCGACCGGGACCGCTTCAAACTGGCAGTGGTGGACCCAGTCCCACGGCCGGGCTTTCCGGCTGCCCCGCACGATCGAGCCGGTCGTCCGGGTGCTGGACAGCGTGACCCGGCTGGACAACCTGGGCCTGCTGTGGGAGGCCCGGCTCGGGAAAGGCCGGCTGCTCGTCAGCGGCATGGACCTTGCGGGGCACCTTGAGTTCCCCGAATGCCGCTACCTGCTGGAATGTCTGGCCGCCTACCTCGACGGACCGGCCGCCCCCATGGCCGCCGTCACGCCGGAGGAGCTGCGCCGGCTGATCCGGGTATCGCCCCGGTAAGATCCCGACAAGGAGAATTATGATGCACGTTGAATTTGAACCCTATCACAGATCCGAAATCCTGCACGGACACCTGCATCTGGGCGGGAGCAACCCCGGCGGGGAGCGGATCGAAGTCAACAGTCTCTGCCTGACCCGGGGCGGACAGCCCTGGCTGCCCGTCATGGGCGAGTTCCATTTTTCCCGCTGCGACCCCGCACAGTGGCAGACCGAGCTCTGCAAGATGAAGGCGGGCGGCGTCACGATGGTCTCCACCTATCTGTTCTGGATTCACCACGAGGAGCGGGAAGGGGAGCTGCGGTTCTCCGGCCGGCTGGACGTGCGCCGGTTCGTGCTGTGCTGCCGCAGGGCCGGGCTGGATGTGGTGCTGCGCATCGGCCCCTGGGCCCACGGCGAATGCCGCAACGGCGGATTCCCCGACTGGCTGCTGCACAAGGGCATCCCGCTGCGGCAGAACCACCCGGCCTATCTGGCGCTGGTCCGGGCATGGTACCGCAGCATCTACCGGCAGGTCCGCGGCCTGCTCTACCGCGACGGCGGGCCGATTGTCGGCATCCAGCTGGAAAACGAGCTGGTGGACAACAGCGACCATCTCGCGGCGCTCAAACGGATCGCGGTGGAGGAAGGGTTCGAGGTGCCGCTCTACACTGTCACGGGCTGGAACGCGGTCAGCGGGGCGCGCATCCCGACGGCGGAGGTGCTGCCGGTCTTTGCGGCCTATCCCGACGCCCCCTGGACCCAGCACCGCGATCCGCTGCCCCTCTCGCCGCAGTATCTGTTCAACCCCACCCGCAACGACACGGCGGTGGGCGCCGACCTGCTGCACACCGCCGCGCCGGACGGCTGGCAGCTGCCCTATGACCGTTACCCCTTCGCTACCTGCGAGATCGGCGCGGGCCAGCAGTCCACCTACCACCGCCGGGTGCGGATCTCCGGCATGGACGCCTACGCCCTCTCGCTCGTCAAGCTGGGATGCGGCAACAACCTGATCGGATATTATATGTACCACGGCGGCACCAACCCCATCGGCCGGGACTCCACCCTGCAGGAATCCCGCGCCACCGGCTACCCCAACGACTACCCGATCCTCAACTATGATTTTGCCACGGCGCTGAGCCAGTACGGCGAAACCCGCCCCCAGTACCGGTGGCTCAACCTGCTCCATCTGCTGGCCGCCGACTTCGGCCGCGAACTGGCCCGCATGGAATATGTCAGTTCCCTCACCCATCCGACGCCGGAGGACCGGCAGACACTGCGCTGCTGTCTGCGGACGGACGGAACCGCCGGCTTCGTCTTTGTCAACCATCACCAGCGGCACGCGGCGCTCTGCCCGGTGTCCGATGTCGTGCTGGATACCGGCACGGTGTGTTTCCCGCCCATCACGGTGGCGGGGGACCTGGCCTTCCTCTTCCCGTTCGGGCTCTCGCTGGGCGGCCGGACGCTGCGCTGGGCCACCGCCCAGCCGATCTGCCGGTCCGGCGATACCTGGTTCTTTGCGGCCATCCCCGGCATCCCGGCCCGGTACCGGTTCGCGGACGGCACGCTGGTCACGGCCGGGCAGGGAATCGCGGTGCAGACGGCGGGTCCGGTCCGGCTGGTCACCCTCCCGCTCGGGCAGGCGCTCTGGCTGCGGCGGCTCGGCCAGCGCATCGTCCTCGGGCAGGGGTGCGACCTCTACGAGGAGGACGGCACCATCCGCGCCGTGCAGCCCGGGAGTTTCCGGTACCTGCTGTGGCAGGACGACCACTTTGTCCCGCGGGAGGAAACGCGCTCCTTCACCCCGGCGCAGCTCACCATGACCCCCTGCCCGGAACCGTTTGCGCCGCCGTATGAGGAGGAACTCTGCCTCGGCGGCCGGGTGCCCCGCCATTGGTACCGACTGGAGGTCTCGGGCAGCGAAGGGTTCCTGCGCTTCCCGCAGCGCTGCGATGTCGCGCAGATCTATGCCGACGGGGCGCTGGCGGCGGACAATTTCTACAACGGCGAGCCGTGGCGGGTGCCCGCCTCGCTGCTGTACGGCCGGCAGTGTTATCTGGTCATGACGCCGCCCTCCGATGCCGTGTTCATGGACCCCTGACAGCAAAAACCGCCTGACCGCACATTCCGTGCAGCCGGGCGGTTTTTGCAATAGGGGAAGAAACAGTGAAAATGTCGGGTCGGTTACCGGAGCTTCCAGGCCAGGTCGGCCAGGAACAGGTCATGCTCCAGCGCTTCCGGGGTGGTGTCCTTGCCGATGTGCACAAACTCAATGTCCATCATGTTGGCCCAGTCGTGCATCTGTTCGGCGGTCACGTCGTAGCTCAGCACCGTGTGGTGCGCACCGCCCGCCGTGATCCAGCACTCCACGCCGGTCGTCAGGCTGGGCAGGGCCTTCCACATCACGCGGGCCACCGGCAGGTTGGGCATCGGCAGAATCGGCTTGACACACTCGATGTCCTGGCAGATCAGCCGCAGCCGGCCGCCCATGTCGATCAGGCTCACGACGATGGCCTTGCCTGCCTTGCCCTCAAAGACCAGCCGGGCGGGGTCCTTCTCGTTCATGCCGATGCCGAGGGGGTGGGTCTCGATGCGGGGCCGCTGGGCCGCGCAGCAGGGGCAGACCTCCAGCATATGCGCGCCCAGGCTGTACTCGGCGCCGGGCACCAGGTTGTAGGTGTAATCCTCCATGAAGAGGGAACAGCCGTTGCCGCCCTCGCCCATCGCTTTGAGGATGGCGGTCATCGCGGCCACCTTCCAGTCGCCCTCGCCGCCGTAGCCGTAGCCCTGCGCCATCAGGTGCTGGCTGGCCAGACCCGGCAGCTGCTCCATGCCGTACAGGTCCTGGAAGGTGTTGGAGAACGCCTGGCATCCTTCGGCATCCAGCATCTTCTTGATCGCGATCTCCTCGCGGGCCTGGTAGCGGATGGCACCGATGTCATCCGTCGCAAAGTCGTAGCTGGCGCGGTAGACTTCCATCAGGGCGTCAATCTCGGCGTCGGTGACCTCGTTCATCACCTGGACCAGGTCGCCCACGGCCCAGGTGTTGACCTGCCAGCCCAGCCTGGCCTGGACCTCCACCTTGTCGCCCTCGGTCACGGCCACTTCGCGCATGTTGTCGCCGAACCGCATGACCTTCAGCTGGCGGGAGACCGCCACGCCGACGGCGGCGCGCATCCAGCGGCCCAGACGCTTCTGGACTTCCTCATCCTGCCAGTACCCGGCGATGATCTTGCGCGGCATCCGCAGCCGGGCCGCCAGGAACCCGTGCTCCCGGTCGCCGTGGGCGGCCTGGTTCAGGTTCATGAAATCCATGTCGATCTCCTCGTTGGGGATCTCGCGGTTGTATTGGGTGGCAAAATGGCAGTAGGGCTTCTGCAGATTCACAAAGCCGTTGATCCACATCTTGCTGGGACTGAAGGTGTGGCACCAGGTGATGATGCCCGCACAGCGGGGGTCGTAGTTGGCCTCGCGCACCACGTCGGCAATCTCCTGGTTGGTCTTGGCCGTGACCTTGTAGACCATCCTGCAGGGCAGATTGCCCGAGGCGTTCAGCAGATCCGCCATCTCGGCGGCACGGCGGGCCACGGTCTCCAGCACCTCGGGTCCGTACAGAAACTGACTGCCCACCACAAACCAGAATTCATATTCCTGCATACGCATTGTCAAAACCTCCTTGTCACGGCAGTGCGTCGATGGCGGCGCGTTCCACCGCCAGACAGCGGATGTATTGTTTCATAAACGCGGCAAATCCGCGGCTGTCCCGGGCATCGGGCTGCACGGTGCTGCCGACGGCCCCCGCAAAGATGCGGCGGTGCAGATACTGTTCCAGCGTTTCGCCTTCCGCCCGGTGCAGCCGGTAGCCCGCCAGCAGCGCCATGCCCCAGGGACCGCCCTCCCCGGCGGTCTGCATCACCGAGACCGGCACGCCCAGCGCTCCGGCCAGCAGTTTCTGGCCCACCACCGGGACCTTGAACAGCCCGCCGTGGCCCAGCAGATGATCCGCCGTGACCTGTTCCTCCTCGAACAGGATGTCCAGCCCGTATTTCAGTGTGGCCAGACAGGCGTACAGCTGGACGCGGGCAAAGTTGGCCAGCGTGAACCGGGCATCGGGGCGGCGCACCAGGAGCGGCCGTCCGTCCGGCAATCCGGTCACCGGCTCGCCCGAAAAACAGTTGAAATTCACCAGCCCGCCGCAGTCGGGGTCCCCTTCGAGGGCCTTGCGGTAAAACAGGGTGTACAGCTCATTCCGGCTCAGCGTCGCCCCGGCGGCCGCCGCCATCTCGCCCAGCAGCCTGACCCAGTCGTCCAGATCGGAGGTGCAGGTGTTGCAGTGGACCATGGCCACCGGCCGCCCGTCCGGCGTCGTGACCAGATCAATCTCGGGGTGTACCTTTGCCAGCGGCTTTTCCAGCACCACCATGGCAAAGACGCTGGTGCCGGCGCTGACGTTGCCGGTCCGCACGGCCACACTGTCGGTGGCGGCCATGCCGGTGCCGGCATCTCCCTCCGGCGGGCAGAGCGGTATGCCGGCGCCCAGCGTGCCCGTCGGGTCCAGCAGCCGCGCCCCCGCCTCGGTCAGGGTGCCGGCGTCCTGACCGGCGCAGAGTACCCGGGGCAGCAGGTCCCGCAGATGGCAGTGCAGCCCCGCCCCGGCCAGCAGCTCGTCAAAGGAGGCCAGCATCCCGGCATCGTAGTCGCAGGTACGGCTGTCAATCGGAAAGACGCCCGACGCATCCCCGATGCCCAGGACCTTCTGCCCCGTGAGCTGCCAGTGCAGATAGCCCGCCAGCGTCGTCAGGAAGTCCACCTGCCGGACATGGTCCTCCCCGTTGAGGATGGCCTGGTAAAAGTGCGCCACCGTCCACCGCTGCGGAATGTTGAACCGGAACCGCTCGGTCAGTGCCTCGGCCGCGGCCCGGGTCGTTGTGTTGCGCCAGGTGCGGAAGGCGGTCAGCGGACGGCCCTGCCGGTCAAAGGGCAGGTAACCGTGCATCATCGCCGAGACCCCCAGGGCGCCCACCGTCCGCAGCGGTTCGCCGAAGGCCGCTTCATAGTTGCGGGCCAGATCGCGGAAGGCGTGCTGTACGCCGGTCCAGACCTCGTCGAGATGGTAGGTCCAGTACCCGCCTTCAAAACGGTTCTGCCAGTCGTGGGCGCCGGACGCCAGCACGGTGCCGTCCGGCCCGGCCAGCACCGCCTTGATGCGGGTCGAACCGAGTTCCAGGCCCAGAGAAGTGGATTTTTGTTCAAGTTTCTGCATAGGATCACCGCCTGTCGGAAATGGGAATTGACACGGCCGCAGGGGCCGTTTACAATACAGGAAAAAGGGGGAATGATTCGTGCGTGCGGTCTTTGACAAAGGGGAGCTGCTGGTGCTGCTGCGGGATTTTTATGAGCTGACCGGTCTGCGCACCGTCGTCTTTGACGAGTGGGGGATGGACATTCTGTCCTACCCGCAGCAGCTGCCGGACTACTGCCGTCTGGTGCGCGCCACCCCCCAGGGCGAGATGGGCTGCCGCCTGTGCGACCAGAAAGCCTGCCGCCAGGCCCGGCAGGAAAAGACCACCTGGATCTATCCCTGCCACGCCGGCCTCATCGAGGCCATCACGCCCATCCAGATCGACGGTGTGGTCGTGGGGTATCTGCTGCTCAGCCATATCGTGCAGGGCGCCGACGAACAGGCCGAATGGCAGCGCGCCTGGCAGCTCTGCGCCGGGTATCCGATTCGTCAGGAGGAACTCTACCGGGCCTACCGCCAGCTTCCCCGCACCCCGTACCAGCGGCTGCGGGCGGCGTGCGACCTGCTCGCCCTCTCGGCCCGGGCGCTGTGTCAGGTCCACATGGCCCGCCTTGTGCCGGGCAGCCCGGCCGAGACACTCAACCGCTTTCTGGCCGATCACCTGGCCGAGGATCTGTCCAGCGACCGCATCTGCGCGGCGCTCGGCATGGGCCGCACCGCGCTGTACCAGCTCTCCAAGGAAACCTACGGCTGCGGCATCAACGAGTCGGTCCGCCGGCTGCGCATCCAGCGCGCCATCCGCCTGCTGACCACCACCCGGCTGACCAACAACCAGATCTGCCAGCAGATCGGCATTGCGGACTACAACTACTTTTTCCGCGTCTTCCGCCGCCAGACCGGCTTTACGCCCCAGGCCTACCGCCGCCAGTTCTCAGGCACCGACTGACGGGGCACTTCTGCTCCTATCATACCCCCGCCGCCCCCTGCCCGTATAGTGACAGATGTTCGGATTGCTGGATTTTTGTTCGCAAATCGTTGTCGGCACAGCAAAAGCCCCCCGGCCGGATGGCCGGGGGGCTTTGCCGTTCACTGGCAGCTGTCGCAGCAAGGGCGGTGCTCGACGATCTCTTCCTCGCGCACCGGCGGCTGACCGATCCAGGACAGTGCCTCGTCGATGTCAAAGGTCTTGCGGCCGTCCTCCCGCACAAACAGCGGGATGCCGATGCCGCCGTGCTCCCGCACCGGGGCAAACACCGGGTCGTGGTCGCGCAGCGCCAGAAATTCCTTCAGGTTGGCCGTGTCGGCCGTGATGTCGATGAACTCCGCCTCAAACCCGCGGCTGGCCTGGATGGCCTGGTAATTGCGGCAGTCAATGCAGATGTGTGTTCCGTATACTTTCATGGATAACCCCTCCTGTCGGTTTCAGTATAAGCCCGGCGGCGCCTGTCTGCAAGCGGTCCCGCACAATACATTTTGTATTCTTTTCATAAAAAACAACACTATGTTTTTGCATCGGCGCCAGGAAAGTTTTGACTTTGTGGTTCTGACAACATACTTTCCGGCGCGGGACAGATATGATAAGGGCGTTATCCGGCGGAAAACGGTTGCAGCGAATGAGTAAAACCGGGCCGGAAGACAAACACTGAATACACCGGGAGGTTATCGAATGAACGTCAAGATGAAGAATATTGCGCAGTCCGAAGTGCTGACGCTGAAGGATGAAATCTCGTACCAGAAAGGCCAGGTGGTCAGCAAGACGCTGGCCCAGAATGATGCGGTGAGCATCACGCTGTTTTCCTTTGACAAGGGCGAGGAGATCAGCACCCATGCCGCGGGCGGCGACGCCTTTGTGACCTGCCTGGACGGTGTGGGCAGGATTGTGCTGGACGGCACCGAGTACCTTCTGCACGAGGGCGAGTCCATCGTGATGCCTGCCGGCCATCCCCATGCCGTCAGCGGCGCCGAGATGTTCAAGATGCTGCTGGTGGTTGTATTCTGAACCAAAGGAGAACACCCATGAACGAGAAGATGTTTTGTTACCAGTGCCAGGAGACCGCCGGCTGCAAAGGCTGCACGATGGTGGGCGTCTGCGGCAAGCAGCCCGATGTGGCGGCCATGCAGGACCTGCTGGTGTATGTGAGCAAGGGGCTGTCCGCCGTGACGACGGCGCTGCGCCGGGAAGGGCAGACCATCCCCGCCGGGATCAATCACCTGATCACGCTGAACCTGTTCACCACCATCACGAATGCGAACTTTGACCGCGAGAGCATCGAGGCGCGCATCCGTGCCACGCTGGAGGCGCGGCAGGAGCAGCTGGCCCGGCTGAACCGCCGGGACGGCCTGCCTGAGGCGGCTCTGTGGGACGGCAGCGGCGACTGGGAGGAGAAGGCCCGGACGGTGGGTGTCCTCTCCACCCGGGACGAGGACATCCACTCGCTGCGGGAGCTCATCACCTACGGACTCAAGGGCCTGTCGGCCTACTCCAAGCACGCCAACGTGCTGCTTCAGGACGACCCCGAGGTGGACGCCTTCCTGCAGCGGGCGCTGGCTGCGACGCTGGACGACAGCCTGACCGTGCAGGACCTGGTGAACCTGACGCTGGAAACCGGCAAGTACGGCGTGGCGGGCATGGCGCTGCTGGACAAGGCCAACACCGAGGCCTACGGCAACCCCGAGATCACCCGTGTGTCGCTGGGCGTGCGCGGCAATCCGGGCATCCTTGTGTCGGGGCATGACCTGCGCGACCTCGAGATGCTGCTCGAACAGACCCAGGGCACCGGCGTGGATGTCTACACCCATTCCGAGATGCTGCCCGCCCACTATTATCCGGCCTTCAAGAAATACCCGAACTTTGTGGGCAACTACGGCAACGCCTGGTGGAAACAGAAGGAGGAGTTCGAGGCCTTCCACGGCCCGATCCTCATGACGACCAACTGCATCGTCCCGCCCAAGGACAGCTACAAGGACCGGCTGTACACGACCGGGGCGGCGGGGTATCCGGGCTGCCCCCACATTCCGGGCGGCATCGGCGAGACCAAGGACTTCTCCCGCATCATCGAGCAGGCCAAGACCTGCCCGCCGCCCGCCGAGCTGGAAACCGGCGAGATCGTCGGCGGCTTTGCCCATGCCCAGGTCTTTGCGCTGGCGGACCGCATCGTGGAGGCCGTGAAGAGCGGCGCCATCCGAAAGTTCGTCGTCATGGGCGGCTGTGACGGCCGTGCCAGAAGCCGCGAGTATTACACCGAGTTCGCCCGGGCCCTGCCCCGCGATACCGTCATCCTGACGGCCGGCTGCGCCAAGTACAAGTACAACAAGCTGGCGCTGGGCGACATCGGCGGCATTCCCCGGGTGCTGGACGCCGGCCAGTGCAATGACTCCTACTCGCTGGCCCTGATTGCCCTCAAGCTCCAGGAAGTGTTCGGGCTGGACGACATCAACGACCTGCCCATCGTCTACAACATCGCCTGGTATGAGCAGAAAGCCGTCATCGTGCTGCTGGCCCTGCTCTCTCTGGGAATCCACAACATCCACCTCGGCCCCACGCTGCCGGCCTTCCTCAGCCCCAACGTGACCAAGGTGCTGGTCGAACAGTTCGGCATTGCCGGGATCGGCAGTGTCGAGGAGGATCTGCGCCTTCTGATCGGCGAATAAACAAGAATGCCCCCGGCACCGCAAGGTGCCGGGGGTTTTGGAATCATGCGGGATCGTCGGTCTCCTCACACGGGTAACGGATGCCCATCTGGGCCCGCAGATGATCCATCTGCTCCATCATGTGGACCGTCTCGCGGTGGGGCATCGAAGGACATTCCGGCAGCCCCCGGCGGATGCAGTCCACCGTCTCGCGGACCTCGTACTCGTAGCCGGTCAGCTGGGGCGGACAGGCAATCTCCTCGATCAGACGGCCGGTGTCATCCACCATCCGCAGCCCCTGGGGGTTGTTGATGTTGTCCACCATCAGATACCCCTTTGTGCCGTAGATCACGCCGTACCGGTCGGACACCGCGTTCGCCGCGGCCGTCAGGTTGGCCACCCGGCCGTCCTTCCAGGTCAGCGTGATGCAGTCCGTCATATCCACGCCGTGCGTGTTCTTGGTGCACAGACCCCGGACCTCATCGGGGCGGCCGAACACCATCTCGGCAAAATGCAGCGGGTACAACCCCACATCCAGCAGCGCGCCGCCGGCCAGCTCGGGCAGGATGATGCGCTGTTTGCCGGTCATCTCATAGCCCAGATTGGCGGTCAGCAGCCGGGGCTCGCCGATCTTTCCGGATTCCACCGCCTCCCGGATGATGCGCCGCATCGGCTGGTACCGGGTCCAGATGGCCTCGGTGACCAGCACGCCCCGGGCCTGGGCGTAGCGCAGGGCGTCCTCGGCCTGGCGGGCGCTGACCGTGAAGGGCTTCTCGCACAGGATGTGCTTGCCGTGGTCGGCGCAGAGCTTGATGTGGCGGTAATGCAGCGAGTGGGGCGTGGCAATGTAGACAACCTCCACCGCAGGGTCCCGCAGCATCTCCTCATAGCTGCCGTAGGCTTTCGGCACGTTGTGCTCGGCGGCAAAGGCGCGGGCGCGGCCGATGTCCCGCGCCGCAACGGCATACAGTTCGGCCCCGGTTTCGCCCTGCTGCGCCATCCGGCACAGCGTGTCCGCCATGACGGCGGCGATGAATCCGGCACCCAGAATTCCAAATTTCATAGACGGTTCCTTTCTGTTCGGCGCGGCCCGGGTCAGTGGCCGGCGGGTTTCTGTTCCACCAGTTCCTTCTCGGTGGTGCGGTCGGCGTGGAGCAGCGTGAGGAAGATGATCCCCAGCGGGATCATGGTGAGCCAGATGGCCCGGCCCACCAGCAGATGGCAGAAGACCGTGCCCGTCACGGCGCCCAGGATGAAGAAAAACAGCATCCCGCAGTGGCGGGCCAGCTTGCGGCGGTGGGATTTGTCGGCGCTGTGGCGGTGCCGCAGCTCCTTGGCCAGCCCGACGCCGATCTGCCGGATGTGGTTGGTGGCAAAGGTGGTGGCCACCGGGACGCCCTCGGCCTGCCGGAAGGTATTGTACTGCATCGAGGCCACAAAGTTGATGACCACCTGGCAGATCTGCACCGGCGCGGTCTCGGGCAGAAACCCCAGCCCCAGCACCGCGATCATCTCAATCAGCATCAGCACGGTGTCCCACCGGACGTTGAACCGGTGCTTGATCGGGTTGGGCAGCAGCTCCGACACGAACGCGCCGAGAATGTAGGCCGAGATCGGGACCAGATAATACCCCGCCTTTGCCCATTCGGCGGACCCCAGCGCCAGGCCCATCAGCACGACGTTGCCGGTCTGGGCGTTGCAGAATACGTTGCCGCGCAGCAGATAGGTGTAGGCACCCCAGAACCCCGCGACGGCGATCAGTGTGAAGTAGACCCAGTTCCTCTCACAGGTCAGGTAATGCGGTTCGGCAGGATGTTGTTCTTTCACGATATGCGCCCTTTCTACAGTTCAGTTCCCTTTTATTATACACGGCCATACGAAAGGCGCAAGCCAAAAATGGCCGCCCCGGCAGCAAAAAACGGCGCCCTCCGGTAACCGGAGAGCGCCGTTTTGCGGTGCGTGTCAGCGGGCATGCCACCGCTCGGTCCAGGGCTCACCCTGGACTTCGTGCAGGTACACATAGGCCTCCGCCTCGCGGAGCGTGCCGCCGCACAGGACCCGGACCGGGCTGCGCCGGTACAGCGAGCCCTCCTCCTCGTAGAGGTCCATCTGCTCCACCGTCTGGTCGTCGGTGTACCACAGTTCGCCCCATACGGTGCCGCCGGGCTGCGCGACAATGCCGGGGTACCGCCCCAGATCGTACAGCGCGTAGCCGTCAAGACGGGCAGGTCCCGCGAACACGGCGCCCTCCAGACGGTTGTCGGCGCACTGACCGGTCATCAGTGTGCCGTAAACAAAAACCGGACGATTGTTCATCCTCGTCACCCCCGCCGACAGTATAGCACAAAGCAGGCCCCGGGTCCACCGACAGTTGCAGATCGGCGCGCCGCATGGTACACTCAAAGAAAACGGGACCGCCTGGTCCGAAGGAGCGTGGCAGTATGTTGGCCTATACCTATGTCGAACACGGAAAATTTGAGCTGCGGGACAAACCCCGGCCGGTCCTGCGGGATGCGCGGGATGCCATCGTCCGGGTGACGCTGGCCAGCATCTGTACCAGCGACCTGCACATCAAGCACGGTTCGGTGCCCCGGGCGGTGCCGGGCATCACGGTGGGACACGAGATGGTCGGCATCGTGGACGAGGTGGGCGAGGCAGTGACCGCAGTCCGCCCCGGGGACCGGGTGACCGTCAATGTCGAGACCTTCTGCGGGGACTGTTTTTTCTGCCGCAACGGCTGGGTCAACAACTGCACCGACCCCGAGGGCGGCTGGGCGCTGGGCTGCCGGATTGACGGCGGCCAGGCCGAGTATGTCCGGGTGCCCTACGCCGACCAGGGGCTCAACCGCATCCCCGACGGCGTCACCGACCGGCAGGCGCTGTTTGTCGGGGACGTGCTGGCCACCGGGTACTGGGCGGCCCGCATTGCCGAAATCCGTCCCGGCGACACCGTGCTGATCCTGGGTGCCGGTCCCACCGGCCTGTGCACGCTGCAGTGTGTGCAGCTGCTGCAGCCGGGGCGCATCATTGTCTGCGACCGGGACCCCGGGCGGCTGGCGTTTGTGCGCGCCCATGCGCCGCAGGTGCTGGCCGTCCCGCCCGAGGGCCTGCCGGAGGTTGTCCGTGCCAACAGCCGCCACGGCGGCGCCGATGCGGTGCTGGAGGTGGCGGGCAGCCCCGACACCTTCCGCCTGGCCTGGGAATGTGCCCGGCCCAACGCCGTGGTGACGGTGGTGGCCCTCTATGACGAACCGCAGACGCTGCCGCTGCCCCGGATGTACGGCAAGAACCTGACCTTCAAGACGGGCGGCGTGGACGGCTGCCACTGCGGCGAGATCCTGGACCTGATCGCGGCGGGCCGGCTGGACACCACGCCGCTGATCACCCACACCTTCCCGCTGCGGGAGATCGACCGCGCGTATGATCTGTTTGAACATCACCGCGACGGCGTGCTCAAGGTCGCCATCGAGTGCGGGATCGCCGATGCAACAAAGTGACAGGCAGGGCCGGGGCGTTTTCTCCATGGGCAAAACGTCCCGGCCGTGGTATGATACAAAGCGGGCCGCAGGCCCGCAAAATCCGATGGGGAGTGCTGTGACGTGGAGATTGCTTTTCTTCTGCCGGGGCAGGAACGCTGGGTTCCGGTCAGCGGCGGTGTCCGTTATGATTACTGTTCGGAGCGCGGGGAGTATTTTTCCTGCGTTGCCAGGACCGCGGAGGCCGCGCAGGCAGTCTGTGAGGACTGGATGATGCGCCGCGAACGCTATTGAACCCGCCGCTCAACCGCGCCGACCTCATTGCCCTGTGCGGCCGGCTGCCCGACAGTTACGAGGACTATCCCTTCGACGACCCCAACTGGACGGTGATGCGGCACCGCACCAACCGGCGGTCCTACGCGCTGATCTTTGAGCGGCAGGGCCGGCTGTGGGTCAACGTCAAGGCGGAACCGGCCTGGGGCGATTTCTGGAAACAGACCTACCCGGCCGTCGTGCCCGCCTACCATATGAACAAGCGCCACTGGATCGGCATTGTGCTGGACGGCAGCATGACCGCCGACCAGATCTTTGACCTGATCGCCGAGAGCTATCGGCTGACCGCGCCGCGCGCCGCCAAATCCCGCTGAACTGGCAGACTTCCCGGAACTTTCCCGGGAAGCCTGTATTTTTTTGTGGAAAAAGTTGCCGGAACGCTTGTGCCAATGCCTGCGGTACGCTATGATATAGGGGAGGGAAAAAATTACCGGCTCTGCTCCAGATACGCCCCGGTGGTCAGCACCTCGGTGTGGGGCACCGTCAGGTAGGAGACAATGGCTTCGGCCTGCGCCTCGGATTCCGGCGTCACGCCGGCCACCGCGTCGGTCAGATAGACCATCCGGTGCCCCAGATCAATGCCCGCCAGCACGGTGGACAGCACACAGCATTCCGCCACCACGCCGGTCACCACCACCCGGTCGGCCCGGGCCGCGGCCTCCCGCACCTTCGGAATCGAAAAGGACGAATAGACCGACTTGTCGAGCAGCGGATACCGCTCCAGATAAGGGGCCATCTCGGGCAGCATCGCGTTGGCAAAGGCGTCGGCGTTGACGGCCGCATTCACGCGGTTGTACTCCCGCCACATCCCTTCCGGCTGCGCGGGCGGCACAAAGCGGGTGAACAGGACCTCGCCGCAGACGCCGGCATCCAGCAGCCTGCGGATGTTGCGGGCGGCCTGCCGGATATGGCAGCAGGCCCAGGGCTGGCCCTCGGTGTAGACGTTCTGCAGATCAATCACCAGCAGCAGATCATGGTTGGACATGGCGGACTCCTCCTTTGTTTCGCGCCGCACCAGACGGCATTTTCAGATTCAGTATACCGCACCGCGCCGGGAATTGACAAGGTTTGACTTTTGACGGCGGAGGTGTTACTTTAATAACAATACCGGAGAAACTAAACAAAACACCACAAAATATTCAAAAAGGAAGCGATTGTCATGGCCGTTCGTATGGCACATATTCAGCTGCCGGAGGATCTCGGCATTGAGGACGCGATCCTGCCCGGCGATCCGGCCCGGGTGGACCGGGTGGCGGCGCTGCTGGAGCAGCCCGAGGAACTGATGTTCAACCGGGAGTACAAGAGCGTCCGCGGACTCTGGAAGGGACGCCCGGTGCTCATCATCTCCACCGGCATGGGCGGTCCGTCCACGGCGATTGCCGTCGAGGAGCTGGCCCGCACCGGTGTGCGGCAGATGATCCGCATCGGCAGCTGCGGCGCCCTGACCCCGACGCTGGATCTGGGCGATCTGGTGCTGGTCTGCGGCGCGGTGCGGGACGACGGCACCTCGGCGGGGTATCTGCCCGCCGAATACCCCGCCGTGCCCGACCTGGACCTGCTCAACGCCTGCCGCACGGCGGCCCGGCGGCAGCAGGCACCTTATCAGATCGGCATTGCGCGCAGCCATGACTGCATGTACCGCGACGACAACCCCGCCCTGTACGAGACCTGGTCCCGCCGCGGCGTCATCGCCTCCGACATGGAGACCGCGACCATGCTGGTCGTGGGCCGGCTGCGGGGCGTGCGCTGTGCGTCCATCCTCAACGTGGTGGCGGGCTTCCACAAGAACGTCGCCGAGAGCGTGGGCCGCTACCAGAACGGCGAGCAGGCGGCTGCCGCCGGTGAGCATCTGGAAATCTGCACGGCGCTCGATGCGCTGGATGTGTTTCATCAAGGATCTTCCCGGGCCTGAACCGGAAGAATATAAAGGAGGAATATCCCGTGAATCTGTTCAAGACCAAATTTGATGCGGCAACGATCGTTCTGATCCCGGCCTGCATCGGCATCAACTATCTGGGCAAGATGTTCGCCAGCCTGCTCAAACTGCCCCTCTGGCTGGATTCCATCGGCACCTGCATCGGCGGCTGCCTGGGCGGCCCCATCATCGGCGGCATCTGCGGCGCGGCCAACAACCTGATTTACGGGTTGACCGCCGGCGACAACATCACGCTGATCTATGCGCTGACCAGCCTGGGCATCGGCCTGGCCGCCGGCATCATGGCGCGCCTGGGCTTCATGAAGTCCTTCCCCAAGGCGCTCATCACCGCCTGCGTGGCCGGCTTTGTGGCCGTGCTGATCTCCACCCCGCTCAACGTCATCTTCTGGGGCGGCACCACCGGCAATGTCTGGGGCGATATGGTGTTCGCCGCCACCCAGGCCGCCGGCCTTTCCACCCTGCTGGGCTCCTTCCTGGATGAGATCGTCGTCGATGTTCCCGACAAGATCATCACCCTCATCGTTGTCTACTTTGTCCTCAAGGGCCTGCCCCGCAAACTGACGGCCCTCTACGACGCCAACGCCAAGATCGAACACCTCGAGTAAGCTATGAAAAGTATCAGTCTTTATGTGGATAACGGCAGCTGGCTGTGCAAGGTTCATCCCTTTACCAAGCTGGCGTACATTGCCACGGCCATCAGTGTGCCGCTGCTGGTGGGCAAGCTGTCCTTTTTTGCCATCTTCATCGCCCTCAGTCTGGCGGTGCTGGCCAGCGGCAGGCTGCTCAAGCGGGTGGTTCCGCTGATAGCCTTCTCCTTCACGATCCTGATCACCATCTTTCTGATCCATGGCCTGTTCAACCAGAGCAACCGCAACATCCTGTTCAGCATCGGACCGCTGCACTTTTACCGCGAGGGTCTGCTGTATGCGCTGCACATCGGCTGCAACGTTTTGAACATGCTGCTCTCCTTTGCGATTCTGGTGCTCTCGGCCAAGCCCTCCGAGCTGGTCGAGGAACTGGAAAAGCGCGGTTTCTCCCGCCGGATGGGCTACATCATCACCTCGGTGTTCCAGATCGTGCCCCAGATGACCGGCACGATGAACACCATCACCGATGCCCAGCGCAGCCGCGGCCTGGAAACCGAGGGCAGTCTGCTGACCCGCGCCAAGGCCTTCCTGCCGCTGATCTCGCCGGTGGTCATGAGCTCGCTCATCAACACCCGGGAACGCGCGGTGGCGCTGGAAGTGCGCGGATTTGCCGCCAAACAGAAAAAAACTTACCTTGCCGACCGCACGCCGCACCGCGGGGATACCCCCATCACTGTCGTGCTGCTTGCCATGATTGCGGCCGCACTGCTGTGGAGGATTGTCCAATGCCTGTGATTGCTGTGGAAAACCTCAAATACCGCTACCCCAACACCGAGTCGCTGGCCCTGGACGGGCTGAGCTTCACGGTCGAGAAGGGCGAGTTCATCGGCATTGTCGGTGAGAACGGCGCGGGCAAAAGCACCCTGAGCCAGGCCCTGATCGGTCTGGTGCCCCAGTTCTACAAGGGCGCCTATGGCGGCCGTGTCCTGATCGAGGACCTGCCCGCCGAGACCACCCCCATCTCGGAACTGTGCTGCAAGGTGGGCCTTGTCTTTCAGAACCCCTTCAACCAGCTTTCCGGCGCCAAGGACAACGTCTATGAGGAAGTTGCCTTCGGAATGCAGAACCTGGGCGTCCCCCGGGAGGAGATGCACCGCCGCGCCGAGGAAGCCCTCAAACTGCTGGACATCTGGCAGTACCGCGACCGCAACCCCTTTGACCTTTCGGGCGGCCAGATGCAGCGCGTGGCCATCGCCAGCGTGCTGGTCATGAACCCCGACATCCTGGTGCTGGACGAACCCACCTCCCAGCTGGACCCGCAGGGCAGCGAGGAAGTGTTCCGCACCGTGGACAAGCTGGCCCGCAGCGGCATCACCATCCTGATGATTGAGCAGAAGATCGAGAAGATTGCCGCCTACTGCGACCGCATCCTGCTGCTGCACAAGGGCCGGCAGATCGCCTTTGATACCCCGCAGAAGATCTTCTCCCGCACCGACCTCGAGGAGCTGGGGGTGCAGCCCCCGGCATTCACGCGGATCTGCCGTGCGCTGGGCGCCGCCCTGCCGGACGGAAGCTATCCCGTCACGGCCGAGGAGGCCGCCGGCCGCCTGCACCGCGTCGAGTCCATCCAGCCGCCGCCCGCCGTCCCCGTGGAGACCCGCCCCGTTCTCTTTGAGATCGAAAAGCTGCGCTTCTCCTACCGGCCCGGCACGCCGGTGCTCCATGAAATCAGCCTGACGCTGGACGCCCGTCCCACCGCCATCATCGGCCAGAACGGCGCCGGCAAAACGACGCTTGTCAAGCTGCTCAAGGGCCTGCTCCGGCCCGAAGGCGGCGTCATTCGGTTCCGCGGCGAGGACATCGCCGGGCGCACCGTCGCATCGCTGGCCGCCCAGGTCGGTTATGTGTTCCAGAACCCCGACGACCAGATCTTCCGCTACAACGTCCTCGACGAGGTCATGTTCGGCCCGCTGAACATCGGCATGGACGAAAAGACCGCCCGGGAAAAGTCCCGCGAAGCACTCGCCATGACCGGCCTGGCCGGCCTGGAGGACCGCAACCCCTACGACCTCGAACTCTATGAGCGCAAGATGGTGGCCATCGCCTCGGTGCTGGCCATGGACCCCGATGTGCTGATCCTGGATGAGCCGACCATCGCCCAGGATGTGCGCGGCCGCCGCCGCATCGCCGAGATTGTCCGCACCCTGTCGCAGCGCGGCAAGCTGGTGCTGGCCATTTTGCACGATATGGATTTTGTGGCCGAATGTTTTGAGCGGGTCATCGTCATGGCCCAGGGCCGCGTGGTGGCCGAAGGCACGCCGCGCCGCGTCTTTTCGGACGCTGAGGCATTGCAGGCCGCCCGTCTGGACCCGCCCCACGTCACGCAGCTCTGTACCCGTCTGGGGTACGAGGGCGTCTTCCTGACCGTCGAAGAGTTCCTGCACGCCTGCGGCAGGGACTGATCCGCCTGCCCCGGACCCCCGCTGTTCGGCATGACCGGCGAGGGTCTGGGAAGGTGCGCCCTTCCATCAAAAATACGGCACGCCGGAAAGCGCAGAAGGCTTTTCCGGCGTGCCGTTTTGTTTACCAGCGCGGCTCCGTCAGCGGACAGTGCATGTCGCTGCGGGCGGCGCGCATCTCCACATAGCAGCCGCACTGCATGCAGGTGCCGTTTTGCAGCGCCTCGCAGTCCCGGCAGCAGGCAAGCCGCGTCTCGTACAGCGCGTCGGGGGTGCGCAGACGGCGCGGCATCGTGGCGCGGTACCGCTCCACACTCCGCAGATAGTCATTCTCCCCGGTCATGTCCCGCAGCAGACAGCGGCAGACCTTGGGCTGGGTGGCTTCCTCCATGGCAGACTCCTTTCACTCGGCATCCAGTTCGACGACGGCGCCGGGACAGTCCTCCAGCAGCGCCGGACGGCCGCTCCAGTCGCCCGGTCCGCCCGACCGCACCCGGCAGTCCCGCACCCGCAGCCCTTGCACACAGCGCGCATACAGTGCCGGAATCTCATGGGGGTACAGATGCCGCGCCGACGGCTGTTCGTCAAACAGCCCGCCGGGCTGGGTGCCCTGGCGGCAGAGCGTCAGGTCCACCGCCTCGGCCCGGATGTTGTACAGCGGGGCGTAGGATTCCCCCGCAAAGAACAGGCAGCTCTCCGCCTTCATCGTGATGTGGTCAAAGCTGACATTGCGGATCACACCGGGAAAGTTGTCCTGCCCGGCCCGCCGGGTCGCGTTGACAAAGAGCGCTTCGCCCTTGCCCCACCAGCCCGGGGCCCCCGGCACCGAATAGCGGTCGGCATACCGCCGCACGGCCCCGACCAGATGGTGGACCTGGATGTTCTCGACGGTGCCGCCGTCCCGCACCCAGATGCCGACGGCCCGGGAACAGTCCTTCACCAGACAGTCCCCGAAGGTGATGTTGCGGATGTCGCCGCAGGTCTCGGTGCCGATCTTCAGCGCGGAATCCCGGGAGTGCAGCACGCAGTTCGTGATGGTCACGTTGCAGCAGGGCCCGTACCGGCGGGTCATCGGCCCGGTCGCCTTGACGACGATCGCATCGTCGCCGGTGTGGATCAGACAGCCGCTGATGATCACATCCTGGCAGCAGTCCGGGTCAATGCCGTCGTTGTTGGCGCCCCGGTCGTCGTTGAGAATGCGGATGTCCCGGATGCGCACGCGGCGGCATCCCGCCATGTGCAGCGTCCAGAAAGCCGCATCCCGCAGCGTCACGTCCCGGATCGTCAGGTCGGTGATGTCCTCCAGCAGGATCATCCGCGGGCGGAACGCCGCCGCGGCCTTGGGACATTCCCCGAACCCGTTGTCCTCGTTGCGGTCAAAAAATACCCGGCGCCCCTGCCCGTCAATGACGCCGCTGCCCGAGATCGTGATGTCCTGCCCGCCGCAGGCCCCCAGAAAAAAGCCGCCGTTCCAGCCGTCCATCGCGTCGTCGGCGTCGGCATGGCGGAACGGGCGGATGTCCTCGGGCCGCAGGCTGGACTGCAGCACCGCGCCGCTGCACAGATGCAGCTCCACATGGGAGCGCAGCATCACGCTGCCGCTGAGAAACCGCCCCGCCGGCACCATGACCCGGCCTCCGCCCGCCTGTGCGGCGGCATCCACCGCGGCCTGGATGGCGGCGGCACAGTTGGTCACGCCGTCCGCGACGGCGCCGTATTCGGTGATCCAATACTCCTGCATCATGGTCCCTCCCGGACTCAGTCCTTGGGCGGCGTCATCCAGCCGCGGTATTTGAGAATGGAAGTCTTGGGATTGTTGCCGGCCGCACTGCGCCACTGGCTGGGCGTGGTGCCCATCTCGGCCAGGAAATGCCGGTTGAAGCTGGACAGCGACTGGAACCCCACCTGCCCCGAGATGGACAGGATGGAATCCTCACTCATCCGCATCAGCGAACAGGCCTTGAGGATGCGGGTGCGGTTGAGGTGTTCCAGCGGCCCCACCGACAGCAGTTCCCGGAACACCCGCCGGAAATGCGACTGGCTCATGCCGCACAGCCGGGCCAGTGTCTCGATGGGGAAATCCTCCATATAGTGCCGGTTGATGTATTCCAGCGCCGGGGCCACCGGGATCGTCGCGGCCAGCCGGGCACTCTCGCGCCGGGCGGTGATCCGCATCAGCTCAACGCCCAGCGCCACGAACAGCCCCCGCACGCTGATCGCATAGTCCATCTGGCGCTGCTGCATCTCGGCCAGCATGGACCGGACCAGCGACTGCACCGCCGGATATTCCTGCGGCGAAAGGATGTAATAATGCCCCTGCACGGCCTGCTGCAGCAGCTCGCCGTTGGGCAGCGCCTCGGCCGGAAAGAGCGGCCGCACCAGCTCGAACGGGTCCAGATGCAGATAACTCCACTTGCTCGCGGTGCCGGGGTCCGACCAGGTCGTGTGCGGTACATCGCCGGAAATGATCGTCACATCCCCCGCCCGGAAGGCCCGCTGCTCCCCGCGGAACCCCAGGAATCCGCCGTCACTCTCACACAGGCCGATCTCCAGGCAGTTGTGGAAATGCAGCACGCCGGACGGCACGTCCGAGATGCGCCAGTTCTCACCGCTGAGCATCTGGATCGGAAAATCGGCGGGCAGTTCATAGTTGCGGTACTCAATGACGGTGCGCGGCGGCCGGGACATGGCGGATTCTCCTTCCGGATAGAATGGCCCCATTATACGCCCTGTCCGCCGAAAAAACCACCCTTCTTTGCCAAAAACGGCGATTTATGTGCAGTTCATACAAACCAAAAGTGCATAATTTGTGCGAAACGGACAAGTCTGCCCGGAATACATGGAAGAATCGTCCTGAATCATGGAGAAAACGCCCCACGCCCCAATTTATAAATGATCGAAATTGCACAGAAATCGTCTGAAAAGGCCAAGACGATGCCCGGGACGGCGTGCATAATAAAAGCAACTGTCGAAGGAGCCCGCGGGGCCGGATTGCAAAAGGAGAGATGATCAGATGGCAGGATTGATTTTTGACAAAGCACAGATCGAACAGACCATCGACGCCGTGGTGGCGCGCACGATGCGGATGGACATGACCTGGGACTGGCCCTGCGGTGTGGCCTATTACGGCATCTGCGAGGCCTACGAGGTCACCGGCAAGCAGGAGTACCTCAAACTCGTGCAGGACCGTGTGGACGAATACATCGAGCTGGGCCTGCCCGAGTGGACCGTCAACACCTGCTCGATGGGACATTGCCTCATCACGCTGTATGAGCACACCGGCGACGAGCGGTACCTGAACATCGCCAAGAGCAAGGTGGACTATCTGGAAAACAAGGCCCTGCGGTTCGGTGACCGGGTATTGCAGCACACCGTCTCGGTCAACAACGATTTCCCCGAGCAGGCCTGGGCCGACACGCTGTTCATGGCTGCCTTCTTCCTGCTGCGGATGGGCGTGCTGCTCAAGGACGCCGCCCTCATCGACGACGCGCTGAACCAGTATTACTGGCATATCAAATACCTGCAGGACCCGGCCACGGGGCTGTACTATCACGGCTACAACAACCTGACCGGCGATCATATGTCGGGCATCTTCTGGGGCCGCGCCAACGCCTGGGCCGCCTACACGATGTCCCAGGTGGGGCTGCGCCTGCCGGAGTGCTACCTCTATCCCAAATTCCTCGACGTGGTGGGCAGCCTCAACGACCAGCTGGCCGCCCTCAAGCTGCTCCAGACCGAAAACGGCCTGTGGCGCACCATCGTGGACGACCCCGAATCCTACGAGGAGATCAGCGCCTCGGCGGGCATTGCGGCGGCCATGATCGCCAAGGGCAACCCGCTGCACATCAAGTATATCAATAAGTCCATCGGCGGCATCCTGCAGAACATCAGCGAGGATGGCCGGGTGCTCCATGTCTCGGGCGGCACGGCCGTCATGAAGGACCGCGAGGGCTACCGCGGCATCAGCCGTGACTGGATTCAGGGCTGGGGCCAGGGCCTGGCGCTGGCCTTCCTGTCCGGCGTGCTGAACTACGACAAGATGCGCAGTGACGGGGCCCTGTAAGATGCAGACGGTCTTTGATTTCACCGTGCCCGGTTCGGCGGTGTCCTACCGCCGCAGCACCGGAGCCGGATTTGTGGACGCCGCCGCCTTGCAGGATGCCCCGCGGCTGCACACCCCCCAGATGGCCGCCAACTGGCAGCCGATGTGGTGGTACGGCGGCTGGTGCGCGGGCTTTGCGGCCGGGCCCCGGGGTGTTGCGGCCAGCCCCGCCCCCTGCCTGCCCGCCGCCGACCTGGCGGGACGGGAACTGCCGGTCTGGTTCCGGGCCGACCTGCCGGGCGAGGGGACCTATCAGGTTTCGCTGCGGCTGTGCGGCCGGGGCGGACCGGTCCGGGTCTTTGCGGGACGCCGCCGCCTGATGTGGCAGGGCACCCTGACAGAAGGCCAGGTGCGGGAACTGCGCTTCCCGCTCGATGTGACGCCGCTTGTGCCGGACGGCGAGACACAGCCCGCCCTCAATGCGGCGGCCGATCTGGCCGTGACGGGGGCAGACCTGCAGGCGGTGTGCCTGCAGCCCGCTGCGATGCCGCGGGTGTTCCTGATGGGGGACTCCACCGTCACCGACCAGTGCGCGGGCCTGCCCTATGCCCCCGGCTCCAGCTATGCGGGCTGGGGCCAGATGCTCGGCCGGTTCCTGCCGGGGGACTGGTGCGTTTCCAACCATGCCCACTCCGGCCTGACGACCGAGAGTTTTACCGAGGGCGGCCACTGGGCCATTGTCGAACCGCGGCTGCGGGCGGGGGACTTCTGCCTGCTGCAGTTCGGCCACAATGACCAGAAGCTCCCGCATCTCGCTGCCCGGGGCGGCTACACCGAACGGCTGCGCGGCTATCTGCGGGCCATCCGGACCAGGGGCGCACAGCCCGTCCTGGTCACGCCGCTGGCGCGCAACACCTGGACCGCCGACGGCCGGTACAACGACCTGCTGGCCGAATATGCGGCCGCGGTCTTTGATCTGGGCCGGCAGGAACAGGTCCCGGTGATCGACCTGCACGGCTATGCGATGGAAGGCATCTGTGCCGAGGGCCGGGAGCGCTCCAAGCGGTGGTTCTATCCCGGCGACTACACCCACACCAACGATTTCGGCGCCTGCCGCTTTGCAGCCTTTGTGGCCGGGCGGCTCTGCGCGCTGGCGGGGCGTCCGGCTCCGGCCGTTCCGGTCCGCGAACCGTCCGGCCCGATGCTCCCGCTGACGCCGCCCGCTGACGCCGCGCCCACCGGGGAAACACCCTTTGCCGTGTATGAGACGCAGCAGCCCGATGCCCCGCTGACCCGGGCGGACGCGCTGTGCCAGATCACGGCCACGCTCAAACTGTTCCCGGTCAACGGCTATAAAAGCCCCTTTGCCGATGTGGTGGGCCAGGCTCCCTTTGCCGGAGCGGTCCAGAGCGCGGTGCAGAGCGGGCTGATCCCCGAACACTGGACCGCCGACGGCTGCCTGCATCCCGGGCAGTCCGTGACGCTCGCGGAGTTCCTGGAGGTGCTGCGCCCCGGCTATGCGGCCCGGCGGCCGCTGCCCGCCGGGGCCGTCGCCGACCAGGCCGTACAGGCCGGCTGGATTGACGCCGGCGCGGACCTGAACGGGGTCCTGACCCGGGCGCAGGGGGCGGCCATCTGCCGCCGTGTGCAGATTTGAAGGAGAAAGGTTGGAATTGCGATGAAACAAACCAAGAAAGGCGGGTTCACGCTGCCCGGCGAAGCCGGATGCGAGGCGCTGACCCTGGAACTGGCCGACCGCTGGGGCGCCGATGTCATCCGCGACAGCGACGGCACCGAACTGTCCGACGAGATTCTCGATGCCGGCTATTCGATCTACTCGACGATCTGCCTGATCCGGGACCACAACGAGTGGGCCCGCGAACATCCCGACTGCCTGCAGCAGACCTTCCTGACCACCCGGCCCTGCCTGGCAGGGGAGGGGCCGCTGTCGGTCGCGCTGCTCGCGGATTTCTTTGACGAGCAGTTCCGCGTCAATGACGGCGAGACCGCCCGCCGGTACTGGCAGGTCTGGGACCGCACCGAGGGCACGCTGCTGGACGCCGGCGCCTGGCACTGGCAGCCCGGCACCGGCTGCGTCGTCGTGGACCATCCCACGCCCTACCACAGCTATACGGTCAGCTTCCTGGCCTATCGGATCTGGGAAGAGATCTCGATGTACAACCATCTGACCAACCACTGGGACAAGGAACACCTGATGCCCATTGATCCCCGCCGCCCCGAAGCCCGCGCCTTCCTGACCGACTGGCTGCGCAACTGGTGCGAAACCCACCCCCACACGACGGTGGTCCGGTTCACGAGCCTGTTCTACAACTTTGTCTGGATCTGGGGCTCCGACGAGCGCAACCGCAGCCTCTTCACCGACTGGGGCAGCTATGACTTCACGGTGTCGGAGCAGGCGCTGGCGGATTTCGCGGCCGAGTACGGCTACGAGCTCACGGCGGAGGACTTCATCAACAAGGGCAACTTCCAGGTCACCCACCAGCCGCCCACGGCCCACAAGCGGGATTACATGGCGTTCACCCAGCGGTTTGTGGCCTCCTACGGCCGCACGCTGGTGGACCTGGTCCATCAGTACGGCAAAAAGGCCTATGTCTTTTACGACGACAGCTGGATCGGTGTCGAGCCTTACGGCCCCTATTTCCCGTCCATCGGGTTTGACGGCATCATCAAATGCGTGTTCTCGGGCTATGAAGTGCGGATGTGCTCCGGTGTGCCCGCCCAGGTCCATGAACTGCGCCTGCACCCCTACCTCTTCCCGGTGGGGCTGGGCGGTGCGCCGACCTTCACCGAGGGCGGCGATCCCACCCGCGATGCCCGCGCGTACTGGAACCATGTCCGCCGCGCCCTGCTGCGTGCCCCGATTGACCGCATCGGGCTGGGCGGCTACCTGCACCTGGTGAAGGATTTCCCGGATTTTGTCCAGTATATCGCCGATCTGGCCGATGAGTTCCGCGAGGTGCGGGATCTGCACGCCGCCGGCGAGGTCTACACGATGCCGCTGACCGTGGCGGTGCTGCACAGCTGGGGCGGACTGCGCCCCTGGACGCTCTCCGGCCATTTCCATGAAACCTACATGCACGACCTCATCCACATCAACGAGGCGCTCTCCGGCCTGCCGGTCGAGACCCGCTTCCTGAGCTTTGAGGATGTCAAGGCCGGCAAGCTGGAAGGCGTCGATGTGGTCATCAACGCCGGCCGCGCCGGCACGGCCTGGAGCGGCGGCGATGCCTGGCAGGATGCCGCGCTGGTCACGGCGCTCAGCGCCTGGGTGGCCCAGGGCGGCGTGCTGATCGGCGTCAATGAGCCCACCGCCGTGCCGGGCTGGGGAGACTATTTCCGGATGGCCCGCGCCCTCGGCGTGGACGAGGACACCGGCGCCCGTGTCTGTCACGGCCGCTGGCCCGTGCAGGCCGACCTCGTGGAGGGCCTGATCCCCGAGGGCGCCACCCTCTGCACCCGCGACCACCTTTACCTGACGGACGGCGAGACCCGCGTCCTGGCCGAACAGGACGGCTGCCCGGCCATTGCCACCCACACCTTCGGCCGCGGCCGTGGCATATATCTGGCCGGCTTTGCCTACAGCCCCGAAAACGCCCGGATGCTGCTCAACCTGATGCTCTGGGCCACCGGGACCGACAGCAGCCGTGTCCCGTACCTGACCGACAATGCGGCCTGCGAATGTGCCTGGTTCCCGGCTGCCCGCCGCCTTGTGGTCATCAACAACACCGAACAAGCACAGACCACCGTCATCCACACACCGGAGGGCGATGTGCGGGCTGAACTGGCCCCGTTCGCCACCCGGATGATCCAACGCTGAAGGGGGCACCGTCATGTCCTATCTGATTGTCAACGCCGCACGCTCGGCGGGCACGATCCGCAAAACGATCTACGGACAGTTTTCCGAACATCTGGGCCGCTGCATCTACGGCGGTATCGCTGACCAGGACGGCGCGCTGCGCCCCGCCGTCCTGCAGGCGCTGAAAACGCTGCACATCCCGGTGCTGCGCTGGCCGGGCGGCTGCTTTGCCGATACCTACCACTGGCGGGACGGCATCGGCCCCCGCAGCGAGCGCAAGACCATCATCAACACCAACTGGGGCGGCGTGACCGAGAACAACGCCTTCGGCACCCACGAGTTCCTCAGCCTCTGCGAACAGCTCGGCTGCGAAGCCTACCTGTCCGGCAATGTGGGCAGCGGCACCGTGCAGGAGTTCTCCGACTGGGTGGAATACTGCAATATGCCCGGCGTCTCGCCGATGGCGGACCTGCGTCGCCGCAACGGCCGCGAAGCGCCCTTCGGTGTGCGGTACTGGGGCATCGGCAACGAGGCCTGGGGCTGCGGCGGCACGATGCGCGCCGAATACTACGCCGACCTCTGCCGCCAGTATGCGACCTATCTGCGCTCCTACGATGCCGGCCTTGTGCCCTACAAGATCGCCTCGGGCGCCAATGTGGACGACTACCACTGGACCCGCACCGTGGTGGAGCGCGCCGGCCAGTGTATCGACGCCGTCAGCCTGCACTACTACACCGTCCCCGGCCCGGACTGGCAGCACAAGGGCAGCGCCACCGACTTTGACCGCGACGCCTACTACACCACGCTGCACAAGACGCTGCGGATGGAGGAACTGGTGGAAAACCACAGCCGCATTATCCGCCGCTTTGCCAAGGGCCGGCCCATCGGTCTGTGCGTCGACGAGTGGGGCACCTGGTACGATGTCGAGCCGGGAACCAACCCCGGGTTCCTCTACCAGCAGAACACGATGCGGGACGCCCTGGTGGCGGCGGTCAACCTGAACATCTTCAACAACCATTGCGATACCGTCGTCATGGCAAACATCGCGCAGCTCGTCAATGTGCTGCAGGCAATGCTGCTGACCGAGGGCGACAAGGTGGTCCTGACGCCCACCAGCCATGTCTTTGCGATGTACAGCGGGCATCAGGGTGCCCGCCAGCTGGAAAGCTATGCCGAAACCCGGATGCTGCGCCGCGACGAGGAGCAGGTCCCCGAACTGCATGTCTCGGCCAGCGAACAGTCGGACGGCACCGTGCTGGTCACCGCCGCCAACCTCAACGACACCGAGCCCGTGCCGGTCAACTGCCTGCTGGGCGGCATCCATGCCGCCGGCGTCACGGCCCGGGTCCTGGCCGGTGCGCCGTTCGACCACAACACCTTTGACCGCCCCGAGGCTGTCCGTCCGGCGCCGCTTGCCGTCACGCCGACCGAAACCGGCTTCACGGCCGTGCTGCCGCCCTGCAGTGTGGCGGCGTTCACGGTCTGCCAGAAATAACCTCTTTGCTTTTTTGGATGGAACCGCTATAATACAGTCAAACAGACCGGCCGCGGCGAGCTGTCCCGGCCGGGAAGGGAGGTACCATCCATGCGTATTGTGACTTTGATCGAAAATACCCCCGGTGATCCCCGCTGCGCCTGCGAACATGGCCTGAGTCTCTATCTCGAGACCCATGACCACAGGCTGCTGATGGACACCGGCTCCACCGGCGCCTTCGCGGACAACGCGGAGGCGCTCGGCATTGATCTGACCCGCGTCGATACCGTCGTGCTCAGCCACGGCCACTACGACCACGCGGGCGGTCTGCTCCGCTTTGCCGCCCTCAATCCCGGGGCGCCGATCTATCTCCAGGCGGGGGCCGACGGCGATTTCTACCACGGCGACCGCTACATCGGCATCGACAAGGCCATCACGGCGCTGCCCCAGGTCCGCCCGGTCCGGGGCGATCTGCGCATCGACGGGGAGCTCTTTCTGTTCGCGGGCATCACCGGCCGGCGGTTCTGGCCCCAGAGCAATCTCTCACTCCGGGTCCGGCGGGACGGTCAGACCCTGCAGGACGATTTCTCCCACGAGCAGTGCCTGGTGGTCAGCCAGGACGGACACCGGGTGCTGGTGTCGGGCTGCGCCCACAACGGCATCCTGAACATCCTGGACCGCTACCGCGACCTCTTCGGCGGCGACCCCGACGTCGTGATCAGCGGATTCCATATGATGAAGAAACAGCCCTACGACTGCGAGGAACTGGATGTCATCGACGAGACAGCCCGGGAACTCGCGCGGCACAACACGGTCTTTTACACCGGTCACTGCACCGGCCTGCCCGCCTTCGAGCGGATGCAGACCATCCTGGGGGAGCAGCTCCGCCCGCTGCACAGCGGGGTGGAACTGGACCTCGCAACCCGGTAAAACCCCTGGTGCCCGGCTGCCCGGACAGCCGGAAAACGCCCCTTCCGCTCCGCTGTCTGCGGGGCGGTTTCCTTTTGCACATTTTTGAAGATTGTGTGAAATTCCGGGCCGAGAAGAGAATTTGACACTTTAGCGCATTGCATAAATACCGTTGGCGGTTTATATAAAAACTATCCAACTACGCGCAGAAACACTTGACAATATGCACGGGAGTGTTTGGGATTATTTCGCCGGAAATATGAGGATAATTTTGCGTAAATACGCGAAAAATGTAGTCAAAAAGATGAGAGGATTTGATTGTTGAAATACCGAAAAGGGTGCCGTAAAATTTGACTAAAGGCAGCAGGGAGCCGTCCGGACGGGCGGCCCTGCGCAGAGTCCCTCTTCCGCGGCGTCCAAGCCGGCTGCGGCGGTGCGGAAACAGCAGGGAACAACAAAAAGGAGGAACCCTCAATGGCGAAAACACTGACGGCAGGTAAAGCGGCCGGTGCTCGGACCAAGCAGGACAAACGCGCTTATGCGCAGCTCGGGCACAACACCTGGCGCAAAGCGTTCATGCAGCATTACTGGCTGTACATTCTGATGATCCCGGGCATCCTGTACATGCTCATTTTCAACTACACGCCGATGGCAGGCCTGGTCATGGCGTTCGAGGACTTCAGCCCCTACAATGGCGACACCGCCATCCAGGCGCTGTTCGGCAGCCCCTTCGCCGGACTGAAGTACTTTGAAAAACTCTTCACCGGCCCGGATTTCTGGCGTCTGCTGCGCAACACGCTGGCAATCTCGCTGGCCAACCTGATCTTCGCCTTCCCGGCGCCGATCATCCTCGCACTGGTGCTCAACGAGCTGCGCTGCAAATGGTTCAAGCGCTTTTCCCAGACGCTGGTGTATATCCCGCACTTCGTCTCCATCGTGATTGTGGCGGCGCTGACCTATCAGCTCTTCTCCACCACCGACGGTGTCGCCTATCATATGCTGGTCCAGGTGTTCGGCAAACAGAACGCCCCCGACATCATGTCCGATCCCAAGCTCTTCTCGACGATGATCGTCGGTCAGAACCTCTGGAAAGAGACCGGTTACGGCACGATCATCTACCTCGCGGCCCTCTCCAGCGTCGATACCCAGCTGTATGAAGCCGCCAAGATCGACGGCGCCGGCCGCTGGCAGCTGATGTGGCACGTCACGCTGCCCGCCATCCGCGGCACCATCATCCTGATGCTCATCATGAAGGTCGGCTCGCTGCTGAACACCGGCTACGAACAGATCTTCCTGATGCAGAACGCCATGAACCGCTCGGTCTCCGACGTGTTCGACACCTACATCTACACCAAAGGCATCGTCAACGGACAGTATTCCCTTGCCACGGCTGCCGGCCTGTTCAAGTCCATCGTCAGTATGGTCATGGTCGTCGGCGCGAACAAGATCGCCAAGCTGTTCGGTGAATCCGGCCTGTACTAAGCGCAAGGAGGTACTGTCATGTCTGGCATCATCCATCAGAAACAGGACCCCAACGCCATCCGTGCGACGGGTACCCTGGAAAAGCGCTCGCCGGGCGATCAGGCGGTGCAGGTGCTGCTCTATGTTCTGATTGCACTCATTGCTCTGCTCTGTGTGCTGCCCTTTATCTACGTCATCGCCGGTTCCTTCGCCACCGAGCAGGAACTGACCGAGCGCCCCTTCTTCCTGATTCCTCACGAATTCTCCCTCAATGCGTACTCCTACATCCTCAAGGACGGCTCGGTTTTCCGCGGCCTCAAGAACTCCTTCCTGGTCACCATCGTGGGTACGCTGATCAACATGTTCGTATCCTGCACGCTGGCCTACCCGCTTTCGCGCAGCTATCTCAAGGGCCGCAACGGCTTCATCAACATGGTCATCGTGACCATGCTGTTCTCCGGCGGCATGGTGCCCAGCTACATCCTGGTCATGAACATCCTGGACCTCGGCAACACCTTCTGGGCCCTGTGGCTGCCCGGTGCCATGAGCGCATTCAATATGATCATCATCAAGAACTACTTCCAGGGACTGCCCAACGAACTGGAGGAGGCCGCCATCATCGACGGTTCCAATGACCTGATCACCTTTGTGCGCATCATCCTGCCGCTGTCCACCCCCGTGCTGGCATCCGTCGCGCTGTTCTACGCGGTCGGTCACTGGAACTCCTACTTCAACGCCATGATGTACATCAACGACCCCGACATGGAACTGATGACCATCGTGCTGCGCCGCATGGTGTTCCTGACCAACAAGATCACTCAGGACAGCACCTTCGACTGGGGCGCTGCCGGTATGCCGCCCGCCAAATCCATCAAGATGGCCACCACCGTCGTGGCCACGGTCCCGATGCTCTGCATTTACCCCTTCGTTCAGAAGTACTTCACCCAGGGCATCATGGTCGGCTCCGTGAAGGGCTGATCCCCGTTATCCGGTTTCATCACGCAGTCTGCGTGTTATAAAAAAAGGAGGAAAACAACTCATGAAAAAGCAAATCGCCCTGACCCTGAGCGTCGCGATGGCCGTCACTGCCCTGGCCGGTTGCGGCGGTTCCGGCAGCTCGTCCTCTTCCAGCGCCGCTTCGGCTACCGCCGAGGGCGCCTCGGAATCCAGCGGCCGCCCGACCATCACCTTTATGATCCCCACCTTCTACGGCACCGAGTTCGCCAACGACAACTCCGACAAGGTCATCCAGGCCTACGAGGATTACACCAACACCACCGTCGAATGGCGTCTTGAGGCCAACGATACCTACAAGGACAAGTTCGGCCTGACCCTGATGGACAAGGACAACATGCCGATGATCCTGACCGCTTCCGGCGCGCTGGATGCCAACATCGTCGACGCCGCCAAGAAGGGCGCGTTCTGGGATCTGAGCAGCTACCTGCAGGACAGCGAGAGCTACCCCAACCTGAGCCAGGCCAACGAGAACGTTCTGAAGGGCCTGACCGTTGACGGACAGATCATCGGCATCCCCCGTACCCGTGCCATCGGCCGCTACGGCCTGGCCTACCGCACCGACTGGGCGGAAGCCGTGGGCATCACCGAGCCTCCCAAGACCATCGAGGATGTCTACAACATGCTCTACGCCTTCACCTACGATGACCCGGACGGCAACGGCGTGGACGACACCTACGGCCTCGAGCTGTGCAAGTACACCGGACCTCTGGACGTGATCCAGACCTGGTTCGGCTGCGGCAACGAGTGGGTCGAGCAGGACGGCAAACTGGTCCCGGTCCATCAGACGGCCGAGTACAAGGAAGCCCTGCAGTGGATGCGCAAGATCTATGAGGACGGTCTGGTCCGTCCCGACTGGGCAACCGTCGACACCTCCACCTGGGAGGACGGCTGCAAGAAGGGCGAAGCCGGCTGCTTCCTGGACACCATGGACGGTATGACCGCCCAGCTAAAGAGTCTGGGTAACCTGGGCGTGCTGGGCAAGTTTGTGGGTATGGAGACGGACTCCCGCTCCTTTACTTCCTACGGTCGCCACGCCTACTTCCGCCGCATTCTTTGCGCCCTGATCGGTCGCTGGGTGGAGCAAGGCTGGTACGCCAATGACGACGCGGTGCTGAAAGAGATCGTACAGGGCATTAGCTACAATAACGCCATTGCCTATTTTGATTTTGCATAAGGAGAGATAAAAATGGATTTGAAATTAAGACCCAAGGAAGAATGTAAGTTCGACGAGATTTCGTTGGGCGAGATCATGCTGCGCCTGGACCCGGGCGAGGGACGGATCAAGACTTCCCGCACCTTCCGTGCCTGGGAGGGCGGCGGCGAGTATAATGTGGCCCGCGGGCTGCGCCGCTGCTTTGGAATGCGCACCGGCGTGGTCACTGCTTTTGCAGAGAATGAGGTGGGTTACCTGTTGGAGGATCTGATCCTCCAGGGCGGGGTAGATACCTCCCTGATCCGCTGGGTGCCCTTTGACGGCATCGGCCGCAGTGTGCGCAACGGACTGAACTTTGTGGAGCGGGGCTACGGCATTCGCGGCGCTGTCAGCACCTCTGACCGGGGCAACACCGCCATTTCTCAGTTGAAGCCCGGCGATGTGGATTGGGATTATATCTTTGGCACCCTGGGTGTGCGCTGGCTGCACACCGGCGGGATTTACGCCGCTTTGTCGGAGAATTCCGCTGCCGTGGTGCTGGAGGCAGTAAAGGCTGCCAAAAAGTACGGCACCGTGGTATCTTACGACTTGAATTACCGTGCCTCTCTGTGGAAGGGCATCGGCGGCCAGGAAAAGGCCCAGGAAGTGAACAAGGAGATCGCCAAGTATATTGATGTAATGATCGGCAATGAAGAGGACTTTACCGCTTGCCTTGGTTTGGAGGTTGAGGGCAACGACAAGGACTTGAAGAGCCTGAATATGGACGGCTATTACAAGATGATCGAGGCAGCCACCAAGGCGTACCCCAACTTTAAGGTGATCGCCACCACTCTGCGTACTGTAAAGACCGCCACCGTCAATGATTGGAAAGCCATTTGCTGGGCAGACGGCCAGATCTACAAGTCCATGGAGTTCCCGGGATTGGAAATTCTGGATCGTGTTGGCGGCGGCGATAGCTTTGCCTCCGGCTTGATCTACGGTTTGATGACCTTTGGCGACGCCCAGCAGGCGGTGAATTACGGCGTGGTTCACGGCGCATTGGCTATGACTACCCCCGGGGATACCAGCATGGCATCCCTCAAAGAGGTAGAGGCTAAAGTCCATGGTGCAGGCGCCAGAGTGCAGAGATAAGTAAAGATAACGTACCGGCGTGCAGCGCTCTTTGAGGGATGCACGAGTGTCCAAATCTGCACGGCAGATTTGGTAGCAAGGCTCCGGGGGAGCCTTGCGCAACTGAGTGGGTGTATTGTCTGACCTTAACAACAGCGTGACCGTCCGCAGTCCATGGTGCAGGCGCCAGAGTGCAAAGATAAGTAAAGATAACCCCCGGCGAGCAGCGCTCTTTGAGGGATGCCGCCGAAAGGGTTAGCGTATAAAATTGAAAAAAATAAGCCCCGCAGCGGGCTTTGGAGGTATTGTATGTCTAAAGAAGCAGTTTTGAACAAAATTAAAGATGTTGGGATCGTGGCTGTGATCCGTGCGGAGTCTGTGGAGCAGGCTGCCAAGATTACAGACGCTTGCGTGGCCGGTGGCGTGACCACCGTGGAGCTGTGCTTCACCGTGCCCAATGCGGACCAGCTGATTTCCCAGATGGTAAAGAAGTACGAGGGCACCGATGTGACCATCGGCGCCGGTACGGTGCTGGATCCGGCCACTGCCCGGATCGCCATTCTCAACGGCGCCCAGTATATTGTGTCGCCCCACTTTGATCCGGAGATCATCGCTGTGTGCAACATTTATGATGTGCCGGCTATGGCAGGTGTGGGTACGGCGACCGAGGCCATTGCCGCTATGCGCTGCGGTGCCAGTGTGCTGAAGGTGTTCCCCGGCGATGTGCTTGGTCCCAAGTTCATTAAGTCCCTGCGCGGCCCGGTGCCCTATGCCCAGTGCATGCCCTCCGGCGGTGTGGATGTGGACAATGTAGGCGACTGGATTAAGGCAGGCGCCATTGCTGTTGGTGCCGGTTCTTCCCTGACCGCCGGTGCCAAGACCGGGGATTATGTCAAGATCACCGAGACCGGCAAAAAGTTCATTGAGAACATCAAAAAAGCCAGAGCGTAAGCGATAACAAACAGAAAATACCCCCGACTGGGTACAGATTTTGTACCCAGTCGGGGGCTTTTTTATAACCGATTTGCCTCCCTTGCAAAGGGAGGTGGCAATGCCGTAGGCATTGACGGAGGGATTGCACTGTTATTCGTTCGCCGCAAGGAGGAAACTTTACTTCTTCCGCACCAGGGTCACGCAGAAGTCGTTATAATTCTTTACGGCGTATTCTTGCTGTCGGGTTTTATCCAGCTGGGGCACGGTGCCAAAGAAAATGTAGCAGTCGTCGGTCAAGTCGCGGTTTTCCTCCACCTGCACATAGCGCCAGCTGCCGTCCTTGGTTACCGGGCGCAGGCGGGGCGCCACATCCGGGTTACCGGCACTCAGCCCGCCACGGGCGCGCAGCTCCGGCTCCAGTGGGGTCATTTGGTTGATTTTGTCATCCGCATAAAAGCGCAGGAATACGCTCTCTCGCTCTCTAAAGTATGGGTCCTGGCTGTCTACCAGCAGAATTTCGCTGCTGCCGCTGTCTCTGGCGGCGGTCAGCGCCTGTTCAAAGCTTTTGCCGTACAGGGCACTGTTGTGGGTGGCAAAGTTGCCAAAGGCAAAGCCGGTGAGTGCCAGGGACACGACGGCCAGTCCGGCCAGCAGGCGGGGCACCGCCGGGGAGGAAAAGCTCTCCAGCAGCCAGCACACCCCAAAGGCGGCCAAAATATGCAGCAGCGGATAAAAGGCTGCGTAGCGGTACATGGCGTTGGAGGCGTAGCTGACCACAATGGCGTACACCAAAAAGGCGCCTAAAAAGCTGCCGATCACCACACGGGCAGTAGTGGTTTTGGCAAAGTCCGTGTCGGCCTTGCGGTGCTTCTTGGGCCACAAAAACAGCAGCAGT
>ERZ825324.756-NODE-756-length-42927-cov-7.292545_pt1 | contig 42927 bp, 39 predicted proteins | sample MGYA00519859_ERZ825324 | MGnify/ENA primary metagenome ERZ825324 (study PRJEB31778, sample SAMEA3449198) | human gut metagenome | biome: human gut; feature: human-associated habitat; material: faeces | place: United Kingdom | collected 2010/2012 ...
CGCTACTTCTTGTGCTTGTCACAAGAAGGTTCGTCTTTCTGTGCATCGCGAAGCGCGTTACTGGTCACGGAGTGAACAGTAATACCGGAAAAGTAAGGAAGAAAGGATAAACCGGCTATAATTACTGGTCACAGGGGAAATAGTATGGTAACATTGAAATGGTCACTTGTATTTGACAAAATGACATCACTGCTCCAGGGATGCGCAGTGACGATGGAAATATCGGTTCTCACGCTTATTTTTGGTACGATTCTGGGCGTTGTGCTTGCGCTGATGAGGGACAGCCATATAAAAGTGGTATCCAGACTGGCACAGATGTACATCTGGATCTGGAGAGGAACCCCGCTGATGGTGCAGGCATTTCTGATCTATTTCGGTTTGCCAAACCTGGGCATTACTTTCAGCGCTATGACAGCAGGTGTGCTTTCCATGTCTTTAAATACAGGCGCATACATTGCAGAAATTGTCCGTTCCGGTATCCATGCTATTGACCCGGGGCAGAGAGAAGCAGCCAAAGCACTTGGAATGCCCTGGCATCTGGAAATGCTTCGAATTGTGGCACCACAGGCAACCAAGATCTGCATTCTTCCTCTTGTAAACCAGTTTATTGCCACCATCAAAAATACTTCTATTTTGTCCGCCATCACTTTGACAGAGCTGACAAGAGAGGGAACCCTGATCGCTTATAATTCTTTCCATTATTTTGAGCCGTACATAGCTGTTGCGGTATTATATCTGATCCTGACAACTATATTTACCCAGATTGCAGGAGTTTTGGAAAGGAGGATGGCATAAATGGCAGAAGATGTTATTTTAAGTGTAAAAAATATCAGCAAAAGCTTTGGGGATCTTCAGGTGCTGAGGGAAATCAGTTTTGACATACATAAAGGGGAAAAGATTGCAATCCTTGGTCCCAGCGGTTCTGGTAAATCCACAATCCTTCGGTGCATCAACCAGCTGGAAACCTACGACAGCGGCGAAATCGATTATATGGGAAAACCTGTGAATTCCGGTCAGGCGCTGCATGAGCTGCGGCAGCATATTGGAATGGTTTTCCAGAGGTTTAACGTTTTTACCCATATGAGTGTGCTGCAGAATGTAATCGAGGCACCGGTCCATGTGAAAAAAGTCCCCAAACAGGAGGCAATTGCAAAGGCAAAAGATTTGCTGAAAATGGTTGGGCTGGAAAGCAGGGAAGATGCCATGGCCAGGAATCTTTCCGGCGGACATCAGCAGAGGGTTGCGATTGCAAGAGCAATGGCTATGAACCCGGAAGTGATCCTTTTTGATGAGCCTACAAGCGCACTGGATCCAGAGCTGGTTGGAGAGGTCTTAAGTGTTATCCGTAAAGTGGCAGCGGAAGGAGTATCCATGGTCATCGTCACCCATGAGATGAATTTTGCCAGAGAGGTAGCGGATCGGATTTTGTTTATGGAAGATGGCGTGATCGTGGAGGATGCGCCTCCGGAAGAGTTTTTTGAGCATCCGAAGAATGATCGTATTCGTCAGTTTATCAGGAAAGTTGAGGAAAGGTAATTCGGGATGGACTACATAATCAAAGATGGCTGGATTGTAAATGGGAAAAAGGAAAAGCCATTTCATGGAGATCTTGTAATAGAAAATGGGAAAATTGCGGAAGTGGGAACTCATGTGGAGATTCCAGCTGATTTTCCAAAAGCGCGTGTTCTGAATGCAGCCGGTGGTTATATAACCCCCGGCTTCCTTGACATTCACAGACACGGAGACTGGCAGGCTTTTGGAAACGGGGATGATGAGATTTTGAACCGGCAGGGGCTGACTACTGTGGTGAATGGAAACTGTGGGCTTTCGGTGGCTCCGGCTGGGGAGAAATTTGGGAAAGAGATTGCCGGATTTCTCAGCAGTGTGACAGGGGATTTTCGTTGGAGAAAAAATGAAAAGATAGATGATACAGAAGATGTACTTTCCTCTAAAAAGAAAGGGGAGTCTTGCGGAATCTCAGCGAAGGAAAGCGAGATAGATGCCTTTGGAATTATGTCAACCATGTCTGCCTATCTGTCAGCTCTTGGAAAAGAAACGCGCAGCGTCAATACTGGAATGCTTGCAGGAAATGGAACCATCCGCGCCGGTGTAAAAGGCTATGCTCCGGGGAAGCTTTCCAAGGAAGAATTACACCAGGTTTGGAAGGCTGTGGAGGAAGCTCTGTCGGCAGGAGCGCTTGGAATCAGCCTTGGAATTGCCTATGCCCCGGAATTTGAATATGACAGAGATGGGCTTGTGGAAGCACTGCAGCCCTTGAAGGGGACGGACATTCCCATTACCACCCATATCCGAAATGAAGGAGATGGAATCCTGCTGGCTCTGCAGGAAGTGATTTCTGTGGCGGAAGAGCTGCAGATTCCCTTGCATGTGAGCCATATGAAATGCATCGGACGGAAAAACTGGAAGGAGACTCCGGTGAAGATCCTGAAACTGTTTGACCAGGCAGCAGAGCGGGGGGTGAAGGTGGATTTTGACCTGTATCCCTATCTGACTGGTTCCACCCAGCTGGTACATCTTCTTCCGCCACAGTTTCAGGAGGGCGGTATCGATGCAATCTGTGCAAGGCTGGCAGATCCGTCTTGCAGGAAAGAGATTACGAAGGTGCTGAAGCAGCCTTCCGATATTTTTGAGAACATTGTGGAGCTGGCTGGCTTTGACATGATCTATGCCAGCACTTTACATACGGAGAAATTCGGCAGCTTTGCAGGACAGTCTATTGCAAAAATCGCAGAACAGTTTGGACAGGATCCTTATGATACCCTGTATGACATCCTCTTGGCAGAGCGCTGTCAGGTTACCATGCTGGATACCATTGCCTCAGAAGAGGACATGCTGTATTTTCTGAAAGACAGCCGGGCAAATCTGATTTCAGATGCGATCTATCCCGTAGGGGGCAAATATCACCCCAGAGTTTATGGGGCTTTTCCAAAGTTGCTCACCGACTATGTGCGTGATAAAAAGGTCTTTTCCATAGAAGATGCTGTATATAAAATGACAGCAAAACCGGCGCATGTTCTGGGGCTCCCTCTGGGAACTCTGGAAAAAGGAATGCCCGCAGATATCAATGTATTTCATCTGGACCAGTTAAGCGTTCACGCAGATTTCCAGAATCCAAACCAGTACTGTACAGGATTTGATTATGTGCTGGTGGGCGGTGAGATCGCGGTGGAACAGGATGTGTGGAGAAATTCCAAAAGCGGCAGGATCGTGCGGAAACAACAGTGATAAGCGAAGAAGGGAAATGTCCGGATTGACGGATTTTTAAAATGTAAATTTCTTCCAGAATAGTTTCTTTCTCATCTGTACATATTAGGAGCATACAGCAATGTTTACTGTTCGCAGGCTGAGTTCCGCCAGGCGGAACGGTCATTTTCGCGAAAGTGGACAGTAACGTGTTTTCAGCTGAAAATAAGAAAAGGAGACAGATGAGATGAAAAAAATGAAACGAATGCTCATAGGTACTTTGCTGGTATTTACATTATGTATGCTTACAGCCTGTGGAAATGACAATAACAATGCAGCGGATGAGGTTCAAAATAATGCAAATGAGGATGCCATTGATAAGGATAACGTGGAGGATGGAACTGCAGAGGATGAAAAGTTGGATGACGCGGGCGACAGCGTAAATAATGGTGCAGACGGAGCTGGAACTGCTGATACCGCAGTACCAGATGATGCAGGCACTGCTGGAGATGCAGATGTTCCCGGTGATAATGTGACAGACAATAACAATTCCGTTTCCGGTGCCCTTGGCGAAGGTGTAGAAGAATTAGGCGATGGAGTAGCTGACGGTGTCCGTGATGTTGGTGAAGGTGTGGGCAACGCAGTAGAAGGTGTTGGAGATGCTGTGGATAATGCGGCGAATGGAAGATAATAAAAAATAGAGGTAAAATGAAAAGGTGTTGAATGAAGAGCGGTGTTTCATTCAACGCCTTTTTGTGATATGATTTCAATAAATTTGTGAGTAAAATACAGGATAGCTACAACTTAATTATAAATGCAAGAAAAGGGAGGATTATCATGAAATTTCGTCCATGCATAGATATACATAATGGAAAGGTAAAGCAGATCGTAGGAGGAAGCCTGAAGGATGCGGGAAACCAGGCACAGGAGAATTTTGTGTCAGAGCAGAATGCAGCTTTTTATGCTTCCTTGTATAAAGAAAAAGGCTTGAAGGGAGGACATATTATCCTTCTGAACAGTGCAGATTCTGAATACTTCCAGGCTACAAAAGCCCAGGCCATGCTGGCCCTTGGCGCGTATCCAGGAGATCTTCAGATCGGAGGCGGTGTAAACCCGGACAATGCGGCAGATTATCTTGCTGCTGGAGCCAGTCATGTGATCGTCACCTCCTATGTGTTCCGTGATGGCCATATTTCCTGGAAAAATCTGGAGAAGATGGTAGATGCGGCTGGAAAAGAACACCTTGTTCTTGATCTCAGCTGCCGTAAAAAAGAAGATGCATACTATGTAGTCACAGACCGTTGGCAGAAATTTACAGAGGAGGAGGTAACTCTGGAACTGATGGAAAAGCTGGGTGCCTATTGCGATGAATTTCTCATCCATGCAGTGGATGTGGAGGGCAAGGCAAAAGGTATAGAAGTTTCCCTGGCGAAGCTTCTGGGAAAATATGAAGGTCATCCTGTGACCTACGCCGGCGGTGTTGGAAGCGTGGAGGATATCCAGCTCCTGAAACAGGCAGCAGGAGGAAAAGTGGATGTGACGGTAGGAAGCGCCCTGGATCTGTTCGGCGGCACCATACCATTTGAAAAATTGATAGGTAATTTATAAATGTGAAAAAATTCGTAATTTTTTCAGAAAATGATGTTAATTTTAAGAGTAATGTGTTATAATATACCCATCAAACAGCAAAGGGGATGGAAGCATGAAATTCATTATCAGCGGAAAGAACATCACAGTGACAGACGGGCTTCGTACAGCAGTAGAGGATAAGCTCGGTAAACTGGAACGGTATTTCACTCCTGACACTGAAGTTGTCGTAACTCTTAGTGTAGAAAAAGAAAGACAGAAAATCGAGGTGACGATCCCGGTTAAGGGCAACATCATCCGTTCCGAGCAGGTCAGCAACGATATGTATGTATCAATCGACCTTGTAGAGGAAGTAATTGAACGTCAGCTCAGGAAATACAAGAACAAGATCGTAGATAAGCAGCAGTCAGCTGCGAACTTCCAGAAAGCATATCTGGACAAGGATTATGAAGAGGACGAAGAGGTTAAGATCATTCGTACCAAGAAATTCGATATCAAGCCTATGTATCCAGAAGATGCATGTGTTCAGATGGAACTTCTTGGACATAATTTCTTCGTATTCTGCAATGCAGAGACTGATCAGGTGAATGTAGTTTACAAGCGTAAGGGGAATACATACGGACTGATCGAGCCGGAGGATTAATAGAGATATATCCGTTTGAAAAATAAAACAGGTGAATAGGAAGGGCATGTGAAAAAACGAAAGTTTTTTCACATGCCCTTGTTTTTTTGCTTTGACGGAGCAGCTGGAATTGGTTTGGCACTGCTGCAGCTTCATCTGGCAGAAACGGATCAGTATCCTGTGACCAGATTTCTGGATGATCCGTTCCCTGATGAAAAAGTGATAAAAATTTGAATTTTAAAGTAATTCTTCAGCAAGCTCCCTGGCGGATAGTACGCGGACAGGGAGCTTGCTTTCGTCATAAATACTGTAGGCCAGAAAACCGGCTCCATTTTCCAATGGAAGGGTATGGGTGTGCATATCCGGATGCAGAGTAAGAATCTCCCGGAAATTTCCGGTGATCCCTTCTCCGGTAAGTTTGACGGCACTTTCCTTCATAGCCCAGATCCGGCAGAAATCCTGGGAGGACTTTAAGGAAAAAAGCTCCTCCTGGGTGCAGACTCTTCGGATAAGAGATTCCCGGGGCTCGGTGAGCGTCTGGATATCCAGACCAATTTCCCTGTCATGCAAGGCACAGCCTACGAAATTTCCGCTGTGGCTGAGATTAAAAAACGGCATATTTTCCCCTCGGAAAAATGGTTTCCCGGAAGTAGTCCGCTGGAAATCAGGAACTTCCCGAAATCCATATTCCTGTTTAAGTCCATAACGCAAAAGCAGCCAGGCCAGGGCAGATCGCTTCTGGTCTTCCGGCTGCTTAAAATGCAGTACATATTCCCGGCGTGCAACAGGCATTGAGAAAATTATCTGGTGAAGCAATTCGTTTGAAATTAAGTCCAGTTCCTGAAAAAGATAAATCATATAAAAATTCTCCTAAAACACAAAATAATTTGAGTGCTGATTTTGGGTATAAATTCATTTTACTTTAATATATCATATGGGAGACATATTTTGTTCATCAAATATTTATTGTTTTCCATGACAAAAAGTGTTAAAATAGACTGGTATGTTAAACAAAATAAATAATTTTAAATGAAATGAAATCAGTTATATTACACAATATAGCATCTAAAAAGATAGACAGGAGTATAAAAGCTAAATGAACATGTTTTCAAAAGTTTTCGGAACCCGCAGCCAGCGAGAGGTTAAGCGTATCATGCCTCTCGTTAAGAAAATTGAGGATCTGCGTCCCGAAATGCAGAAATTAACCGACGAAGAACTTCGTGGTAAGACAAGAGAGTTTAAGAAACGCCTGGAAGAGGGAGCTACTCTGGATGACCTTTTACCAGAGGCATTTGCTACCGTCCGTGAGGCTGCCAAGCGAGTACTGGGAATGGAGCATTTCGAAGTACAGCTCATCGGTGGAATCGTACTTCACCAGGGTCGTATCGCCGAGATGAAAACTGGTGAAGGTAAGACCCTTGTAGCTACATTGCCATCCTATCTGAATGCCCTGGAAGGCAAAGGTGTTCACGTTGTCACAGTCAATGATTACCTGGCGAAACGTGATGCCGACGAGATGGGACAGGTTCACAGATTCCTTGGGCTGACTGTAGGCGTAGTTCTGAACGACATGAAGCCGGAAGAACGCCGCGAGGCATATAACTGTGATATTACTTACGTTACTAATAACGAACTTGGATTTGACTATCTTCGTGATAACATGGTTATCTACAAGGAGCAGCTGGTACAGCGTGACCTTCACTACTGTATCATCGACGAGGTTGACTCCATTTTGATTGATGAGGCACGTACACCTCTGATCATTTCCGGTCAGAGTGGTAAATCCACCAAGCTGTATGAGGTTTGCGATATCCTTGCACAGCAGCTGGAGCGTGGAGAAGCCAGCCATGAGATGACTAAGATGGCAGCCATCATGGGTGAGGAAGTTATCGAGACCGGTGACTTTGTTGTAAATGAGAAGGATAAGATTGTCAATCTTACCGAGCAGGGTGTGAAGAAGGTTGAGAAATTCTTTAATATTGAGAACCTTGCAGATCCGGAGAACCTTGAGATCCAGCACAACATTATCCTTGCACTTCGTGCTCATAATCTGATGCACCGTGACCAGGATTACGTTGTAAAAGATGACGAGGTTATGATTGTTGATGAGTTTACCGGACGTATCATGCCGGGCCGTCGTTATTCGGATGGTCTCCACCAGGCAATCGAGGCGAAAGAGCATGTTAAGGTAAAACGCGAGAGCAAAACTCTTGCAACCATCACCTTCCAGAACTTCTTTAACAAATACGATAAGAAAGGCGGTATGACCGGTACTGCCCTTACTGAGGAGAAAGAGTTCCGTGATATCTATGCTATGGACGTTGTTGAGATCCCGACCAATAAGCCGGTTCAGCGTAAGGATTTAGACGATGCCGTATATATGACAAAGAAAGAGAAATTCAATGCAGTTGTCCAGTCTGTAAAGGAAGCTCATGAGAAGCAGCAGCCTGTACTGGTTGGTACTATTACCATTGAGAATTCTGAGCTCATCAGCCGTATGCTGAAGAGAGAAGGGATTCCGCACAATGTATTGAATGCCAAGTTCCATGAGCTTGAGGCTGAGATCGTAGCACAGGCTGGTCAGGCCGGTGCAGTTACCATTGCAACCAACATGGCAGGTCGTGGTACTGATATTAAGCTTGATGATGTATCCAGAGCAGCCGGCGGTCTGAAGATCATCGGTACAGAGCGTCATGAGTCCAGACGTATTGATAACCAGCTGCGTGGACGTTCCGGACGTCAGGGAGATCCGGGAGAATCCCGCTTCTACATTTCCCTGGAGGATGACCTGATGCGTCTGTTCGGATCTGAGCGTCTGATGAAGGTGTTCACTTCCCTTGGTGTAGCTGAGAATGAGCAGATCGAGCACAAGATGCTTTCCAATGCAATCGAGAAGGCACAGGAGAAGATCGAGTTTAACAACTTCGGTATCCGTAAGAATCTTCTTGATTACGACCAGGTTAACAATGAGCAGCGTGAGATCATCTACAAAGAGCGTCGCCAGGTACTGGATGGTGAGAACATGCGCGATGCCATCTACAAGATGATTACAGATATTGTAGATAATGCAGTAGATATGTGTTTCTCTGAGGATGTAGATTCTGAAGAGTGGGATCTGAATGAGTTCAACAGTGTTCTCCGTCAGATCATCCCAATCGAGCCGCTTACATCTGAGAAGGTTAAGGGTAAGAAAAAGAATGAGATGAAGCATTTGATCAAGGAGGAGGCTGTGAAGCTTTACGAGGCGAAGGAGTCCGAATTCCCGGAGCCAGAGCAGCTGCGTGAGCTTGAGCGCGTTATCCTTCTGAAGAGCATTGACAGCAAGTGGATGGATCACATTGATGACATGGAGATTCTCCGCCAGGGTATCGGTCTGACTGCTTATGGACAGAGAGATCCGGTTGTTGAGTACAAGATGGCTGCATTTGATATGTTTAACAGCATGATCACTTCCATTCAGGAGGACACCGTCAGGATGCTGTATCATGTTCATGTGGAGCAGAAAATCGAGCGTGAGCAGGTGGCTAAGGTTACTGGTACTAACAAGGATGATTCCAGTGTTCGTAAGCCGGTTCAGAGAAAAGAAATTAAGGTATATCCGAATGATCCGTGTCCTTGCGGAAGCGGTAAGAAGTATAAACAGTGCTGCGGCAGAAAAACTGCTAATGTTTAAATCAGAGTGACTATAGAGAGCGAATTTCCAGAGGCGGGAGGTCTTGGAAATTCGCTCTTTTATTGTTACATGAGAATTGCGGGAGCAGTCCTTTATAGCATCTGGCTCGGCGCAGTACCAAATTGTTTTTTATAGGCCCGGGAGAAGGTGGTATAGTCGGAGAAGCCGCTTAACTGGGCGGCCTTCAGGATGGGGGTGCCTTCGGAAATTTTTGTGCGGGCGAGAAGAAGGCGCTTGCTAATGATGTAGTTGTGGATGGTGTAACCGGTTTCCTCCTTGAATTTCCGCATCATGTGATACTTGCTCAGGTAGTATTTCCGCGCAAGGGTTTCAATGGAAAGATCTTCAGTAAGGTTGTGGTTAATATAACGGAGAAGCTCTTCTATCTGGGAATCACTGCTGTAGGAGCGAGCGTCGTAAATGTACTGCTTTTCCAGAAAAATGCGGTTTACATAAACCATGAACTGGGTAAAAAGAGCTGAGCCAAGAAGCTTGCTTCCAAATTTTTCGTCTTTCAGGGCAGCTTCCAGTTCGTAGAGAAGCTGCTTTAATTTTTCCTGAGTGTCAGAGTCCAGACGGATCAGATTGTAACTCCGGTCAATCGCCTTCTGAAAACAGCGGAGCAGTTCTGTGGATTTGATGTCGTCGCGGATCCATAGTACAAAACGTTCGTATGGAACTGAAAAATCAATTTCCGGTTTGTGGATGGCGTGACGGTTTACGAGGAGAATGTCCCAGGGTTTCAGATAGTAGGACTTTCCTTCAATGTGATAGGCAGCCTTTCCGGAAAGGAAGATGATCACTTTGTGAAAATCATGATAATGGTAGGAAAAATCCCGTTTGGTCTGGTCCTTGATGTGAAAAAGCCGGAAATCCTGCTCCAGATAGCCGGTTTTTTCAGTAGGCTCATTGAAATAGTTCATATAATGCAGCTCCTATTCTTACGAGTATTTCGGATACAAAAATGCAGTGGTTATTTTTATACAGAAACGTTATTCTATTGAGAAAGTTCCCAGTCACTGGTCACGGAGTGAACAATAACATTTCCCACAAAGTGGAGAGTACAGATTATGGGAATGATTTTTCAAACAGGCTCTGGGCATAATATCTTTAGCAATATTGTATCTTATCTTTGAAATTCCAACAACTCCAAAACAGCATTTTTTGCAATATATTTCGCAAGTTATTCTATGTACATGGGAAAAATAAACGCTATACTGGATATATAAGATGTGATTTGAGAAAAAAGATCACGGGCGCTTCGTCAGAAAGGAATTGAAAACAATGAGAGACAGCATTATCATGACAAAATATCAGGGCTTTGGAAATGATTATCTGGTACTGGATGCGAAGAAAAACCAGCTTCAGCTGCAGGGCAAAAAAGTTGCGCTTCTTTGCCAGCGGGGGTTCGGACTTGGAGCGGATGGTGTGCTTTACGGACCAGTTGACATTAACGGAAAAATGGGAATGCGTATTTTTAATTCCGATGGAAGTGAAGCTGCAATCAGTGGAAACGGTGTCTGTATTTTTGCAAAATATCTTATGGACAATGAGTATGTTACAGAGAAAAAATTTGCCATTGAGACTTTATCCGGAACAATCGAAGTAGAGTGTCTGAATGCCAGAGCGACAGAGTTCCGCGTAAATATGGGCAAAGCCTCTTTTCTTTCCAGAGAGATTCCGGTAACTGGCGAGGTGCGTGAGGTGATCAATGAGCCATTTACATTTAACAAGAAAGAATACAAGGCAACTTGTCTCACAGTAGGAAATCCACACTGCATTATTTTCATGGATCAGGTATCTCAGGAAAAAGTAAGGGAGCTGGGGCCATATGTGGAAAATGCAGATGAGTTCCCGGAAAGAGTGAACCTGCAGATCTGCCGTCAGATTGATAAAGGAAATCTGGATATCGAGATCTGGGAGCGTGGCTCCGGTTACACAAAAGCTTCCGGTACAGGAAGCTGTGCGGCAGCCATTGCAGCCTACCGAAAAGGTCTGATGGAAAACAGAATCAATGTAAACCAGCCAGGTGGTATGATCCAGATCGACATTAAAGAAGACGGAACTATTTTTATGACAGGAACTGTTGGATATATTGCGGAGATGAGCGTGGCTGAGAGCTTTTTCTCATAGAAAGAAAATATGGTGCATATGGCGCATCCCAACGGCCGGGGCTGTGTAGCGGTAGCTACGGCGACTGACGTAGGAGCAGCAGATGAAAAATCAGACAAGTCAATATGGCAGTTGCTTAATTTTCAATGTAGGAGAATCCAGGTATAGAAGTAAGAAGACTTCCGTGCCTGGATTCTTTTTTGCTGCAAATGGGGGGATGTCTGTAAGCGATGTCATTATGCCTAAAGAGAGGAAAGCATTTTTTAAAATATGGAGACGGAATCAGCATGTTGATATACGAAACAGCCCCTCTTGTTGATAAAAAAAGTGCAATGTCTAAACTAAAAATAGATAGACATTTCTAACATAATTCTGTAAAATAAACAAAGGTTAGAAAACACTAATAATAGTTAAACAAGGAGGAAGAGAATGGCTGACAAAAAGTTATTAAGAAAAATTGCTCCGATCATTATGAGTGCAGCTGTAGCGATGACCAGTTCACCGGTTGGAGTTATGGCAGAGGACTTTATTTCTGGAGAAGCAGCTGTTGAGGTATCTGAGGAGACTACATATGGTTCTGATGAGATTTCAGACGACTATGACGAATCATCAGAGGCTGACGATTCAGCAGATTTTGGTACAGACACAGAGGATGGTTTTGAATCTGGAGAAGCCGCAGAAGAGGAGTCTGGATTTGAGGACGGCGAAACCGGAGACACAGAAGATGCTTTTTTAGCAGACACTGAGGGCGAAACCAACAATGAAGCGGGAGCTGTGAAAACAGTGGAGGATGGTCAGATCGTACTGATGAACATTCCCTATGAAGCTTTTTACAGATCTGAGTTGAAAAACAATGATGTAAAAGTAGATGCATTTACATCCGCGACGAAAGCAAAAACAAAGATGAGCGGCGTGATGAATGGAAATGCTGCTTATCATACAAGCGCGGAAGGAAATGAACTTGCAGGTGTTACTTTTCCGGTAAAAGTGAATAAAGCTTCTGATTTGGAAAATTTTAAACAGATTACAGACAGCACTACTATAGAGATTACTACGAACATGAAAGGCCAGGTAAGTACTAATACATATACTGGTGCAGCGGCTCTTATTGAACAGCCAAGCTATACTTATTATGTTCCGGCAGAAACTCCTGCATATTACAAGGAAATGAGCGTAGATGAGAACGAAAATATTTCTTTTGGCGCTGTTCAGGGAATGTCCGAACAGAATGTTAGTGTGAATGCTGAATTAAAGCTTAATTCCAAATATGGAGATTATCAGCTTGAGCTGGATGAGACAGCAGTAAAGGCAGTAGTAAATGCATCTAATGGTGATAAGATTTATGGTGTAATCATCAATACAACAGACGGAACCACTTATGCACTCCGTCATCTTGAGAATATCTGGAAAGGAAAAGAACTTGCATGGAGCACCGGCTTTACAACAGAATCTCACGGTTGCCCAATAAGCTCTGACCACTACAAATCCATGATGGGAAAAACTATTTCCAGCGTAACGTACTATACGGATAAGGGGGAAATTAATTTTGATATTCCAGATACTTATGTTCCGGTAAAAACAGGTGTCAGTGCAACCGTTGACAACATCAAGGTAACAGATGCAGAGGTTAAAGTTGAATTATCTGAAGCACTTCCATCTGATTATTCAAAGAAATATGCAGTTGATGATGTGGAAGCAGCGACAACAGAGACAGGAGTAAAGGTTACAAATCTTACACCTGGAACACATACTCTGACAATTTCCGATGCAAATGGAAAATATGCTCCTGTCAGCGCTACTTTTACAGCAACAACAGATACTGTAATGGCTTCCTATGATGAGTATGAAGGAAAACTGGTTGCTGCGGCAGATATTACCGCTGAGCAGTTTGTTGCATTTACCAAAACAGTTTCAAAAGTAAAAATTGGTGACCAAGAGTATGCTGCAAGCGGAAAAGGTGCTGTGAAGATTGTTCAGGAGGATGGAACTCTTGATTATTCTAAAACAGCTGTAAACGATGGAGATACAGTAGTTGTAAGTGCTGCCGGATACCCAGATGTAACATTTGTTTACAACGAAAACGTATATGTATACGCAGGTCTTACATGGGCTGAGTACTGGGCTTCCGAGGATGTATACAATGCAGGCTCCACAGCTTCTTCTGAAGAAAAAGACAGAAGAGGTGAGTCAGACCTTGGAGCATTTGATGCTGTAACAAGAGCAACTGCAAACCATGGCCTTCACAGAGGAAGCTTCCAGGCAATCGCGGTTCTTAATGGAAAAACAGTTTCCCACTGGAGCGCAGACGGAAAAACAGTTTATTATGCCGATGGAACATCAGAAGTATTTAACCGGAACAATGTAACCGGATATACCGTAACTGGACTGAAATATGTACCGGTTGAGATTAAGAGAGCTGACCTTGCTGCTTTTGAAGAAAGCCATGCAATTGTAAAAAATGGCGGACAGCTGATCGGCGGTTATGGCGAGAAAGAACTGAAATCCTATGAAGCTGTTGCAAATGTAACTGCAAATACAAATGGTTTGAAAAAAGTTACAAAAGCTGAAGACGGAAGCTTTGTAATCGGAGCAAGACAGAACGGAACTGAGTCTGGTATCAAAGATGCAGAGCTGAAAGTGGCAGACGGAATTACAGCAACTGTAAAACCTGGAAATGGTTCTTATGGTGAGTTCCTGAGAGTTGACCTGACTGGAAACTATGGCGATCTTGGTGCACATATGCAGTCTGTTGAGTGGGCATATTATGGAAATGATTCCACTTATACAAACAGACTTGCAAACTATGGAACAAAATTTGCAGCTGATAACTGGATGCATAAAATGATGGGTATCCAGCTTGGTCTTACAGAATCTGGAAGATGCAAGCTTCCGGAAGGAACTGACGGAACTGGTTACTGGATCCTTACTGTTCATGCCCTTGGATACCAGGATTACGTTGTAAAATTCCAGGCAACAGCTGAGAATATTGCAAAACCTGCAGGTGATGCAGATTCCACACCACTGGAAAACATTATCGCAGAAGCAAAAGCCCTGAACGAGGCTGATTATACTCCGGAGAGCTGGGCTGCTGCAAAAGACAGCATTGCAAATGAGCTTGAAGAGTGCGAGGAAATGCTTGCAAATATTAAGAATCAGACAACTTATGGCGTAGAAGAGCAGATCGGACATTTAAGAGAAGCTCTTAACATGCTTGTAAAAGCTCCGGCTCCAACCGCAACACCGGCACAGCCGACTGCAACACCAGCCCCGGCGCAGCCGACCGCAACACCGACCCCTGCACAGCCAACTGTAGCACCTACACAGCCAACTGTAACTCCGGCACCGACTGCAGCACCGGCCAAAGGAATTACAGCAACTGCAAAAGCTTCCACAATTTACACCAAAGGAAAAACCTCTACAACCATTACGGTTGTAAAAAATGATGTAACTGGAAAAGTTAAATTTACATCCAGCAACAAGAAAGTAGCGACTGTTTCCTCCAAAGGCGTTGTAAAAGCGAAAAAAGCGGGAAAGACAACCATTACTGTAAAGGTTGGAAATTACACTAAGAAGGTAGTAATCCAGGTTAAGAAACCTTCTCTGAAGCTTGCAAAATCTTCTGCAACAATCAAGAAAGGCAAAACAGTAAAAATCAAAGCAACCGCAACACCATCCGGAAAAGTAACATATAAGTCCAGCAACAAGAAAGTAGCGACTGTTACTGCAAAAGGTGTTGTAAAAGGTAAGAAGAAAGGTACTGCAACCATCACTGTTACAAGTAATGGAGTATCTAAGAAATTCAAAGTAAAAGTAAAATAATGATTACAAAGCTTTTACGATAACAAATAATACTTGTGCAAAAGCAAGGCAAAGGAACGGGGGCCGTTTTTAACAGCCCCTGCTTTTGCTTGTAAAAAGAAACTTATTTTACTACATATTTTAACAGGAGACAGCATGAAAAAACGAGACAGTGATAAGAATCCTTTTGAAAAAAAGAATCTGGTGAAACTTGCTCCGGCAGCAGTGGTTATTGCTGCTGTGGCTGCAGCAGGTGCTCAGGCTGGCAGCAGTGGAAAAGAAGTGACTGCTGAAACCAGAGAGGTTGTAAAATCCCAGGATCTGGAATCGCTTTTGAAAACAGCCTATTCCTATGAGACAGCAGATGACGAGGCAGAAGAGGAGAGTCTGCTGAAAACAGGCAAAAACACATCATCAGCTTCTTCAAAGAAAAAAACTTCCAAAATTTCAAAGAAAAAAAATGGTATAAAAAAAGGAAGCTCAAAGACCCTTCCAGTAAAAACGGCTGCATCTTCAGGGGTAGGTCAGGGCTCCACCACTACACCAACTACAGAAGTTCCGGAAGGCGGCTATAAAGATGGAACTTACCAGGGCAGCGGTACTGGCTTTGGGGGAATGATTACCGTACAGGTAACTGTATCAGGTGGGAAAATCACAGCTGTTGATATATTGAGTGCCTCTGGAGAAACAGGCTCTTATTTTGCCTCCGCACAGGGCGTTGTAAGTAAGGTTTTATCAAGCCAGTCCCCGAATGTGGATGCAGTCAGCGGTGCAACTTACTCCTCAAACGGAATTATCCAGGCAGTACAGAATGCCCTTTCACAGGCAGGAAACAGTGATTCTGCCACACCAACTCCAACGCCAACGCCAAAACCTGCAAAGAAACCGAAGAAAGATACTTCTGTCAGCTATAAAGATGGCGTATATGAGGGACAGGCAGAAGGCTTTGATGGAACCGTAACGGTAAAGGTTACAATAAAAAATGGAAAAATCAAAAAAATAAGCAACACAAATACAGATACACCTGAATTTTTTTATAAAGCATGGAAAACAATCAAGTCCAATGTGATTTCCAGACAGAGTACTTCTGAAATTGATACTGTAAGTGGGGCAACATTTTCTTCAAATGGAATTCTCGGAGCTTTATCCCAGGCTCTTTCAAGGGCTGATCAATCAGGAACTACAGACTCAAAGGAAGAAGATATAACTCCAACCCCGACTACTGTACCTGATGAAACTGTAACACCAATTCCAACGGAGATTCCACAGCCTACCAAGACTCCGGATAATCCGTCAGATGAACAGCCGGTTGTAAAGCTTTTGAAAGATGGTACCTATACAGGGTCTGCAATGGGATATTCCGGAAAGGTTAACATAACACTGACAATTAAAGACGGAAAAATTACGGAAGTAACCAATACAAACTCAGATACCAGAAGCTTTTTCAATAAGGCATGGAGATCCATACAGCCTAAAATACTGGAAAAGCAGAGTACAGAAGGAATTGACACTGTAAGTGGTGCAACATTTTCTTCTATGGGAATTCTGGATGCGTCCAAAATAGCATTGGAGCAGGCAAAAAATACAGAGGTACAGCCTTCAGTAACGCCAGAGCCCACTGAGGCGCCGGATTCCACCGAGAAGCCAGAACCCACAAATACGCCAAAGCCGACTTCTGTTCCGGAACCAACGACTGCACCGGAGCCTACAGCTGTACCAGAGCCTACTGAAACGCCAGAGCCAACTTCTGTACCGGAACCGACGGATACACCAGAGAATTCTGTAACGCCGGAACCCACAGCTACGCCAGAACCCACGCCTGTGCCTGCTGGTGCATATACAGATGGAACCTACACTGGTATTGGAGAAGGTAATGACGGACCAGACAGTGTACAGGTTACCGTAACAATATCCGGAGGACAGATTGTGGGAGCAACCTATTTTTCCTATGATGATGAAGAATATGTAGATACAGCCTGGGCAGGAATTCTTGGACAGGTTATGGGAAAGCAGTCAGCAGACAGTGTAGATACAGTATCTGGATGCACATATTCTTCCCAGGGAATTATTCAGGCATTTCGAAATGCATTAAATCAGGCAAAAGGAGCATAATCCATGAAATACCAGAGTTTTATTATGAGAGTTTTATGTCTGCTTCTGATCGTTGGCGCCGTCCTTGGCTACAACTCCATGCAGAAAAAAGACAGTGATACCGAAAAAGACCAGCAGATCGCCAGTCTGACAACCAGAGTGGAGGCCTTGGAAAAACAGCAGGATGAGATATTAAGTGCCCTTGAAGAGGCTGCGAAAGCGCAGGAAGAGGCGAAGAAAAAGGCAGAAGAGGAAGCGAAGAATCAGAAAGCCCAGGTGGAGGAAACATCTTCCGGGGATGCTTCCGAGGACGCGAAAAAAGATGAGGAAAATACAGATGAGACAGAGGCTGAGGACACTTCTTCTAATGAAGACAGTGAAGAGCTTGTTTATAAAAACGGAACCTATACAGGAGACGGCCAGGGCTTTGGCGGCAACATCCAGGTTCAGGTTACACTTGAAAATGATACGATTACAGACATTCAGGTGGTAAGTGCACCAGGCGAAGACTCTGCATACCTTTCCCAGGGACAAGGCGTGATCAGCACCATTCTGGCTTCCCAGAGTACAGACGTTGACACCATTTCCGGCGCAACCTTCAGTTCCACTGGAATTATCAACGCTGTAAATGATGCACTTGGAAAGGCGGAAAATCAATGAAAAAGAGACAGAGAAAAATCCGGCTGATCCGCGCCGGCATCCAGCTTCTGTTTTTCATTTTTGCTCCGGCACTTTTTTCCACGGCATTCGCAGGCGTGAAGTCCATTTTTCAGGCAATCGCAGCACATCAGACAATCAGCTGGAATTCCTTTTTGGATGTGACTGCCGTGCTGCTGGTGGTAACCTGCCTGTTCGGACGGCATTTCTGCGGATATGCCTGCGCATTTGGTTCCCTTGGGGATGCATTGTATGAGCTGACTGTGTTTATCCGCCAGAAGGTTTTTCATAAAAAAGGCCGTCACGGATATTCAGAAAAAGCCATCCGTATTTTGCAGAAGGTGAAATATATCTGGCTTCTGGTGCTTCTTGTATCTATCCTTACCGGCTGGTACAGCAAGCTTCAGGGCATGAGCCCCTGGGATGTGTTTTCCATGCTCACCGCTGGCAGACTTCCTGGCGCCTCCTACAAGGTGGGGATTGTGCTGCTGCTTCTGATCCTGATCGGAATGTGTACCCAGGAAAGATTTTTCTGCCAGTTCCTCTGCCCAATGGGCGCGATTTTTGCTATAATGCCTATAGCGCCTTCTGCACTGTTCAATCGTGACAGAAGCACCTGTCCGGCGAAATGCGGAGCCTGCAAAAAACGCTGCCCTGCTCATCTGGACATTGACGGTGATACCTCTCTCTCCGGAGAATGTATCTGCTGCCACGCCTGCCAGGGAATCTGCCCGAAGAAGAATATCCGGATCGGGATTCCGAAGGCGAAAGATGAGAGCCTTTTTTATGCTATAGGAAATTCCGTTGGAATTCCCTATAGCATAAAAAGCCCTGCCGGGCAGGATCGCACTGCGGCGGAAAGGTAGATGTCGCTTATAGCGACCCGCCGCAGGCGGAGAATCCTGCAAAGCAGGATTCTTTCTTGAACACGCGCTGGAAAAAGATGGGCGAAAGCTATTGGAAAATAAGAGAAAATAAAATCAGAAAGAACAGGATATGAGTAAAAAAAGAAGTAAAGTAAGATTTCAGAATGAAGTCGATTTAATTAAGGTACATTATAAAAAGCAGTCCAGAGGTCAATCACTTACCTGCTTGGATATGTTTAATGGGAGAAAGCATTTGAGAAAGAGAAGTGTGGCAGGAATTCTCTGCAGCAGCCTGTTTCTCACTGTCATTTCTGCAACAGTACTGGGAAAAACCACTACAGTTGTTTATGCTGCTGACGTAGAAAAATACACCAACGCAGATTTCGCAATGGACACGGTAGTTTCCGAAACCCTTTACACCTCAGGCGAGGACATCAACACCCAGATTGGTGAAAAGCTCCGCGAAATGGAAACCACCCTCCTTTCCTGGACAGAGGAAAATTCCCAGATTTCCCAGCTGAACAATGCTGATGGCAAGACCATGGAAGTTTCTGATGATCTTGCCGCCGACCTTGAGAAAATCCGCCAGCTTTCCCAAGATTCCAACGGTGCTTTTGACCCCACCCTTGGAAAAGTTATCCGCCTGTGGGACATTGACGGCGAGAACCCTCATGTCCCAGATCAATCCGAAATCGACACCCTTCTTCCCGAAGTGGGCTACGAGAAAATTCAGGTGGACGGAAACAATGTAACTCTTCTTGATGGCTGTACCCTGGATCTTGGTGCCGTTGGAAAAGGCATGGGCTGTGATTTGATCATGGATTACCTGCAAACCCAGCCAGATGTCTTCGGTATGATCCTGAACCTTGGCGGCAGCAGTGTCATGACCTACGGCGAAAAGCCCGACGGCTCCTCCTGGAAAGTAGCCCTCACCGATCCCCGTGACACGGAAGGCGACTATCTTGGAGCCATCACCCTGGACGCCAACCAGTTCCTTTCCACCTCCGGCGACTACGAAAAATACTTCATAGAAGATGGAATCCGCTACCACCACATCCTGGATCCAAAGACCGGCTATCCTGTACAGAATGGTCTCACCTCCGTCACCATCGTCTGCGACCAGGGCTACCTGGCCGACGGCCTCTCCACCGCTTGCTTCGTCCTGGGTATGGACGCGGCCAAACCTCTTTTAGAGAAATATGATGCAGAAGCAGTATTCGTAGATGAAGACAAAAATGTGTATGTGACAAGTGGATTGATGGATAAATTCGAATTAATGAAAGACGGATATATAGTAAACGAATTATAAGTTGTCCATGATAGATTCATAGAAACTGATAGCTTATGGAATAGCAAGAAGAGCTCCCGACGATAGTTCAAAACTATCGCCTGGAGCTCTTTTTCAACCAACAGCATTTGGGCTGGGTATATTCCTAAGCGGGGCATTCAAGGCGCGCCCTTAATGGAGCGGAGATCCACTGCTTACGAAGACTTAACATCGAAGGCTCTCCTGAGATGTTTAGTCGCAGTTAGCAGTTAGCTCCGCGGAATGTTGCGCCTCCCCGCGTGGAATATATCCAGTCCAAACGCGTCCGGTACTAATACCTTACGGAATTCTTTTTAAAACTTCCTTCGTCAGCACTCCAATCAGCAGTCCTGTAATTACTCCGGAAACCATCAGCGCCGGAGCATAATAATACAACAGTCCCACCGTATGTGTTGCCGGAATCGCCACCAGCAGCTGACCAATGTTATGGGAAACGCCACCAGCCACACTTACACCCAGCTGCCCGAATCCAATCTTATTTTTTACAAAAACCATCACGATCAAACTAAGGGTCGCCCCCGCCAGACTATACATAATACTGGAGCCGCTTCCAAACATAAAACCGATAATAAAAATTCTCACAATGGAAACCAGCGCCGCTTCTTTCCACGTATATCTCTCCAGCACAAAAAGCACCGCCAGATTTGCAAGCCCCAGCTTCATTCCCGGAATTCCCGCAAAAAATGGAATCAACGACTCCACATACCCGAAAATAATGGCAATGGCTGCAAACAGCCCAAGATACGCTGTCTTTTTCTGATCCATCACTTACACCACTGCGTCAAATCCACTCTCGGAATCCTGTGAATCTGAATCGCCCTCTCCCTGAATGACTACTCTGTTTGGCAGGCACACAATATATCCGCCTGCACTGCCCACTGCCGGCTGCTTCATGCAAAGATGATCCGGACAGTCCGCATCTGTCATCTTTACCTCGCCGTCCTTAATTTCACACACATTGGTATCCCCAATCTGGATCACCTGATCCTCCGCCAGTGAATAAGTCCCATAAAGCTCCCCATCCACCATAATCTGAATCGACCCATGAGTTCCATGTGGAACCGCATAAACAAAAATACAAAGCACCACTGAAATAACCAATAGTGCACCAATAAATACCGCTTCTTTTTTCTTCAAAAATGATACCTCTTCATTAATCGCTTTAACCAAAATCATTATATCATAGAACCATGACCCACAAACGGACTATTAGTTTATGATATAAGAAATACAGAAATTTTTCAACCTATTCTAAAATCCATTTTTGAGAAAAAATCGCAACAGAGAGAATGCCTGTTATTCATAAAGAAAACGGTAACGTGTGGCTGTTCCTTTCCACACCGCTTTTTATTGTAATTTTCCACGGAATATGCTATTGTATAGTTTGAAAGTCTGTGTGCCGTGCGGATCGCGGGAATGATTTTTCAAACACGTTCCAGGCCGGCGGCATTGTTGAAGAAATGTAACGATTCAGAAAACACTGGACAGTTACACAGAAATATTAGAAAGAAGGTGAAGCTATGGTTGAATTAGACCAGTTCAAGAGCATTCTTGCAACATACACAGAACCATTAGTGGAAGTGAGGGATTCACTTTGACCTGGCTAACAAAGAAAAGCGGGTTGAAGAATTAGAGCGTGAAATGGAAGCGCCTGATTTCTGGGACAATGCAGAAATATCCCAGAAGAAAATGAAAGAATTAAAGAGCATGAAGGACGACATGGAAACCTATCAGAATCTGGTAACCCAGAAAGAAGATATGGAGACCCTGATCGAGATGAGCTATGAGGAAAATGATCCGTCCATGATCGAAGAAATCCAGGAAATGCTGGATGAGTTCCAGGCACAGTTTGACAGTATCCGCGTGAAGACACTTCTTTCAGGAGAGTATGACGGCGAGAATGCTATTATCAAACTGAACGCAGGAGCTGGTGGAACAGAAGCCTGCGACTGGTGCAGTATGCTGTATCGTATGTATACACGCTGGGCTGAACGCAAGGGCTTTTCAATTGAAGTTCTGGACTATCTGGACGGCGATGAAGCTGGTATCAAATCTGTTACGTTCCAGGTAAACGGAGAGAACGCATACGGACTTCTGAAGTCTGAGAAAGGTGTTCACCGTCTGGTACGTATTTCCCCGTTCAATGCGGCTGGAAAGCGCCAGACCTCTTTCGTATCCTGCGATGTAATGCCGGATATTGAGAAAGATCTGGACGTAGAGGTCAATGATGAGGACATCCGTATTGATACCTACCGAAGCAGTGGTGCCGGCGGACAGCATATCAACAAGACCTCATCCGCTATCCGTATCACTCATTTCCCAACAGGAATCGTGGTACAGTGTCAGAATGAGCGTTCCCAGCATATGAATAAAGATAAGGCTATGCAGATGCTGAAGGCGAAGTTATATCTTCTGAAACAGCAGGAAGCAGAAGCCAAGCTTTCCGGAATCCGAGGCGAAGTAACGGATATCGGCTGGGGCAACCAGATCCGTTCCTACGTTATGCAGCCATATACCATGGTCAAAGATCACCGTACCAATGAAGAAACCGGAAATGTAGATGCAGTTATGGATGGTGCCATTGATATCTTTATTAATGCATATCTGAAATGGATCGCACTTGCGAAGAGACCTGCAGAGCAGCAGTAAAAGCATGCTGCTGTTCACGAAGTAACGGTAACAGGGCAATGCCAGTTTCCGGATTATGTCTGGATACAGCGGCTGTAATGGCAGAGATTTGCAGGGCGCAGTGAAAGTGGAAGGAAATGCAGGATGCCAAAGACAACAGATAAGAATAAATATTTTGTAGTAAAAGAGCGGGCTGTGCCGGAAGTGCTTCTGAATGTAGTTGCAGCGAAGAAGCTTCTGGAATCAAAGCGGGCAGTTACAGTTCAGGAAGCTGCAGACGCTGTGGGAATCAGCCGAAGCTCTTTCTATAAATATAAAGATGATATTTTTCCCTTCCACGAGGAAGCCAAGGGAAAGACCATCACTTTTATTATACAGATGGATGATGAGCCGGGAATTTTATCCAATGTTCTTCGGGCTATTGCGGAAAATCATGGCAATATTCTGACTATACATCAGAGTATTCCCATCAGTGGTATTGCCACTCTTACCTTAAGTGTGCAGATCCTTCAGGGAGAAGGGGATGCAGAGGCAATGGTGGATGACATTGAACAGATGGGAGGAATCCATTATTTAAAAATTTTAGGCAGGGAGTAACGGACAGATGATAAATATTGCAGTGTTAGGATATGGCACAGTTGGAAGTGGTGTAGTAGAAGTCATCCGCACCAATCATGAATTGATTAACAAAAGAGCCGGGGAAGAGATTAAGATCAAATATGTACTGGATCTTCGTGAGTTCCCGGGAGATCCGGTAGAAGAGATTCTTGTTCATGATTTTGAGCAGATCGTAAATGATCCGGAAGTTAAAATTGTAGTAGAAGTAATGGGAGGAACCGGTGCTGCCTATACTTTTACAAAAAGAGCACTTGAAGCCGGCAAGAGTGTGTGTACCTCAAATAAAGCTCTGGTTGCCAAATACGGTCCTGAGCTTATGGAAATTGCAAAAGAGAAAAAGATCAACTTCCTTTTCGAGGCAAGCTGCGGCGGTGGAATCCCGATTATTCGTGCCATCAACGGTTCTCTTACCGCAGATGAGATTGATGAGGTCAGCGGAATTCTGAACGGAACTACCAACTATATGCTGGATAAGATGATCACAGAAGGCGCTGATTTCAATACTGTTCTGAAAGAGGCTCAGGAAAAAGGCTACGCAGAGGCTGATCCTACCGCTGACGTGGAAGGACAGGACGCATGCCGTAAGATTGCCATTCTTTCCTCTCTGGCATATGGAAAATTCCTGAATTTTGAAAATGTTTATACAGAAGGAATTACAAAGATCACACCAGAGGATATGGAATACGCAAGAGAAATGGGCAGAAGCATCAAGCTTCTTGGCACAAGCAAGAAATTGGGAGACGATTCCTTCTACGCACTTGTAGCACCTTTCCTTGTTGGACAGGATAATCCTCTTTATGGCGTAAAAGGTGTGTTCAACAGTATTTTTGTACATGGAAATATGCTTGGCGATGCCATGTTCTATGGAAGCGGAGCTGGCAAGCTTCCTACTGCCAGTGCAGTTGCAGCAGACGTTGTGGAGGCTGCAAAGCATCTTCATGACACCATTCCGAATAACTGGAGCAATGAAGAGATGACCCTGATGGAGCCGGATTCTGTAGAAGGCCGTTTCTTTGTCCGTGTGAAGGATACTTCCCTGGATGAGGTGGATAAGGCTTTTGGTAAGGTTGAGGCTGTGATCGAGCCGGATTCCCTTCCGGAAGAATTTGGTTTTATTACCAGACTTATGACACAGGGCGAGTACAAAGCGCGTGTGAAAGCGCTTGGAGAGAATGTTCTGGGCATGATCCGCGTGAAAGACTGATAACATGAAACCGCAGTTATTCAGGTAATGGGCAGCTGCGTGAAACTGTCTGTATGCGCAGATAAAAAATAAAACTGACAGCGTGAAAGGAAAAACTATGCTGATAGTTAAGAAATTCGGCGGTACTTCCGTTGGGGACAAACAGAGAATGTATAATGTTGCCAACCGTTGTATCGAGGAATATAAAAAAGGAAATGACGTGGTGGTGGTTTTGTCCGCCATGGGAAAATATACAGATGAGCTGATCCGTATGGCTCATGATATGGACGACAAGCCTCCGAAGCGTGAGATGGATATGCTCCTTACCATCGGTGAGCAGATGTCCGTATCTCTGATGGCCATGGTAATGCACAAGCTGGGCGTTCCGGCGGTTTCCCTGAATGCTTTTCAGGTGACCATGCATACCACAAGCAGCCATCAGAATGCAAGATTAAAAAGAATCGATACAGAGCGTATCCGCCGGGAACTGGATGCCCGCAGGATCGTAATTGTTACCGGATTCCAGGGCGTAGATAAATACGATGACTACACAACTCTGGGACGAGGCGGCTCTGATACCACTGCAGTGGCACTGGCAGCAGCACTTCATGCAGATGCCTGTGAGATCTATACAGATGTGGACGGCGTTTACACAGCCGACCCGCGTAAGGTTCCAAATGCCAGAAAGCTGAAAGAAATCACATACGATGAGATGCTGGATCTGGCAACGTCAGGAGCGGGTGTACTTCACAACCGTTCTGTGGAAATGGCGAAGAAATACGGAGTGCCCCTTGTGGTCCGCTCCAGCCTGAATAACAGTGAAGGAACGGTAGTTAAGGAGGTAGTTAGCGTGGAAAGAATGCTGATCAGCGGTGTTGCGCTGGATACAGACGCTGTGAGGATCGCAGTACTGGGACTTCGTGATGTGCCTGGTGTTGCATTTAAGGTATTTGATACCCTTGCAAAGAAAAATATTAATGTAGATGTTATCCTGCAGTCTATCGGACGTGCAGGAACAAAGGACATTTCTTTTACCGTAAATAAGGATGATCTGGATGATGCAGTTGCCACTCTGGAGGAGAGCCAGGAGCGCCTTGGCTTCAAGGAGCTTCACTCTGAGCGCAATATCGCCAAGCTTTCCATTGTTGGCTCCGGTATGCTCAGCAATCCTGGCGTGGCTGCCAAGATGTTTGAGAGCCTTTACAATGAAGGCGTAAACATTAATATGATCTCCACATCTGAAATCCGTATTACCGTCCTTATCAACGAAAAAGACGGAATCCGGGCTATGAATGCAGTACACGATGCTTTCGGCCTTGCCGACTGATCAAATATACATTCTAAGGAGGAATTTCTGTATGAAAAGAAAAGTATTGGGAGTGCTTTTTACAGCAATGTGCCTGTGTGCGGTTCCGTCCGCGGCTTATGCAGAGGCACAGGAAGCCGAAACTACAGAGGCAGCAGGAGAGGCTGCTGATGAGCCTGAGGCTGGTGCAGAAACGGTTACAGAGCTGTCCGACAGCCTGTACGATTTTCAGGTGAAGATCGGGGATAAGGTTTACCAGTTCCCTATGTATTACCAGGATTTTGCAGCAGACTGGACACTTGGCAAGAACGAGGACCCGGAGATGGGCGTTGGAACCAATTCCTATGGTTCCATCAGTTTTTACAAAGGGGACGACCGCGTTTCCGTAGATGTGATCAATCTTGGAATCAACCAGCTGCCATTAAACCAGTGTCTGGTAGCAGGAATTGATATTGATGCAAGCTATGATTTTGATGTGGCGGCTACTCCTGTAGAACTGCCTGGCGGAATCGTAATGGGAAAATCCAATTTTGATGATATCAAAGCTGCTTATGGTGATCCAAGCGATACTTACGAGGGAGACCTGTATACCAAGTATTCCTACTCGAAAGATTATTACGAGGAAGTTCATTTCTATGTATATAAGGATGACAATACTCTGAAGCAGGTAGATATGCGTAACTTCGTAGAGCCAGAAGGATATGACAAGGGAAGTGTAAGCGAGGAAGTTCCAGAAATCGTATCTTCCTATACCGCTCCTACTGAGCTGGGAGATGATCTGCTGGCTCCACAGTTGGAATTCTGCGGAGATCTTTATTCCCTTCCGGCTCCGGTGTCTGCATTCCTTGAGAATGGCTGGGAGCTTCAGGATGTGGAAGATGGCGCTTATGTGGCTGGCCGGGATCTGGAATTTGTAGACATGATGAAGAATAACCAGAGTGTGCATTTCAGTGTTTACAATTTTACCCAGGATGCAACTGCCATCGAGAACTGTTTTGTACGGGAGCTTGAGGTAGGCAATTACGACAGTGATGCTCTTACCCTTACTCTTTCCGGTGGATTTACCCTGGGTGCGAAGAAGGCGGACCTGATCGCAGCTGCAGAGGAAAAAGGCTATGCGTGTGATGAGGACGGAGATTACCTGAATATTTATAAGACTGCAGATACCAAGATTGACAACCGGGCACAGTTCTGGTTTAACAAGGATGAGGATCCGGATACAGTGGCAAGTGTTGCGTACAGAAATGAAATTCTTCCAGAATAAGGGAGAACCCGATCTGGAGGTTTTGCAAAATTAGTAACAGGAGGGAAATATGAGCGACTATGTGATCAGCTGCTGTTCCACAGCAGACCTTACGAAAGAACATTTTGAGAAAAGAAATATTTCCTATATCTGCTTTCATTATGAACTAAATGGAAAAGAATATGCAGATGATCTGGGACAGTCTATGCCATTTGACCAATTTTATAAGGCCATGCAGGATGGTGCATCCACCAAGACTTCCCAGGTAAATGCAGATGAATTCGAAGAATATTTCGAAGGATTTCTGAAAGAGGGAAAAGATGTGCTCCATGTCTGCCTGTCTTCAGGAATTTCTGGCGTTATCAATTCAGCTAACGTTGCAAAAGCGGATCTGGAGGAAAAATATCCGGGGCGTAAGATCCTGGTGGTGGATTCTCTGGGAGCATCCTCCGGATATGGGCTTTTTATGGATAAACTTGCAGACCTTCGGGATGAGGGCAGACCCATTGAGGAGGTTCATGCCTGGGCGGAGGAACACAAGCTGAACCTGCATCACTGGTTTTTTTCCACAGATCTTACGTTTTATATCAGAGGAGGCCGTATTTCCAAGGCCAGCGGCTTTTTCGGCACGATGCTGAATATCTGCCCGCTGCTGAATATGGATGATCAGGGAAAACTGATCCCAAGATTTAAGATCCGTACCAAGAAAAAGGTGATCCGGGCTGTTGTAGACAAAATGGAAGAGTACGCTGAGGGCGGACTTGACTATAGTGGGAAATGTTATATTTCCCAGTCCGCATGTATAGAGGATGCCAGGGAAGTGGCAAGGCTGGTGGAAGAGCGTTTCCCGAAATTAAATGGGAAGGTTGAGATCAATAACATCGGAACTACCATCGGAAGCCATACAGGTCCTGGTACGGTAGCGCTGTTTTTCTGGGGAAACAAGAGAACGGCGTAATTAAAAAATTACAGATGTCAGATGGAAGAATGCTATATTGGGAACAACTGGCATGGCTTAATGGAGCAAAAAGTGAAAACAGCGAAATGGTGCTGCAATATATCTGGCCGGGATGCATCAGAATCCCGGCCTGCTGTTTCACTGCAAAGGAGAATGATGATTATGAAAAAAAGAAGTACGAAGGAAATCAAACTGCAGGCAAAAAAGGCATTGCAGGGACATGTTGGAACTGTGATCCTTGGGCTTCTGGCAGTGTATGGTCTGAATACTTTAGGAACAATCCTTTCTACCAATTTATTTTCTGGCACATCCGCGCTGGATCTGGTTCTCAGTGAAGTATTTATGCTGGTGGTGTCACTGATCGTGGGGATCATTTCCGCTGGTCTGGGGTATATGCTTTTGAATATTTCCAGGGGAAAGGAGTTTTCTCTGGGAGATCTGGGCTACTTTTTCAAAAACCAGCCAGACAGGGTGATCGTTGCAGGCTTTGTGCTGGCGCTGATCCAGCTGGTCACAGCAATCCCTTACTATTATGTGAGCTTTACCACAGATCCGGGACTGACTGTGGATTCCCAGATCCAGTGGCTTTCCATGACTCTGGGACTGCTGGCTGTAAGCACTTTGCTGAATTTTCTTATTTCCCTTCCATTTGCCATGACCTACTTTCTCATGGCGGATGACACAGAGCTTGGAGGAATCCAGGCACTGAAAGAGAGCGCAAGGCTGATGAAGGGAAATATCTGGAGATATGTGAAGCTGAATCTCAGCTTTATCCCGCTTTTGTTATTATCTGTGTTCACGTTCTATATTGCACTTTTCTGGATCATGCCTTATATGGAAATGTCCATGGTGGCATTTTATCGGGATCTGGATGGGGAACTGGACTACAGACTGCCAGGAGATGGAACTGCTGACGGCGGCTTTCATAACTGGACCAATGATTCTGGAAACGGATATGATACAGAAAATAATGACGGTTACAGAAATTAGAAATACAAGCAACAAGAGGAGATTGAAAAAATGGATATTTTACAGGTAATCACCCAGGAACTTGGGGTGCAGAAATGGCAGGTAGAAGCTGCTGTTAAATTGATCGATGAGGGAAACACCATCCCTTTTATTTCACGATATAGAAAAGAAGCTACTGGAACCTTAAATGATGAGCAGCTTCGTAACCTGAACGAGAGACTGACTTATCTTCGAAATCTGGAAGACAAGAAGAATCAGGTTCTTTCCAGCATTGAGGACCAGGGAAAACTGACAGAAGAGCTGAAAGCACAGATCCTGGCAGCACAGACACTGGTAGTGGTAGAGGATCTTTATCGTCCGTACCGTCCGAAGAGACGTACCAGGGCAGCAATTGCCAAGGAAAAAGGTCTGGAGCCGCTGGCAAATATTATTATGCTTCAGATGACAGGCAAGTCCATCGAGGAAGAAGCAGAAGCCTTTGTTTCCGAGGAAAAAGAGGTTGCTTCTGTGGCAGATGCCATTGCTGGTGCAAAGGACATTATTGCAGAGCATATTTCCGATGAGGCAGATTATCGAATCCACATCCGTGATCTTACTGCAAAAAAAGGAACCATCAGTTCTACGGCAAAAGATCCGGAGGCACAGTCTGTATACGAGATGTATTATGAGTTTGAGGAGCCGGTGAAGAAGCTGGCTGGACATCGTGTGCTGGCGCTGAACCGTGGTGAGAAAGAGAAATTCCTCACTATCAAGGTAGCTGCACCAGAAGAAGATATTCTTCGTTACCTTGAGAAGCAGGTGATCACCCGAGACAATCCATTTACTACACCGATTCTGAAAGAAGTGACAGAGGACAGTTACAAGCGTCTGATCGCTCCTGCAATCGAGCGCGAGATCAGAAGTGACTTGACTGAGAAGGCAGAGGACGGAGCCATCAAAGTATTTGGCAAAAATCTGGAGCAGCTTCTCATGCAGCCTCCAATCGCCGGACAGACTGTCCTTGGATGGGATCCGGCCTTCCGTACAGGCTGTAAGCTGGCCGTTGTAGATCCTACTGGAAAAGTTCTGGATACCACAGTTGTTTATCCAACTGCTCCTACTAACGAGAAGAAGATTCGCGCTGCGAAGGATACAGTAGAAGCTATGATCAAGAAGTATGGCATTTCCCTGATTTCTGTTGGAAATGGTACTGCTTCCAGAGAGTCTGAGCAGGTTATTGTTGATATGCTGAAGGAGATTCCGGAAGCGAAGGTTCAGTATGTGATTACAAATGAGGCAGGTGCTTCTGTTTACTCTGCAAGCAAGCTTGCTACAGACGAATTCCCAAATTTTGATGTAGGACAGAGAAGTGCTACCTCCATTGCAAGACGTGTGCAGGATCCTCTGGCTGAGCTGGTTAAGATCGATCCGAAATCCATTGGTGTAGGGCAGTATCAGCATGATATGAACCAGAAGAAGCTTGGCGAGGCTCTGACAGGTGTGGTTGAGGATTCTGTAAATAAAGTAGGTGTGGATTTAAATACTGCTTCTGCTTCCCTTCTTGAGTATATTTCCGGTGTTTCCAAGGCTATTGCAAAGAACATTGTAATTTACCGTGAGGAGAATGGCCGTTTCACAAGCCGAAAAGATCTTCTGAAGGTTGCGAAGCTTGGACCGAAAGCATTCGAGCAGTGCGCTGGTTTCATGCGTATTACAGGCGGCTCCAATCCTCTTGACGCGACAAGCGTTCACCCGGAGAGCTATGAGGCGGCTTCCAGGCTTCTTGAGAAACTGGGATATTCCGCTGAGGATATTGCAGGAGGCAAGCTTGCCGGACTTTCCAGACAGATCAGGGATTACAAGAAGACTGCTGATGAACTGGAAATTGGAGAGATCACTCTTCGGGATATTGTAAAAGAGCTGGAGAAACCGGCACGAGATCCGCGTGATGAGATGCCGAAGCCGATTCTCCGCACAGATGTACTGGATATCAAGGATCTGAAAGAGGGTATGATCCTGAAAGGAACTGTCCGCAACGTAATCGATTTCGGAGCTTTTGTTGATATCGGAGTTCATCAGGACGGACTTGTTCATATTTCCCAGATGAGTGAAAAATTTATCAAACATCCGTTGGAAGCTGTAAGCGTTGGAGATGTTGTGGAGGTTCGTGTTCTCGGTGTGGATGAGAAGAAGAACCGGATCAGCCTTTCTATGAAGGGATTAAATAAATAAAGAGAAGAGGGAAAACATTATTTCTCTTGCCATTGCCTTGTAGAAAGCCTTTTTCAAACACGCTTTATAGCGTGTTTGGCAGGGAAATTAGAGAGTTGGATTAAAATGTTAGAAAATATTCTTGTTGTATATCTGGTTTTCGTTAATATTGCAGCATTCGGGATGTATGGCATCGATAAACAGAAAGCCATCCGGAAACAGTGGCGCATCCCGGAAGCCCAGCTTCTTGCGGTGGCTGCCATTGGCGGTTCCGCTGGAGCTCTTCTTGGAATGCAATTTTTTCATCATAAAATCAGAAAATGGAAATTCCGTCTGGGTGTGCCGTTAATTCTGGCAGCGCAGTTGATACTGTGGAGAGTCTTGCAGTAGACGGTGGATAATTTGTTTCCAAAATGAATTTCCGGTGGAAAACAGGACGAAATTGTTTTTGGATAGCAAGAAACAGAATTGTTTACGGGAAAGGACTGAAAAAAGGAGATGGGAATTTGGAAGGACAGGTTATAGAGAATGCAGTTCAGGAGACTGTCCAGGAAACAGTGGATAAAGTAAGCTCCAACTGGGATCAGATCAAGGCTTACTTTAACGGTCATATTCCGGATTTGATCAGCTTCGGAATGAAAGTGGTTCTTTCTATTGTAGCTTTTTATGTGGGAACAAAGCTGATCAAGTGGCTGCTGAAAGTTGCGAAGCGTTCCATGGAAAAGGCCGGCATAGACATGGGGGTTGCCCAGTTCATCTGTTCTTTTGGAAAATTTTTGCTGTATCTGATTCTGATTTTTAATATAGCTACTAATTTCGGTGTGAAGGAATCTTCAGTAGCAGCTCTTCTGGGAACTGCCGGCGTTACCATTGGTCTTGCTTTGCAGGGCGGTCTGGAGAATCTGTCTGGCGGCGTTATGCTACTTTTGTTTAAGCCATTTCAGGTAGGAGATTATATTATACAGGATCAGGCTGGTGGGACGGAGGGAACCGTATATAAGGTTGAGATGTTCTATACGACCCTGATCACCATTGACAATAAGCATGTAATCATTCCAAATGGAAAATTATCCAACAGCACCATTATCAATGTAACTGCGCAGAATTTGCGTAACCTGGAAATCAAAGTGGGAATTTCCTATGATTCTGATATTAAGAAAGCAAAAAAGCTTTTGCAGCACATTTTACAGGAAGATCCCGGAACCAAATCGGACAAAGACATGCTGGTCTTTGTAGACGAACTTGCTGACAGCGCCGTAGTCATGGGGCTTCGCGTCTGGGTTCCCACCGATAAATACTGGAAGATCAAATGGCGGCTGAATGAGAAAATCAAAGAATCTTTTGATGCCAACGGAATTTCTATTCCGTATCCGCAGATGGATGTGCATGTTGTGGAGGCAAATAAAGACAAATGATAATAGATATATAATAGAAAATATGAAATAAATGTACAAATAGATTTCCTATTGAAATTATCCTATTTCTATTGTATAATCCACCATGAAAAGAAAATTTCTTCGGGGCAGGGTGATCGAAATCCTTGGAAATCGAAATTCCCTACCGGCGGTATAGTCCGCGACCCGCTTTGGCGGCTGATTTGGTGAAATTCCAAAACCGACAGTAAAGTCTGGATGAGAGAAGAACGCGCAGAATATTTAGATCGGTTGATTTTTTTGTACGTGCTCATTGCCCCGGAAGAGATTTCGGGGCTTTTTATGTGGTGATTTTAACGTTACTGGTGAACAGTAACCGTTACTGTTTACTGGTAACATTTTAATCCCATACTTGCAGAAATTTTCTTTAAATATTATAATTTAAGGAGCAATGAGTATGAGCGAACAAGTAATCAAAAATGGAAATGTAATGGAGCGAAGCCGCACCAGAACCATTGCCCAGGTAGCAATGTTAGGCGCTGTGGCAGGTGTGTTGATGAATTTTGAGGTACCGCTGCCATTTCTGGCACCGTCCTTTTATCAGTTGGATTTCTCTGAGATTCCAGCACTGATCGGTTCTTTTGCAATGGGACCTGTAGCAGGTATACTGATCGAACTGGTGAAGATTCTGGTACATCTGGTAACTAAGGGAACTATGACAGCAGGCGTTGGTGATGTGGCAAACTTCCTCTTTGGCTGTTCTTATGTAGTTCCAGCCGGACTGATCTATCGTTATCAGCATAAGAAGACAAGAACACATGCAGTGGCAGGTATGGCAGCTGGTGTAATTCTTACCACAGTGCTTGCATGCTTTGTAAACGCATTTGTACTTCTTCCTGCATACGGCAAGGCATTTGGAATGCCGGTACAGGCATTTATTGAAATGGGTGCAGCAGTACACAGCGGTGTAACCAACCTTCTTACTTTTGCAATTATGATCCTTGTACCATTCAATTTATTCAAATACACATTAACCTCAGTGATCGTGTTCTTTATTTATAAAAGAATTCGTGTGATTCTTCGCGGTGACTGATTCTCTGTTCCTTGGTGAGATCTAGATAGACCTCTGACCAGAACAGCAAGAACTGACGAAAAGAGGTTCCTATGGGAAAAATCAACAGCATTACCAAACAGACAGATAATCGTTATGTAAACCTTTATAATGTAAAAGCCACCAGTGTGCACAATACCCCGGTAAACTATTTTGTGTCTTCCCGTGCAAAAGATGTAGACAGCTTGAAAATGGTGACACATAAGAACAATCCGGACGGTGTGATCATTTATAGCATTTATGGCGAAAAACATGACAAAGTGGTGTTGATTCGCCAATATCGTTATACATTAGGCGATTATATTTATGAATTTCCAGCTGGTCTGGTAGAGCCGGATGAGAATTACCATGAAGGCGCAATTCGTGAAATGTACGAGGAAACCGGACTGAAGCTTGATCCCATTCCGGTAGCAGAAGCTTACCAGAAGCCTTATTTCACTACTGTAGGAATGACAGACGAGTCTTGTGCGACTGTATATGGATATGCCAGCGGCGAAATCAGTTCCAAGGCACAGGAAGATACGGAAGAGATTGAAGTGATTCTGGCGGACCGCGAGGAAGTGAAGCGGATTCTGAAGGAAGAGAATGTAGCGATCATGACGGCATATATGCTGATGCATTTTCTGGAAGATAAGGAACCATTTGGATTTTTGAATAAGATCAGATAATAATAAAATCCCCGGAAATCCGGGGATTTTATTATGTAGCAGGAAATTCTGTTGGAATTTCCAAGCCCTGCCGGGCAGGATTCTTTTTATTCATAGTATTCAATATCCTGATCGGAGGTATCCTCCGTATAGTTTCCTCCGTTATCGGAACCAGAACCATCTCCATTATCAATATAATCCCAGTTCTCATCGTTATCTTGTCCGGAATCATCGGAGGTATCTTCTGTATAATCCGGAATATCGGAAGTGTCACTTCCTGAGCTATCTCCAGAATCCTCAGTAGGATAAGTGATCTGGTCGCTTCCTGAAGAATCACCGCCAGAAGAATCATAGCTGTTATCGTAGGAACTATCTCCCTGGCTGTAATCGTAAGTCTCGTCATAATTACTGTCCTGACTGTAAATTGGAAATTCTTCCTGCTGTGCAGCTTCCGCTTCTGCAGCTGTTTCAGGAGCCTCTGTTAATGTGGTCTTGGCAGTTGGTACTCTGTTTTCTTTGGGAACGACTACGGAAATTCCCACCATGGCCACACTGAGCAGAATCGCAGTGGATGCAATGTGGAACTCATCTCTGTATTTCATAAGCTTTACACCTCGTAAGTATCTTTTCATTAATGCTTTAATGTTCTATGCTGAATGGAAGCATAATATTTCTTTTAACGATATTCAACAGATACTCCCATTATAACATATCTGTAGATGATTTTGTAAAAATAGTGTTGGAAATATTTCAAACATGCTCTGGTATCGTTTTTTACAATACATATCCATTTACATAAACTATAATACGAACAACTTAAGAAAAAGAATCAACAACGTAAAAGACAAAGGCGTCTGCAATTTATTTTGCAGGCGCCTTTTTGGCGATGAAAGTCCCGGACAGCAGATTTGTCCGTCTATCAAAAAGGGGGAAATACCATGGGTACACGTATTACAGAGCATCCGATTTTAGGAGTACCGCAGAAGGGAAGATTAGTAAATTTCACATATGATGGTCAGAAGATTCAGGGGTATGAAGGGGAACCAATCGCAGCGGCATTAAAAGCGGCGGGAATTTTGATCCACCGTTACACGAAGAAGGAGCATACGCCTCGAGGAATCTTTTGTGCGATCGGACGCTGCACGGACTGTGTTATGGTTGTGGACGGAGTTCCAAATGTGAGAACCTGTGTAACCCCGCTGAAAGCAGGAATGAAGGTTCAGACACAATATGGTGTATCGGCAGAACCGTTTGAGGAACAGAAAACAGGAGGACAGACAAGATGAAAAGATATGATTTGATCGTAGTTGGCGCAGGCCCGTCTGGTCTGTCAGCAGCAATTGAGGCAGCAAAAAGAGGATTGAAGGTAGTTGTATTTGATGAGAATGAAAAGCCTGGCGGACAGCTGTTTAAGCAGATCCATAAATTCTTCGGTTCCAAAGAGCATAAGGCAAAGATCAGAGGCTTCGTCATCGGAGAAGAGCTTCTTACAGAGGCTGCCAAGGCAGGTGTTGATGTAGAACTGAATTCCACAGTCATTGGAATGTATCAGGATAAAGAAATCGTGGTAAAAAAGGGAGAAGAAATTTTCCATTATAAAGGAGATGCCATTATTATTGCCACAGGAGCTGCAGAAAATATGGTTACCTTCGACGGCTGGACTCTTCCGGGTGTGATCGGAGCAGGCGCAGCACAGACAATGATGAACCTTCACGGTGTAAAGCCTGGCAGCCGGATCCTGATGCTGGGAAGCGGAAATGTTGGTCTGGTTGTCAGCTTCCAGCTGAAACAGTGTGGCTGTGATGTGGTTGCACTGGTTGACGCGGCACCGAGAATCGGAGGTTATGGCGTACATGCTGCAAAGGTTGCCAGAACGGGAGTTCCATTTTACCTTTCCCATACCATTGTGAAAGCAGAAGGAAAAGATCATGTGACAGGTGTAACGATTGCGGAAGTTGACAATCATTTTCAGTTTATTCCAGGAACAGAAAAGCATTTCGACGTGGATACCATTTGTCTGGCAGTTGGTCTTTCCCCAATGTCACAGCTGTTAAAAATGGCCGGCTGTGAGATGGAAGACAATCCGAAGCGCGGTGGCCAGGTGCCAATCGTAGATGAGTATGGGGAGACCTCCATTAAAGGAATTTTCGTAGCGGGCGATGTATCCGGAATCGAGGAAGCAAGCTCCGCCATGATTGAGGGAAGAATTGCTGGAATTGCAGCTTCCAGATATCTTGGCTACATAGAGGAGGCAGAACTGGAAGAAGGGGCAAAGGTAAATGAGGCAGCCCTTGACGGACTTCGCCAGGGCATGTTTGCCCCTAAGAACAGAGGCAGGCTGATTGAAAAGACAGAAGAGGGAATCGATGTTTCCATGAATCTTCTCACAAAAGGCTATGTGGCAGATGAGGAGATCGAGCGTTTCCCAGGTGTTACCCACAGAGCTGGTGTTCATCCGGTGATGGAGTGCACACAGAACATTCCCTGCAACCCCTGTCAGGATGCATGTCCAAAGCACTGCATTAAGATTGGGGCACATATTACCTCCCTTCCGGCTGTGGAGGAAAACGCCACATGTGTTGGCTGCGGAATGTGCGTAGCCTCCTGTTCAGGACAGGCCATCTTCCTGGTAGATGAAACCTTTGAGCCTGGTTTTGCCACAGTCACCATTCCTTATGAATTTCTTCCTTTGCCGGAAAAAGGGGAAAAGGGACTGGGACTTGGAAGAAACGGCCAGCCGGTTTGTGAGGCTGAGGTGGTATCGGTAAAGAGTGTGAAAGCCTTTGACCATACCAATCTTCTTACTATAAAGGTTCCAGCAGATATGGCAATGAAGGCCAGATTTTACAGAGCAAAATAAGGCGGAGGGATTGTATGATGGAAAGTATTTATGATAGAACCGTTCAGCTGGGAGAATACGTCCCGGAGCCTGACGATGACAGAATTATATGCAGATGTGAGGAAGTAACAAAAGGAGAAATCAGACGGGCAGTTCATGATGGAATGTTCACCATCACGGAAATCCGAAGATATCTACGCTGTGGAATGGGGCTTTGCCAGGGACAGACCTGTGCCAAACTGGTAAAAAGGATCGTGGCGGCAGAGCTTGGAGTTTCCCCGGCACTTCTGGAACCGGCAACCTCAAGAGCTCCTATGAGACCCTTAGAGATGAAAATTTACGCAAAGGAAGGTGAGGACGATGAGTAAGACAGCAGATGTGATCATTGTGGGAAGCGGCGTAATTGGATGTGCCGCAGCCTATTATCTGGCCAAAAAGGGGACTTCCGTAATCGTCCTTGACCGTGATGAGAGTATTGGAAATGGTGGTTCTGCCAGAAATGGAGGCGGTGTCCGTCAGTCAGGCCGAGATCCAAGGGAGCTGCCACTTGCCATGTATGCAGTGAAAAATATGTGGCCGGTTCTTTCCGAGGAGCTGGGAATCAATGTGGAATATCACAAAGAGGGCAACCTGCGGCTTGGAAAAACAGCTCGTCATATGGAAATCCTCCAGGGGCTTACAGACCGGGCAACTGCCTGTGGGCTGGATGTAAAAATGATCGATGGAAAAGAGGTTCGGGAAATCAATCCTTTCTTAAGTGATGAGGTAATTGGAGCCAGCTGGTGCGCTACAGACGGACATGCAAACCCTCTTCTGACCACTCTGGGCTATTACAGGGCAGCAAGGAGACTGGGCGTTCAGTTTTTCACCGGGGAAGAAGTTGTGGAGCTTCAGAAGGTGAAGGGAAAGCTGAGAAAGGTTGTTACGCAGAAAAACGTTTACGAGGGCGATAAGGTAATTGTGGCGGCTGGTTATGCCAGCAGGAAGCTTCTTGGTACTGTGGGAATTGATGTTCCAATGTCAAATGATCTGATCGAGGCGCTGGTTACAGAGGCAGAGCCGAAAATGTTCGGTCAGATGCTTGGTACTGCGGATGCAGATTTCTACGGACACCAGACAGACCATGGCTCTTTTGTATTCGGCGGAGCTTCCGGATTTGAAACAGTGAATAAGGACAATGGACATAATATGACTTCGGGGATTACAGCTCCTTGTATCTGCCGTGGAATTATGAAGTATATCCCGAAGCTGGCAAATGCAAAGATTGTAAGGACCTGGGCTGGTTATGAGGATGTTTGCATTGACGGTGTACCGGTTCTGGGAAATGTGGACGAGGTACCGGGGCTGATCGTGGCCTGTGCATTTACCGGACATGGATTTGGAATTTCACCGATTGTGGGAAAATTGCTGGCGGAGACGGCACTGGAAGAGGAGACAACGTTGGATCTGTCAGCGTTCAGGTATGATAGGTTTCATGCCGCAATTTAAAATAAGCTAAAAATTTCACACGTTAAAATGCTAGTGTACAAAAATAAAAAGATGTGCTATACTCCATCCTAGCGAAGCCAAGCGAAATAAAGCGGCTCCTGGATGAGTATATATTTGACAGCTACAGACTCAGAAGGGAGACATGGATATGGATGCTAAAATTGATTTTTTATATTTAAGTGAACCGGATATGATCAAAGCAGGTGTGAAGGATATGAAATCCTGCGTGGATGTGATGGAGGATCTTTTGATTACATTATATAAAGGCGACTATGTAATGGGAGGTGCTAATCATAATTCCCATGGCTGCATGATCATGTTCCCGGATGATCCACAGTTTCCAGGAATGCCGAAGAATGCAGATGACAGAAGATTTATGGCAATGCCGGCGTACCTGGGCGGCAGTTATCAGATGGCTGGAATGAAATGGTATGGTTCCAATGTAGAGAACAAGAAAGTGGGATTGCCCAGATCTATTCTTATGATGATGCTGAACGATAAGGATACTGGTGCTCCACTGGCGCTGATGTCAGCAAATCTGGTAAGCGCTTACCGTACCGGTGGAATTCCTGGAGTTGGCGCGAAATATCTGGCGCGTAAAGACTCCAGGGTAGTGTCCATTATCGGACCTGGTGTTATGGGAAAAACATCTCTGGCAGCTTTCGTCAGTGTCTGCCCGAACCTGGATACGGTAAAAATAAAGGGAAGAAGCCAGCGGTCTCTGGATGCTTTTACCAGGTTTATCAGGGAGGAGCTACCTCAGATCAAAAATATTGAGATCTGTGATTCTGTGGAGGAAGCAGTAAAGGACAGTGATATCATCAGCTTTACCACAACTGTCCGCGATGATGTTTCTTCCTTCCCTTATATTAACGGAGACTGGATCAAAAAGGGCGCGCTGGTCAGTATGCCGTCAGCTGCAAGATTTGACGATGATTTTCTTGCAGGCTGTAAGCTGGTGGTAGATAACTCCAAGCTTTATGAGGCCTGGGAGGAAGAGTATCCTTATCCTACCTATCCGCAGGTTCAGATCATCGGAACCAAGTTCACAGACCTGAAGCATGATGGAAAAATTGAGGCAGAGGATATTATCGACATTACAGACATTATTGAGAAGAGACATCCGGGAAGAACAAGTGATGACGAGATTATTGTATATTCTGTAGGAGGCATGCCAGTTGAGGACATTGCCTGGGGGGGAACCGTTTATCGCAATGCAGTGAAGCTTGGCATCGGAATAAAATTACCGCTGTGGGACAAACCGGAGATGGCGTGAGGAAAGGCTCCATAGCGGTGAATTTCAGGAGCTGAGCCTATGGAAGACAAGAAAATCGTAACCCCGGTGCAGCCTTATCTGACACTGGATGCGGAAGATTATCAGGAATTATTGAACAGAAGAATGGGAATTTCCAGTTTTTATGAATTTAATGTAAAAAATGGAAACTCAGGGAATTTTCGGGCAGTTCCAGATGGGAGCACAGATCTTGTTTTTGGAATTGGAGAAAAAGATGTAAAAGTTCTGGTTGGTGGAACGGTGCTGAAGGCAAAGAACTGGGAGTTTGATGATGGTAGATATTATTTTGGGGCAAGATTTTTGCCAGGAAAATGTATTTTGCCAAAATCTCTTTCCATAAAAGAAGTGGTAAATGCAGACATGGAGATCGACCGGAATGAGTATGGAAGCGGACTTACGGAGTGCCTGGCGGAGGCGGCGGATGTGAAGCAGAGGGCGCAGATCCTGATGCAGTATCTTTCTAGCAATCAGGGAAATCATTCAAAGGATTCTGCACATGTTCTGGAAGAATATATGCGGCAGAGGATTTACGCTACAGATGGAAATATTTCCATTCAGATGCTAAGCCGTGAGACAGGATATTCTGAGTGTTACATCCGCAGAGTGTTTAAGGAAATCCATGGGATCTCGCCCAAAGAGTTTGAGCGGTTTATCCGTTTTCAGGCTTTTCTGGGAGAAATTACCAAGTCGCCAGAGCAGGCGGGAAGTGAGGAGACGGCTCTGAACTGCGGGTATTATGACCAGTCTCATATGCTGAAGGATTTCCGGGCTTTTGCAGGGACCACACCGGAGAAATATAAAAAGTATCTGGCGGCGAAGGACAGAAGTAAGAACTTAGCAGCGGGGAAAATAGAATAGAGAGTTTAAAATTCCAATTTTAGGATGAAAGATAACGGGAATAGAGGATAAAGATATTAATCTGGCTGGAGGATGATTGTTATGGAATTATCAAGAATTGAGATTATCACAGGAATGTCAAAATTTAACGGATTGAAATCTGCTTTGAGCAAGGCTGGCGTTCGCGGAATGACAGTGACACAGGTGCTGGGATGCGGTATTGAGAAAGGCACTAAGGAATATGAAGTGGATGAAAACTATGAGATGGAGCTGCTTCCGAAGCAGCAGATTGCGGTGGTTGTAGAGAAGTCCAGGGTGCCGGAGATCGTGGAGCTGATCAAACAGGAGCTTTATACAGGACATATTGGTGACGGAAAGATTTTTGTTTATGATATTACAAACGTGATCCGTGTGAGAACTGGCGATGAGGGAATCGATGCACTATAGAGCGTGTTTGAAAAAGGCTTTCTGCAAGCTATTCAGACAAAGCGCCAGCGTTATTCCCCTCAGACCGGTGCAGCGCGATATTTGATCAGTAATGAAGGAGAGTGATTCAGGATGGAAGAAAAGGACAGAACTTTGGGACTGCGAAGTGTGGTTTCCATCTCAGTGGGACTTGTTATTGCGACCAGTTGTCTGGTTTCTCTGGGACAGGGAGCCGGAAGTATTGGTGTGGTATTTATCGGGGCGATGGTGATTGCCTGTCTTTTAAATATGACCACGGTGGCATCGCTCTCTGAGCTGAATGCTCTGATGCCAAATACCACAGGAGGTCTGGCTCAGTATACCCTGGCCTGTATGGGACCTTTTCCGACACTGATTTCTATGGTAGGCGGATACTTGATCTGCAATATCATGTCATCAGGTGTTGAGGCTTCTATTTTTGCTTATGCTATGGCATCTACCATTCATCTGCCGATTCCAAGCCTGATGTACACCTTCATTATGACAGTAGTGGTTATGATAGCCAACCTGTACGGTGTGGATATGTTTGCCAAGATCCAGGATCTGGTAGCATTTCTTCTGGTCGGTTCCATGCTGATCCTTGGAGTGATCGGTATGCTGGGACTTGGTACTGGGGAAGTGGTGCATCAGCCTTACAGTATGGCTACGGATTTTAAAGGTGTTGTGTCCACCATAGCAGTGGCATTCTGGCTGTTTATCGGAGCGGAATATGTAATACCGGTATCTAAGAATGTGAAAAATGCCAGAAGAAATGTCCCTCTTGGAATGATGATCGGACTTGCCCTGATCTGTCTGGTGCAGTCTGTGATGGTTCTTGGTTTCCATAACTATACACCCTGGGCGGAACTGGAAAATTCCGCTGCACCACACCTGCTTTATGGTGGAAATCTTCTTGGTAATGCGGGAAAAGTGTGGATGACGTTTGTCTCGGCACTCGCAGTTGTAAGTACCCAGAATTCTACAGTAAACGGTCTGGCAGGAATCTGTCAGGGAATGGCGAAAATGAACATGATGCCTCGTGTTTTTGCAAAAACAAATAAACATGGGGTTCCGTATTTCGGAGTTGTATTTGTAAGTGCATTTATTTTCGTATTCGCAGCCCTCAGTGATGGCTCATCAGATGCCATTTCCTTCCTGATCCTGGTTGGCTCTGTTTTCTGGATGATCTCTTACATACTGGCTCATATTGATGTACTGATTTTGCGAAAAAGACTTCCAAAGGCACCTCGTTCCTTCAAGGTTCCCTGTGGTCCTCTTTTCCCAATTATCGGAATCTGTGGAACAGTATATATGATTCTGAATATTTCTACAGATCCTGTAGAGCGGAACATGATCTGGCTGGTAACCGGCATTACCTTCCTGATGCTTGGTATTTACTCCTTCTTCTGGATCAAATACAAGATGAAAATGCCCGTATTCAAAAGCGTGCCTCTTCAGAAGGTTATGGCCATGGAGAACAGTATGTATTATACCATTCGGAAAAGGCGGGGAATGTGGCGGTAATGCGTAGAATGCGGTAACAGATAAATAGTTTATAAAGAATGAGACGTTTTCTTTTCTGGCGAAGAAAGAGAACGTCTTTTTTGGCTTTTTAGAATTTTTGTAGATAATTTGAAGGCAGAATAGTCACAAAGACTGGATAAAATAGTCAGTTTGTGTTAAATTATAAAGGAAAAACAGTAACTTATTTATCTGCTTTTATAAGTTTTTTTGTGGAGGGAACGGATAAGAACAGATAGTATAAGAATATAATTTCTATTATAAGGAAGGTGAGCAATTGGAAAATTATACTAAGTACAAGCTGAAAAGCAGTGATGAGCTTGCATCAGTGCTGAACGGCA
>ERZ825324.757-NODE-757-length-42865-cov-5.344289_pt1 | contig 42865 bp, 39 predicted proteins | sample MGYA00519859_ERZ825324 | MGnify/ENA primary metagenome ERZ825324 (study PRJEB31778, sample SAMEA3449198) | human gut metagenome | biome: human gut; feature: human-associated habitat; material: faeces | place: United Kingdom | collected 2010/2012 ...
AGCTGTTTGGGAACACACCTGCATAGCAGGTGGTTTATTTTTATTGCCAATACAAAAATGTAAAAAGCCAGCATCTTCGCTGGCTTTTATGTCAATTTAATCCTCTAATGCCTGTTTCAAATCAGCAATTAAATCCTCTTTATCTTCAAGTCCGCAGGAAATGCGAACAAGTCCTGCCGGAATACCGGCTGCCAAAAGCTGCTCATCATTCATCTGGCGGTGTGTCGATGTTGCCGGATTTAAGCAACACGTTCTGGCATCTGCAACATGAGTTTCGATTGCTGCCAGTTTCAAACGTTTCATAAAACTTTCTGCCGCCGCACGGCCACCTTTTAATTCAAAAGAAACAACGCCGCATCCACCATTTGGCAGATATTTCTGACCTAATTCATAATACGGGTCACTTTTAAGACCGGAGTAACTTACATGCGCTACCTTTTCATGACTTTCCAAGAATTCTGCAACCGCCTGTGCATTTTCCACGTGGCGTGGCATTCTCACGTGAAGAGACTCCAAACCAAGATTCAAATAAAAGGCATGCTGTGGAGATTGAATACAACCAAGATCACGCATCAACTGTGCGGTACATTTTGTAATAAATGCGCCTTCCTTACCAAACTTCTCTGCATACGTGATTCCGTGATACGACTCATCCGGTGTACAAAGTCCCGGGAATTTATCTGCATGAGCCATCCAGTCAAACTTGCCGGAATCCACAATTGCACCGCCTACTGCTGCACCGTGGCCATCCATGTACTTTGTCGTCGAATGAGTAACAATATCAGCTCCCCACTCAATTGGGCGGCAGTTAATCGGTGTCGGGAATGTATTATCTACAATCAGCGGTACCCCGTGTGCATGTGCTGCTCTCGCAAATTTTTCAATGTCCAAAACCGTAAGTGCCGGATTGGCAATCGTCTCGCCAAATACCGCTCTTGTGTTATCTTTGAATGCCGCATTCAGTTCCTCTTCTGTACAGTCCGGAGAAACAAATGTAACATCAATTCCCATCTTTTTCATTGTCACTTCAATTAAGTTAAAGGTTCCTCCGTAAATGCTGGAGGAAGAAACAATATGACTTCCATTTTCGCAAATGTTAAAAAGTGCAAAGAAGTTGGCAGCCTGTCCGGAAGATGTAAGCATTGCTGCTGTACCCCCCTCAAGTTCTGCAATTTTAGCCGCGACCATATCATTAGTCGGATTCTGAAGACGTGTATAAAAATACCCTTCCGCCTCCAAATCAAACAATCTTCCCATATCCTCGCTGGTATCATACTTAAATGTAGTTGACTGAATAATTGGAATCTGTCTTGGTTCCCCGTTTCCTGGCGTATAGCCTCCCTGCACACATCTTGTATTTAACTTGTAATCACTCATTTTTTGTAACTCCTTCTTTTCCTCATGTAATTTGCCTTTCATTATATCATATTTTCCATGAATTTCCTATTATTTTTTTATCCCCAATATTTCTTCTGCTTCCTTCACTTGTTCCTCCGTTGGCACCGGAACACCTTCAAGTGAATATGGAATGCCAAGATTTTCCCATTTAAAAAGACCAAGTGTGTGGTACGGTAGAATTTCCACGCGGCTCACATTCGTCCACTCATCCAGTTTTTTTCGAAGCGCTTTCAAATCCTCTTTGCCATCAGTAAGCCCCGGAACAAGAACATGGCGAATCCACATTTCTTTTCCCATTTCATTCATTTTATCTGCCATCGCAAGAATATTTTTGTTACTTCTACCTGTCAATTCCCTGTGTTTTTCCTCATCCATTTCCTTGATATCTAACATTACAAGGTCTGTAACTTCCATCAGTTTTTCAAACTTTTCAACGGTTGCCGGTTCTTCTCCATAAATACTTCCACTGGTATCTAAAGTCGTGTGAACCCCCTTTTCTTTTGCATACCTAAAAAGTTCTGTAACAAAATCAATCTGTAACAATGGCTCGCCGCCACTAACGGTAATCCCTCCATTATTTTTCCAGTAATTCTGATAACGGTAAGCACGATCAAATGCCTCTTTTGCCGTCTGCCAGCCAAGTCCGACATCCATTTTTTCATCTTCATCTGTGCAAATCTTCCAAGTCTCCGGATTGTGGCAATACCGACAGCGCATCTTACATCCCTGCACAAAAAGTACATATCTCACTCCCGGTCCATCCACCAGACCAAATGTCTCAATACTATGAACATATCCCTTCATAATTACCTCTCTTTCACTTGAAAAAGATGCACAACTGGGACAAACTTCCCGGCTGTGCATCCAGATTTTTTTGAAGTTTTACTTTACATTCTTCCGTGGCAGGTACGTGCAATTACATCATTCTGCTGTTCTTCGGTCAAATCGATAAATTTAACGGCATAACCGGATACACGAATCGTAAAGTTTGCGTATTCTTCTTTTTCCGGATGTTTCTGTGCATCCAACAATTTTTCTTTTCCAAATACATTGACATTCAAGTGATGTGCTCCCTGATCGAAGTATCCGTCAAGTACCTGAACCAAATTGTTCTTACGCTCATCCTCATTATGTCCCAATGCGTCCGGATTAATCGTCTGCGTATTGGAAATTCCATCCAAAGCCCAGTGATATGGGAGTTTAGCAACGGAGTTCAGGGAAGCAAGCAAACCATTCTGCTCTGCTCCGTAACTTGGTGATGCACCAGGTGCAAATGGAGTAAATGCTTTTCTTCCATCCGGCATCATACCGGTTGCTTTACCATATACCACATTGGAAGTAATGGTAAGAATCGATGTTGTCGGCTCGGAATCACGGTACGTATGATATTTTTTAATCTTATCAAGGAATGTACCAAGAAGCCATACACCAATCTCATCGGCACGCTCATCATCGTTACCGTAACGTGGGAAGTCTCCCTCTGTCTCAAATCCTACTACAATACCATCTTCATTACGAACCGTCTTAACTTTTGCGTACTTAATTGCACTCAAAGAGTCAATTACATGAGAGAATCCTGCGATACCGGTTGCGAATGTACGGCGTACATCGGTATCAATAAGAGCCATCTCAGCAGCCTCGTAATAATATTTATCATGCATATACTGAATCAGGTTCAAAATATTTACATACAGACCTGCCAGCCAGTCAAGCATGCGGTCATAACTTTCCATAACCTCATCATAGTCAAGGTATTCGGACGTAATCGGTTTGTAGGCCGGTCCGACCTGATTAAATTCTTTTTCATCCACACCACCATTGATTGCGTACAACAGCGCTTTTGCAAGGTTTGCTCTTGCTCCGAAGAACTGCATTTCCTTACCTGTCTGTGTAGCAGATACACAACAGCAGATTGAATAATCATCTCCCCATGTTACCTTCATAACATCATCGTTCTCATACTGGATAGAAGATGTTGTAACTGAGATATGAGCAGCATACTTCTTGAAGTTCTCAGGAAGTCTTGATGAATATAATACTGTAAGGTTTGGTTCTGGTGAAGGTCCCATGTTCTCAAGAGTATGAAGGAATCTGTAATCGTTCTTAGTAACCATAGAACGTCCATCGATACCTGTACCACCAACCTCAAGAGTAGCCCATGTAGGATCTCCTGAGAATAATTCATTGTATGATGTAATTCTTGCGAACTTAACCATTCTGCACTTCATAACAAAATGATCGATAAGTTCCTGTGCCTCAGCCTCTGTAATCTTACCAGCTTCAAGATCCTTATTGATATAGATATCAAGGAATGTAGAAACACGACCTACTGACATAGCAGCACCGTTCTGTGTCTTGATAGCAGCAAGGTAACCAAAGTATAACCACTGAACAGCTTCCTTAGCTGTTGTAGCTGGCTCAGAAATATCATAGCCATATGCAGCAGCCATAGCCTTCATTCCCTTAAGAGCATTAATCTGATCTGTAAGCTCTTCTCTTAACTGGATAACATCGTTAGTCATAACTCCGCATCCACAGTTAGCCTTATCCTCTTCCTTGCACTTAATAAGATAATCAATACCATAAAGAGCAACTCTTCTGTAATCACCTACGATACGTCCACGACCATATGTGTCTGGAAGACCTGTGATGATATGAGATCTTCTTGCAGCTCTCATCTCTGGTGTATAGGCATCGAATACACCCTGGTTATGTGTCTTATGATATTCTGTGAAAACCTTGTGTAATTCAGGATCTGGTGTATAACCATAGTTCTCGCAAGATTCCTCAGCCATCTTAATACCACCATATGGCATAAATGCTCTCTTAAGTGGCTTATCTGTCTGAAGACCTACTACCTGCTCGAGATCCTTCATTGATTCATCTATATATCCTGGGCCATAAGCTGTAAGACCTGTAACTACTTTAGTTTCCATGTCTAAAACTCCGCCTTTAGCTCTCTCTTCCTTCTGAAGCTCCTGTAATTTTCCCCAAAGCTTATTAGTTGCTTCTGTTGGACCTGCAAGGAAACTCTCATCTCCATCATAAGGTGTGTAATTGTTCTGAATGAAATCTCTTACATTGATTTCTTCTTTCCAAAGTCTTCCCTTGAATCCAGCCCACTGTGTCTTCTCAACCATTTGAATTGATCCTCCTTAAATATAATATATTTCAATGTACTCTTTAAGAAAATGTATTGTATTTCCTTTTGTACACTGTATACAATTTTGGTTAAAATAAAAATTGCCATGCTTTATAGGATACTTATTGTTCCTATAAATATACATTGACAAATCCATAACAATTCAACCATGATTACTCTAACATGCTTCAGATAATAAATCAATAGATTTGTCAAGAGTATTTAATTTTGTACAATTTAAGGAGAATACTTTTTGAATATTCTCCTTAAAACAATACAGTATCCAAGCGCTATTCCGGCGATTTTGATACTTATTTACCAATAAATTCCATTACCTGTCCTTCACTTATAAAACCTACGCTCTTTGCAACGCATTCACCATTCTTGAATAAAAGAAGCGTAGGGATAGACATAATATTATATTTCTCTGCTACTGATGATTCTTCATCCACATTAATCTTAACAATCTGTACATCGTCAACCTTCGCTGCAACCTGTTCAAGAACTGGTCCTAACATCTTGCATGGGCCACACCAGTCTGCCCAGAAATCTACAAGCACAGGCTTATCTGACTTAAGTACCTCATTATTAAATTCACTTGCTTTAACATGCTTAATTTCCATAGTATATCTCTCCTTATCTTTTATTTGCGGACTTTAATAATAATTATTTCATATTTCTTCGCATATATTCAAATCTTTCTCTTCTCATCTCTACAAGCATCTGGCTAATATTCCATTTCTTATTAGCATCTGTTAATACTGCCTTGAATGTTACACCAGTATTCTTCTGCCTCATTTCAAAAAGAAGCCTGTCCATATGCTTATCTGTTACATCACAGAATATGACAAGGCTTTCCTTATCCTCCTGTGAATGATATCCTGCCACATCTGATGGTATGCCTTTTACCTCCGCAGCAAGCTCCGCCAATGTCTTATATGAATCGGATTCATTAATAAATCCAGAAGCAATCCGCATATTAGATGCTGCTTTAATAATATCCTGTGGTTCTTTAACATTATACAATAATATCTTTTCTGGCATTATTTATACCTCTTTGCCTTTCTGCTAACAATAATCTCTTTAATCTCGTTAATAGATTCTTTATGTACTCTTGAAACGGCATTAGGATTTCTCTTAATAATACTTGTAATATGTCTGTATCTTCTGTCTGCCTTTTCTGAAAGCTGTTTTCTTTCTTCAGCAACTGCTTCCATAAACTGTTCTTTTTTCTTGTTAAACTCTTCTTCCGCAAATGTAGCTGTAATCTCCATTCGTCTTGCATACATCTGGAGCTGCTCATTCTCTTTAGTAAACTTCTCCAGTGTAGCCTTGAGATCCATAGCTTCATTAATAGAAACAGCAAAGTCTGCTGCCATGTATATCGCCAAAACTACAGCAATAATATCTGCAATAGTCTTAGGTATCATAAGTACAACTGCTTCAATAGGCTTATGAATTACGCATACAAGCAGAATTGAAAAAGCTCCCCACGCAAGAGATATAAAGAAACATATATGTCCTTTAAAATTAAGCGGAAGATTACTATAGTCCCAATATCTTACTCCAAAAAGCTTTTCCATACAGCATCCTGTGCAGAATTCAAGTATTGTAGATGAAACCATGCCAAAAAGAAACACCAATGGCACAATATCTTTCACTGCAATCGTACTAATCAATATAACAATTGCACCTGAACCATATATTGGCAGGAATGGGCCGTGTAAGAAACCTCTGTTTACCCATTTCCTTTTTCTGACAGAGACATAACAGCATTCCCATACCCAGCCAAGGAAACAATATATAAAGAAAAAAATCAGCCACTGTGAAACAGTGTAATATCTCATACGCATACCTCCAGTTTAACCAGACAAGAATGCGTCCAGACAGGTTACTTCAGGGTTTCACAGAATTTATGCATTATAAAGGTTCTTCTTGCCCTGCTAATCTCAATACAATTACCATCCGCAATTCTTGCAAAGTTATTCTTAATATTAGTTATATGGAATAAATTGACAATAACAGACTTATTAATATAATAAAATCCATCTGAAAAAAGCAGCTCATAAATCTCAGATAAACTACAGTATAACTCAACAGCTCCCAACTCTCTTGAATACATAGTAACCCTTCTGCCACTTCTTGCAAAATACATAATATCTGTGATTCTCACCTTATATACCTGTCTTGTTGAACGGTATACAAAATAAATTCCCTCCTGGTTCTTAACCACACTTATCCTCAAGTAAATATTCTCCTCTCATATGTAATTAACATCTTCATAAAATGCATACGTTAATTATATATGATATACAAATTATTTCAATGGAATAATTCGGTGTCTATATACCTAATTAGGTCTAAAAAATCTACACCTGGTAAACAATCTTTCCTGAGCATATAGTATAATGCACTTTACCCGGAAGTTCCCATCCAATAAATGGACTATTAGAAGCTTTTGAAGCAAAATCTTCTTTTCTCACTGTCCATGTTTCTTTTTCTCCAAAAATAACAAGATCTGCTGGGGCTCCCTTTGTTACACTTCCTGGAACCATTCTATAGAACTCTGCCGGGTTCTTACTCATTAATTCCATCAGCTTCATAAGAGATATATGTCCAGGTTCTACAAGAGATTTAATTCCCAAAGCCAGAGATGTCTCAAGACCTGTTATTCCACTAGGAGCACTCTCTAATGGTTTTGCTTTTTCCTCCTCACTGTGTGGTGCATGATCAGTCACAATCATATCTATTGTACCATCTTTTATTCCTTCAATTATCTTAGCTCTGTCGTCTTCTGTCCTTAATGGAGGATTCATTCTTGCGTTAGTTCCATACTTAAGAACAGCATCTTCTGTAAGGGTAAAATGATGTGGTGTTGCCTCTGCATGTACATCTGCTCCTAATTTCTTAGCAGTTCTTACAAGTTCAACAGAATTTCCTGAGCTTATATGCTGTATACATACTGATGCTCCTGTGTGTAATGCAAGCACACAATCCCTTGCAACCATTACATCTTCTGCTGTTGATGAGGCACCACCATATCCGAGCTGCTCTGCAACTTTACCCTGATTAACCCCAGATTTTATGATAAACTCTGGATCTTCTTCATGAAGACTTATTGGTAAATCAAGCTCTGCTGCCTTCTTCATGGCCATAGTAAGTACATGCTCATCCATAATTGGAATTCCATCATCTGTGAAACCAACTGCACCTGCATCTGCAAGAGCATCCATATCTACAAGCTCTGTTCCTTTTAATTCCTTGGTTACAGCAGCTGTCTGCATAACATGTATTCCTGTAGTCTCACCCTTCTTCTGTATATAGTCAAGAGTCTCTATATTATCTACAGCAGGTTTAGTATTAGCCATACATACTACACTTGTAAAACCACCTCTTGCCGCTGCAGCAGCACCTGTTATTATATCCTCTTTATAAGTAAACCCAGGATCTCTGAAATGAACATGCGTATCCATAAGACCAGGCGCAACCACCAGTCCAGTTGCATCTATAACTGTAACATTATCTGTCTCATCAATACTAATATCATGTCCAACTTCTTCAATAATATTATCTTTAATAATAATATTCATAATCTCATCAGTTCCTGTTACAGAATCAACTACACGTCCATTCTTTATAAACATAGTTGGTGAAGCTTCTGACTTTTCATCTTCATCTGCTCCTACATTCTCATCAAGATTCACATTTTCATCGAATTTCCCAGCTTCAACATGGTCTGCTTCCTGATTAAGTCTTGTTCCACATTCTGAACAGAATAGTGAATCCAAATTATTATCAGCACCACATGACGGGCATATCTTTACCTGAATATTCTCTTCTTTGCTCTCTATATTCTGTTCTTCTGTATTAACAACAGCCTCAAGTCTTGAGCCACATCCTATGCAGAATAATGCATCTGGTGTTGTGCTATGCATTCCACATACAGGACATATCTTTTCTGGCTGGTTATTATTCACATATGTATTATTCTGTTCTTGAACAGATGGCTGAACCGGATCTGAATAAACTGATGGCTGTGAGTATACTGGTGTTTCATACATAGCAGGAGCAGGCTGCACAGATACTGGTGAAAATGGGGCCTGCTGATATACCTGCTGTGGTATAACGCCTCTGTTTACTGGTGCTATATCTATAGAATCTGCATACTCATCTAATATATCCCATGTCATATTCTCTGGATGCTTCAGAAACTCTCTAAGTTTCACCATGAATGACACATCTGTATTCGCTGGTATTCTCATCATGCTAAGAACATCCTCCAGAAACATATTAAAAAACAATCCATTCTGGTATCCATCCGCAGGATAATACATGAACAAAGCTTTTCCTGTCGTTGATTCAACAAGAACAGTATCCATAGAAACTAACACATTACCATATTCCATGTTATATGCAGACATTCCGGATAACGCCTTAACGCTGCTTTTCATAAATACTGAAAATGTATGCTGGTCAATAACTCTGTTCTTAAAAAAATCCTTAGCTGTTTCATATCCTGCTATACCATATTCAGCAGAGAAACTGCTTCCATCTGATGTTATGTAAAAAGGCAGAAATCCTTCAACTTCTGTTTTTGAAAGTAATTCAGCCATATTCTGATTAAGCTGTTCGCCTTTAGTACTCTTAACTTTGACACTTACCTGATTATTCTTGGAAACAACCTTTACTTTCCCCATAATAAATCCTCACTTCCTACTATTATAGCCTTATTATAGATATATTGTTTATTATACATCATAACTGCTCTGTGTGTCACTCAAAAGTAATTATCTTGGACTTTCTTCGAAATAATCCATTAACAAATACAAGTACATGCTCCTTATATGTAATAGAATCCCTTGAATACATAAATGGTTCTTCCCTATACAGCAGACACTTATATCCCTGCTTAATATATTCAGACAACGACGATAAAGCCTTTTTATGAATAACATCACGTTGTATATCTTCCTCTGTTGTAAATGTCCTGTCCGGATATATTGACGCAGCTTCTCTTAACTCACTTATTATTGCATCTACCAATTCGGCATGCTTCTTACCACATAACATTCTGGCAATTACCCTGCTCTTAATTGACGTTGGCTTTCTTTTATAAGAAACAAGCATTCTCTCCATTGAATAATCCTCTGTCGCCTCTGCAAGTTCTATAAGATAATCAACAGCTTCCTCATAAACACAATCAGGATAAGGCACATAATATCTTTCTGGTACAGACCTGTACTGCTTAATCGGTGGAAAATCTGCCAGTTTCATAAGAAGCATTTCCTTGTCACTGCATACTTCATCACCAAGATATCTGTATTTATCCCTTATATCTGCAAACTGATACTCTAACTGTCTAAGATACTCATACCCATCTATCCAGAAATGCCCCATACACCCATAATTAAATAAATGCGTTCTGAGCTTTAACTCTTTAAATCTTATAGTAAATGTATTCTCTCCACCCTGATTAACTATAAGCATATATCCATCCTCAAGGCGCTGCAAATCTGGAATCTGCTCTGCATCAGTATTAATATAATTGCCTGTCATAATTGAATCTGTGAATGTAAGAAAACTTTCTACAGCATCATTCATAAGATATGCCACAGACCAGTCATTATCATCTTCTATATGCACAGGATAAAATACGTTCAATTGAAATATCTGTTCCAATTTCACAAATGTATCATAGTCATTCTCTCTTACATCTTTAAATACATCTTCCAATATATAATCCATCAAATACACATTCCTTAATAATATTGCGTGTTACTGAAACTCTGTTACATGCTTCCTCATCCATAAAGGCATCAGATTTCTCTGACATTCTGTATTACGCCTCTGCTTAATTGCAATAGCCTCAAAAAAAGTCTTCCACATATCTGTGTATTCATCTTCCATATTTTCTGTTTTCTGTAACAAAAGCATATCTTCGTCTGTGAAATGCCTGATATACATACTATTATTAACCGGATGAACTACTGCTTTCTTTCTGTTATCATCAATAATCATCCAATTCTCCGATGGCATTCTGTCAGCAAAGTGCAACGAAACCTCATATATCACATCACTCTTAGGTTCAAGATGACATACGTATATCTTTCCCTGAATAGAATTAAATCTTGCAAATTCTGTAAAATATCTGATTTCATGCACAACCCTTCTCCGTATATCCTTAATTCTTGTAACTGCCAGATCCATTCTCATATATGCTATATCTGAGCCAGCTTTGAATCCGCTTATAAGAAATCTGTATGCCGCATCCAATGCATCCTTCTCATATGATAAACAGGCGTAATATACACATGCATAAGCCTCGTTGGAAATCTTTTTCTTTATTGAACGAACTACCTTCTTATATTCTTCCTCGTCATACTCTACATGAACATATTCGTCAAATAAAGATGGCTGTTCTTCTCCACGCTTCTCAAGTCTAACACATCCATGTCCCACTTTCAAAGCCTTCTCCCACGCCTGATATATACAACACATCATATCTTCAAATCTGTCTTCACATGTAAATATATACATACTGTCATCCTCCACATTCAAAAAAGTGACAACTGTTCATATCTTTCATTCTGATGAACCACCTTCCAATTATCTTTATGATTATCCTCTGTCAAACACTTTGTAATATATGATTCCTCTATCGGTATTCTATACATCATTCTTCCATTGCATGTTATAAAATAATGTGCCCTCTTAAGTACAACGCCCAGTTTCTTTAATATATCAAAATCAAGATGTGCATATCTTCTTGTCTGCACAATTCTCTTAGCAGACTTAGGTCCAACCCCTGGTATTCTCAAAAGCATGTCATATGATGCATTCTGCACCTCAACAGGAAACTGTCCAAGATGTCTTATAGCCCAGTCACACTTAGGGTCTAATTGTTCATTGAAATTCGGTCTGCTCTCAGACAGTAATTCATCTGCCTGAAATCCATAAAATCTGAGAAGCCAGTCTGCCTGATACAATCTATGTTCTCTGAGAAGCGGAACTGCCGCGTCAAGCTTCGGTAACGCCGAATCCTCATTAAGTGGTATATAAGCAGAATAAAACACCCTCTTCAAGTCATAATTCTTGTACAAATGCTGTGTTGTTCTTATAAGTGTAAGATCAGTTTCTGGTGTTGCCCCTATTATCATCTGGGTACTCTGCCCTGCCGGTGCAAACGGTCTGTTAATCCCCATACCTCGTGCAACCGCTGGTAACGAAAGCTTATCTCCTGATTCCAATGCAGCTCTTTCTGTTCCAGATAAAGCAGACTGTCCTGAACCTGTCTGAGAGTTAAATATACTTCCAGACAGATATCTGTTGATACTGCTTCTTTCCATCCTTGCATCTTTTCCCATAGCAATCCTGTTAGCCGCAATTGTCCCTGTCATCTTCTCCATAGGTTCAAGAATAGTCTTAAAATTCTTATTAGGAGCAAGCTTTGATAGACTCTGTGCTGTAGGCAGTTCAAGATTAATACTCACCCTGTCTGCCAGATATCCCGCCCTTGACAATAATTCATCCGGAGCTCCTGGTATTGCCTTAACATGAATATATCCATTAAACCTATACTTAGTTCTTAAAAGTAATAGTGTCTCACATATTCTTTCCATCGTAAACGCTGGATTCTTTAATACTCCAGAACTTAAAAACAATCCTTCAATGTAATTACGCTTATAAAATTCTATAACAAGCTGGCACAGCTCATCCGGTTCAAAGGTAGCCCTTGGCACATCATTAGAACATCTATTCATACAATACTTGCAGTCATATACACAATGATTAGTCATCAGAACCTTCAAAAGAGAAATGCATCTGCCATCTGTCCCAAAACTATGACACACGCCGCATGCCACACTGTTTCCAAGGAAGCCTTCCTTTCCCTTCCTGTCTACTCCACTTGACGTACATGCAACATCATACTTGGCCGCATCTGCCAGAATCTGTAACTTCTCCATAGTTGTTAAATCAGATATTAATTCGAACATACGTTCATTATAAAACATTTGTTCGTAATGTCAATATGTTTTTAATAAAAAAGACGGGCGCACTTAATTTAGTACGGCTCCGCCTTTTTCATAACAAATGCATCTACTATTTTCCTTATTGTGGCCAGTTCTTCCGGGTCACACATCTTCAATGCGTCAATAATATCTATGCTTGCTTTATTTCCTCTCATATTCCCCAGCATAAGGTAATCCGGTGTAACATTAAGATAATTACATATATCAACCAGCAACGTTATACTGCAGTTGGCCTTGCCACCTTCAATATTAGAAAGATATGTCTGCGACACGCCCAGTTCCTTAGCCATCTCTGTCTGTTTGATGTGCATTTCTTTTCTTCTTTGTTTAAGTCTTGTTCCAATATTAATAATTCGTTCTTCCATAACTTCCTCATACGAATTTTCTCAAATTACTGATAAAACTTAATATTATTTTCTGATCTTTCTCTGACATACTGTCAAAAATATAATCAAGAAGTCTGTCTCTGACATCATACAGATTAAGAAACATTGATGGTAAACATCCATACTGCTGATAAAGTCTTATCAAAACCATTGCATCTGGAAACTCTTTGTTATTCTCAATTTTACTATATTTGTATCTTGATATACCAAGATTATCTGATATGACCTGTTGGTCTGTTATATCGTTAACATCTCTTATACATTTTAACATTGAATCTTTAGTAGAATCTTTATCAACAGCTCTCAGCAGCTGTATATCCTTTACTATTTCATCTGAAAAACTATCTAACTTCTGCTCACACATATAGAGTACATGTTCGCTTACCACTTCTCTGACATATTCCTTCTTGGATTCGTCTCCAAATGTATCTATTTCAGAAGAAATCACATGTCTGCAAGGCTTTTCATCCACATCAACCAATAGTTTATCTATATCAGCTCCTGAATCCCACAACTTCTTTAAATCAGTCCCTGATACCATACTTCTTCCGGATTCCCTATTGGAATATTCTGGTGTCGTCATGCCAACTCTTTCAGCCATTGCACTCTGGTCATAATTCTTCATTTTTCTATCTATGCTCATTCTTTTGCAAAATGCTTTGTAATAATCCGTATACTCCATAGCAACCCCTATACATTAGTATGATTACTATTTAATTTTAGTATACGCATCTTTCGCACATATATATCGTTTGTTGCGAATTAGAATAGTATAAATATTTATGTATGATTAATGATAATATTTTAATTTTACCATATTAATTGTTTTTTGTTAGTGCTTAAAATAATATTCATCACAGTTTATAATTTTATTCCGTTTTTAATCTAAAATACATTTAAGACATTCAAAACAACAGTTGAGACATAGTGTATTTAAAAATATTTAACAACAAAATATAATAATAACTATCTCAAGAAGGAGGAAAAATTATGAAGAGAGCAATTAAATCTACATTAAGCAAAGGCGTTACAGCTGTGCTTAATCGCACATTAACTTCTAGTGCTAATGCTTCATCAAGCTATGTATACAACCAGCCTGTTGAACCTGCATCATTAAAGAAGTTTAAGAAAACAAAATAATGCTTGAAAAGTTTTCTAGAAACGCCGCAGTATGGTTAATTAATATAGGCCTGCTGGTTGAAACTGACATAGATTTATACAGTTATGCAATTAAAAATTTATTTTTGATTATTAATCCGACAATTATTTTCACAATATACTGTATAGCATCACATAAAATTCTCCTTGGACTTTTAGAAATGTTTTCTTTTCTGCTCATAAGAAAATATAGTGGTGGTTATCATTGTCAATCTTCAACCAGTTGTCTTATATTATCTACTATTATGTTAATATTTATGGCATGGATGTCTTCACAATTGCGTCCTTCTTTGATTATTATTATTATTCTATTATTATGCGATTTGGAATTAAGTATAAAAGGACCTGTAATATCAAAGAATCATTATGTATCATCTAAAGAAATAACACACTATCACAAGTTCCTGTTATTAATATTATGTAGTTATAATATTTTGTTCTTTGTATTATGGATGATTGGGTTAGAGCACCTTGCAAGCTGTCTGGCTATAGTTATAATTATATGTTCAATTTCCCATATTATATGTATGTTTGGAAAGAATAAAGCATTATATTATTAAGGCTAATTTCTTTATCAATATAGTGTAACCCTTTCAGGTTACGCTATATTTTTTTCGTTAAGCAATATAATTTTTATAGTAAACTCTCTTTTTGTTTCATCATATTCTTCAATATGACTTCCTTTATATTTATCAACAATATTGTATATACTTTTCATTCCATAACCATGCTTTTTCTCTGTATCTTTCTTTGAAGAAATATATCTTCCATTAATCTTACGCGGTGCTTTAACCGCTGAATTTCGTACAATAATTATGATAAAATCATTTTTTCTTTTCACAATAAATTCAATATATGGTTTTATATCTTTTTTGCAATATTCAGCAGCCTCAAATGCATTCGACAATAGATTTCCAAATAAAGCTACTATATCTGTTGAATCCATAACTTCTACTGTATCAGGTCTTATATCTGCAATTAAATCTATGTTATTTTTCTCACATGATTCCATATATTGACTGACAAGTCCATTAAGAATATTACTGTTGGAGAAGCTTGTCCGCCTTCGCATTTTATATTGATTCATAATATCAATAATATATTTCTTCAGCTCATTATCACTACCTATGTCCAACATAGTATTAAGATGATTATTCATATCATGCCTTAATATTTCCAAACTCTCATTCTTTTCATATTCAAGTTTGTAATATCTTGCATCTGCCCTTTCTTTTTCAAGCTGTATTTTTATCATCGCATTTTCAGCATTTCTTTCATTAACTTTAATATTAACAAATAACACTAAAATATCTGCCAGAATCAATATTATCATACTCATTACCATACAAACTGCTTCTGTCTGACTAATCAAAGAATTCATTCCTACAACATAATATGTAATAAAAACCATTAACGATGAAATTAATGACACTATGAATAAGACTATTGGCAAATCATCTTTATATAAATCTTTTCCTACATTACTTCTGTTCTTTATAAGAACCATTACCTGAATAAACAGGAAAAATATTGTTTTACATAAACATACTACAATAATATTAGTTACAACTCCATTTCCTTTTACATCACAGACTCCTACAAGATATTGGATAATATAAAATACTGTTAGTTCTGATAATGCCATCATTGCATTATATATCAACGCCCAAAACACTGCTACTTTCTTACTTATATTAAACAACCATGCTATAAGCAAAAAATAAACCACATTATTAACTGTTGTAACAACATATATATTATCTGTCAGAAATACCCCAAACATTACAGCATGGCCTGACAGCATTATAAGTCCCGTAATCCAGTTCTTATATCTGCGTTCATACATTTGTGACATGCTCATCCATAATATTATTGCTTCTACAATGTGAGCAAATGCATAACTTATAACTATTTCCATATACAATTACTCCTGTCCGGCAAGATATAATAATACCTTCTGCTTAAAATCTGCTCTCTTCTCTCTCGATATATCAATCGGCTCTTCTCTTCCCTTAAGTTCTACACATTTATCAGTAAATCTGACTACCCTGTCAATATTAACAATACACGACTTGTTAACAAGAAAAAACTTATCTTCATCAAGAACATTTTGCCAATATGAAAGGCTTTTAAGACTTGTATATAATTCTGTGTCTGTGCGTATGTATCTTTTTCTTACCAGTGACTCTATGCATATAATCGAATCCTGTTCAATAATTGTATTGTTACCGTTATATTCTATATTGACTTTCTTGCTCTGATGCTTATTGCACAATAATAACGCTTTCTGAAGACCGCGCATAATCACAGGTCTTTCCAGTGGTTTATTAATATACCTGAAAACTCCCTCGTCCATTGCATCATCAAGATAGCCCATATACGAAGTTATTATAAATAACACAATATTCTTGTTATTATTTCTTAAACATTTGCCAGCTTCAATTCCATTAATTCCGTCCATCTCAACATCAAGAAATGCAATGTCTATCTTTTTCATTATTCTTAGCTGCTTCATCACCACTGTTATATTCATAAACCTTATAATCCGTTATCTTATGCTCATCAAAGAACTCGTCCACATATTTTCTTATCATATCAACATAAAGCTTATCATCATCACATATTAATATATTCATGCATTGTCCTCTTCACTTAACCAATTAATAATTTTATTATAGCAAAATGTTTAAAAAAACGACAGAAATTTCTTTCTGCCGTTTCTCTTAACATATATATTATCAATCTAAGAAGCCTGCTCAAACTGTGAATTATAAAGGTCAGCATAGAAACCGTTCTTGGCAAGAAGCTCATCATGAGTTCCCTGCTCAACGATATCACCATCCTTCATAACAAGTATCACATCAGCGTCTTTAATGGTTGAAAGTCTGTGGGCAATAACAAAGCTTGTTCTGCCCTTCATCAGGTTATCCATAGCCTTCTGAATTCGCTCCTCTGTTCTTGTATCAACAGAAGATGTTGCTTCATCAAGAATAAGGATTGGATTATCTGCAAGGATTGCTCTTGCAATTGTAAGAAGCTGCTTCTGTCCCTGTGAGACATTGCTTGCGTCCTCGTTAAGCTCACAATCATAACCGCCCGGAAGAGTCTCAATAAAGTGATGGGCGTTAGCTGCCTTGGCTGCTGCAATAACTTCCTCATCAGTTGCATCAAGCTTTCCGTATCTGATATTCTCCATAATTGTACCCTTATAGAGCCATGTATCCTGAAGAACCATTCCAAATGCGTCTCTTAATTCTCTTCTGTTGAAATCCTTAACATTATGTCCATCAACAAGAATAGCTCCATCATTAACATCATAGAATCTCATAAGCAGTTTAACAATAGTGGTCTTACCTGCACCTGTCGGTCCAACGATAGCAACCTTCTGTCCAGGCTTAACATTTACACTGAAATTCTTAATGATAGTCTGGTTCTCATTGTATCCGAATCTTACATGCTCGAAATCAACCTCGCCCTTAATTCCTTCTGTAGAAACAGGATTCTTAACAGTCTGGTCTTCCTCTTCTTCATCAAGAAATTCAAATACTCTCTCAGAAGCTGCTGTCATAGACTGTACCTGATTGATAACCTGAGCAATCTGCTGGATTGGCTGTGTAAAATTCTTCACATACTGGATAAATGCCTGAATATCACCGATTGTTATAACATTTTTAATAGCAAGAAGACCACCGGTTAATGCAACACATGCGTAACCTAAGTTACCTACAAACATCATGATTGGCTGCATCATTCCTGAAAGGAACTGTGACTTCCATGCTGAACCATAAAGGACATCATTAGTCTTGTTAAATGAATCAACCATATCCTTTTCTTTGTTAAATGATTTAACAATCATATGTCCGCCATAAGTTTCCTCAATCTGTCCGTTAATATGTCCAAGATACTCCTGCTGTGTTTTGAAATATCCCTGTGACTTCTTAACAACGAAAGAAACAAGTCCGACTGATATTGGAAGTATTATAACCGCAATAAGTGTCATAAGCGGTGAAATGCTTAACATCATAACAAGAACACCAATCATAGTAGTTAAAGATGTAATGATTGTTGTAATACTCTGGTTAAGTCCCATTCCAAGTGTATCAACATCGTTAGTAATTCTTGATAACACCTCACCATATGTCCTGCTCTCGAAATACTTCATAGGCATACGGTTAATCTTCTCGCTGATTTCTTTTCTTAATCTGTAGCAGACCTTCTGTGTAATGCCTGTCATTATCCAGCCCTGTACAAAGTTAAATACTGCACTTGCGGCATACAGACAAAGCACGAATATAAGAATTGTTCCTATCTTTCCAAAGTCAATTCCGCCAGTTCCACCGATTTTCTTTACAAGACCTTCTGACAGAGCTGTAGTTGCCTTACCAAGAACCTTCGGACCTACAACAGAAAATACTGTTGAGCATACAGCCATAACTGCAACAAATATTATCGCAATCTTATAGCTTCCAATATATCTTATAAGCTTTCCTATTGATCCTTTGAAATCCTTAGCTTTCTCAACAGGTGCCATTCCTCTTCCCGGAGGTCCCATTCTTCTTTTCGGTGGCATTTTGATATTTTTATTATCTTCCATACTGACTAGGCCTCCTTTCCAAGCTCTTTAGCAGAAAGCTGTGAACTTGCAATCTGCTGATATGTCTCACATGTATTCATAAGTTCTTCATGCGTTCCCTTGCCAACAATCTTACCATCATCCATAACAAGAATCTGATCTGCATGAAGGATTGTGCTGATTCGCTGAGCTACAATAATAACAGTGGCATCAGACACATTTGCAGCAAGCTCCTTACGAAGAATTGCGTCAGTTTTTAAATCAAGTGCTGAAAAACTGTCATCAAATATAAACACTCTTGGGTGCTTTGCTATTGCTCTGGCAATAGAAAGTCTCTGCTTCTGACCGCCTGAAACATTAGTACCGCCCTGTGCTATAGGACTGTCATACTTCTCAGCCTTATTATCAATGAACTCAGTTGCCTGTGCAATCTGTGCTGCCTTAACGACATCTTCATCGCTTGCATCAGGATTACCGAATCTTAAGTTACTTGCAATAGTACCAGAGAAAAGCATTCCCTTCTGAGGCACATAACCAAGCTCACTTCTTAAGTCATGCATAGAAATATTTCTTATATCATGACCATCAATAGTAATGCTTCCTCCTGTAACATCATACAATCTTGGAATAAGATTAACGAGCGTTGACTTTCCACAGCCCGTACTTCCTATAATAGCTGTAGTCTTACCCGGCTCTGCTTTAAATGTAATATCCTCAAGTACGTTTGCTTTAGCACCCGGATACATGAAATTAACATGATTAAACTCAACCACACCCTTTGCAGACTCAATTGTCTCAGGATTCTCAGAGTCTTCTATTGAAGAATGTGTATTAATAACTTCATCTATACGGTCAGCTGCAACCATCGCTCTTGGGAGCATTACAGACATCATTGTAAGCATAAGGAATGACATAACTATAAGCATCGAATATGTTATAAATGCAGTCATAGAACCTACCTGCATAACTCCGGCATCAATTCTGTGTGCGGCAACCCACACGATAAGAACTGATAAACCATTCATAATAAACATCATGCTTGGCATCATGAATGTCATTGTTCTGTTAGTAAAGAGCATTGTCTTAGTAAGCTTTTTATTAGCTTCGTCAAATCTTTCCTCTTCCTTCTTCTCTCTTCCAAAGGCTCTTATTACAGAAAGACCAGTAAGAATCTCTCTGGATACAAGATTGACATTATCAACCAGCTTCTGCATAAGCTTGAACTTAGGCATCGCAATTACCATAAGAAGCATTACAAATGCAATGATAACAACAACAGCCATAACTATAACCCAGCCCATGCCGGCTCCTGTTCCAACAACCTTTATAATTCCTCCGACGCCAAGAATTGGTGCATACAGAATCATTCTCAGCATAATAACCGTAACCATCTGAACCTGCTGTACATCATTAGTTGTTCTTGTGATAAGTGACGCTGTAGAGAATTTGTCCATCTCAGCATTAGAGAATCCCATGACATTAGAATACAGCTTTCCTCTCATATCTCTTGCAACACCTGCACCAACTCTTGATGCAAGGAAGCCTACACATACAGAAGTAACCGCCATAAGAAGTGCCATGGCAACCATCTTAAGACCAGCTGCCCACAGATACTTAGTCTGAATAGAATCCATGTCCATTCCTGCCTTGGCATCCATGCTCTTTGCATAAGCAACACCCATAGACGAAACAAGAGTCTTTCCCATAGTATCAATAGTCTTCTGGAATTCACTTCTCATAGAAAGGATATCATCCTTACTCATAGCCCCTGCACTATACATTGCCTTCACTATCTGTCTCATATCCACACATGTAGTTTCAACCTCATTACCATCTGAATCTTCCATCATCTGTGTAAATGTAGTGAGTTCCACGCCCATAGACTTTCCAATATCTTCTACCGAAACATTGGCAAGCTGTTCTTCACTTACATGCATCTGCTCTGCCATACGGCTCTTGAATGCACTTTCAGTCACTGAAGACATCTGGTTGTTAATTATAAGTGCTGTAAAAAGTGTGTCGTCTAAATCAGTCTTATTCTTAGAACCTTTGACACTTAATTCATAGACATTATCATCTTCATTATAAGAATACGACTGTTCCCACAGCTGTGCTTCTTCCTCTGTCATAAAAAGCTTCGCAGTGTCAAATTCTTCCTTAGTGATCTTTTCTGGCACAGTATGCTCTATGCCTCCATTCTGTATACCTGTATCAATGATATCTGAAGTATACGCAGGAAGCGACAAGTCACACACTGCCTGAACAATAAGCAGTGCAAATACCAGCACTATCGACTTCCAGTATGGCAGCACATTTTTAATAATTCTGCTCATAAACACTCTCCCATCTTTATTGATAAATATTTCCAAAAATCTGCTTTCAATAATAAATAAGCGTTTCTTATATTAACACCGATTTTCATCATAGTAAATTAATGTCAAATGTATTTTTATAAATAATTTATAAAGAATGTTTGAATAATAACAATATATATGTTATTATACGCGCGAACGTCATCCGTTTTTCGGAGATGTATCTTAACAAGCCGGAAGGGCTGCATACCTTTCCGCAAAGGAGACAATATGAATACTATCAATGCAACTCGAACTTCTGCAACGAAGTTCAACACTAAGTACATGGTGGAGCTGGCACTTATGGTTGCGGTCATACTCGTTATGTCACTGACCCCATTAGGCTACATCCGTACCCCTGGACTTTCTATCACCCTTTTAACTGTTCCTGTAGCTGTAGGTGCTATCATCTTAGGACCTGTCGGCGGTTTAATCTGTGGTCTGACATTCGGACTTACAAGCTTTTATCAGTGCTTCGTTGGAGGCGCAATGGGAACTGTTCTTCTCGGAATTAATCCATTTGGTACATTTGTAACAACAGTAGTAACAAGAACTCTTGAAGGCTTCCTTACAGGACTTATATTCAAGGGACTTCACAGTATTAATGGAGTTAAGAAATTTTCTTATTATATAGCAAGCCTCTGCTGTCCTTTACTTAATACTTTATTATTTATGAGTTCACTTGTTCTCTTCTTCTATAATACAGATTATGTACAGGCCTTCGTTACTGCACTCGGAGCTAAGAACCCACTTATATTCGTAGTATTATTTGTTGGTGTTCAGGGACTTATTGAGGCAGGAATCTGCTTTATTGTTGCCAGTGTGGTTTCCCGTGCATTATATGCTGCACTTAAGCTTAACCAGAATTAATCAGTCACTTTGATTGAATAAATCGGACATTAATCAACGGAGGATTAGTTTTGTTTACAGAGATTTCAGTTAATGATATTAATGATTTTAGATTAGGTCATGCTTCCAATAAGGAAGCTGGCACTGGTGTAACTGTTATATATTTTCCAGACGGAGCTACAGCAGGCTGTGACATTAGCGGTGGCGGTCCGGCATCAAGAGAAACACCTCTTACTATGCCTATGACTGCTGACAATCCGATTAATGCCATCGTGCTGTCAGGCGGTTCAGCATACGGTCTTGCCGCATCTGACGGAGTTATGACATGTCTTGAAGAACATGGTATAGGATATAACACAGGAGTTTCACTTGTTCCGCTTGTATGCCAGTCATGCATATTTGATCTTGGATATGGAAGCTCTAAAGTACGCCCGGACAGTACTATGGGATATGAGGCCTGCATTCAGGCACTTATGAAGGCCGGTGTTGTAAATGCTGATGCTTCCACCGCTGCCAATTTGGATAGCAGCGAACCCATTCAGGGCTGTATCGGTGCCGGAACAGGTGCGACTGTCGGCAAGATTATGGGAATGAAGCAGGCTGAAAAGTCAGGACTTGGAATATATTCAGTGAAGACAGGCACATTTACAATGACAGCAATTGTTGTTGTAAATGCACTTGGAGATATATCAGATTATGAAACCGGTAAAAAGCTTGCCGGACTTAAGAACGCTGACAGAACCGAGTATGTAAGCTGTGAAGAAGCACTTTATCAGTTCATGGCACCTCGCGATATGTTCACAGGCAACACAACAATCGGTGCGGTTATAACCAACGCTGCATTTAACAAGGCTGAACTTAACAAAATTGCATCTATGGCAAGAAATGCGTATGCTCGCTGTATTAATCCAGTCGGCACAATGGCAGATGGCGATACAATCTATGCTGCAAGTACTGCAATACGAGGCGACAGCGAAGCTGTACGTGTTGATATCAACTTTGCAGGAACACTTGCTGCCCGCGTTATGTCCGCTGCAATTAAGAATGCTGTAATGAATTCTAAGATATCTGATGAAGAATTTTTAAGCATGGTAAAATAACACATGAAATAATCCCCGATAAGCTGCTGTTCTGGCAGTCTTACCGGGGATTTTTATATTATCTTTATTTTTACATTTTAATTATTCACATAGCTTAGAAAATGCATCCGCAACAAACTGTACCTTAGTTCCTATAATAACCTGTACAGATGTCTTTCCAGGTTTCATAACACCAGCAACACCAGCTGATTTAATAACCTTATCATTAACAAGTGTAATATCCTTTACTTCAAGTCTCAGTCTTGTAATACAATTATCTATGCTTGCAATATTCTCTTTTCCGCCACAACCTTCAAGAATTGTCTTTGCAATTGTTGTATAATCGTCACTTGCAAGTTCAACTTTCTTTTCTGCTTCTATATCATCATCTTCTCTGCCAGGAGTCTTTAAATCCCATTTCTTAATGGCAAATAAGAATACGAAATAGAATACGAAGAATGCTGCTATACCAAGAGGAATTATCAACCATGTCTTCTGTGCTGCCGGAAGAGATGATGAGAATAACAGGTCAGTAGCACCTGCTGAGAAACTAAATCCTGCTCTGAAGCCTAATGCAACTGTAATCATTGTAAAAATACCATAAAGAAGTGCATAGATAACATAGAGTCCAGGAGCAAGGAACATGAAACCAAATTCAAATGGTTCTGTAACACCACAGATAAATGCACATAATGCTGCAGAAGCAACAAGTCCTATAGCTACTTTTTTCTTAGCTGGCTTTGCACATTTAATCATAGCTAAAGCTGCACCTGGAATACCAAACATCATACATGGGAAGAAGCCTGACATATACATTCCAAGACTCCATGAAACATCACTTGATGTTTGTCCTGCCCAGAAGTGCTGTAAATCTCCAAGTCCGATAGTATCAAACCAGAATACGTTGTTCAACGCATGATGTAATCCGGTAGGAATTAACAATCTGTTCAAGAATGCATAGATACCTGCACCAACAATATCAAGCTTTACAATTGCCTTACCAACGCTTACTAATGCGCCGAACAGTAATGGCCATACAAATAATAACACAACAGATACAAGAATTGATACTACTCCTGAAACAATTGCTACGCATCGTTTTCCACTAAAGAAAGATAACCAGTTTGGTAATTTTGTATCTTTAAACTTGTTATAACACATAGCACCGATTATACCAGCAAGAATACCAATAAATGGATTCTCAATCTTGTTAAATGCAAGAGTTTTAGTTGCACTGTCTGCTATAGAAGGTATAATTACTGTAACAAACTTTGTAGAAAGAAGTGTTGTCATCATAAGCCACGAAGCAAGTGCCGCAATTCCTCCGGTACCATCATTTTTATCTGACATACCTACACCGACACCAATTACAAAAAGGATTGCCATGTTTTCAATTAAAGCTCCACCAGCTTTTACAAGAAACAGACCAATCATATTAGCTGCGCCATGAATATCTCCACCCTGCATAGTTGCTGGACACAGCAAATAACCGATACCCATAAGGATACCACATATAGGCAGTACTGCCACAGGAAGCATTAACGCCTTTCCCAGTTTTTGAAGAAATTTCATACTTTCTCCTCCTTTACATCATTATTAATCGGGGTAATCCCAATCACGCACATTGTGAAATCCTGAATAATTATGATATTTTCAGGACTTCATCATCAATAGATACTTCACCCTCCTTTATTAGATTAATTTTATTATAATCGTCGGTATTACATATAAGGACTGGTGTAATCGTATCCAATCCTGCCGACTTTATTTTTTCAAGATCAGCCTCTAAAAGTAAATCACCCTTTTTTACCTGCTGACCACCTGAAACATGTGAAATAAATGGTTCTCCCTTGAGCGTTACCGTATCCAGCCCAATATGTATCAGTAATTCTGTTCCCTGACTGGTTGTCATTGTCACAGCATGAAGAGTATCAAACACCATTGAAATCTCACCATCTGCCGGAGCATATATCTTTCCTTCAGAAGGAATTACTGCAAATCCATCTCCAAGAACCTTTTCTGAAAATGTTGGATCTGAAACTTCAGTAATTGGCACCACTTTTCCTTTACATGGAGAATAAATAATATTATCCTTTGACTTTCCTTTGAAAAAACCTAGCATATTATCTCCTTTCCATCAATATATACTCTCTTAATATTCAATTCCTCATCAATAAGCACAAAATCTGCTTGTTTTCCTACAGAAATACTTCCGACTTTATCATATATACCAATTTCCTTTGCCGGATTCTCTGTTGCACACATAACAGCTGTTTCTAATGAAATCCCTGCTTTTTTAACGACATATCGAAGACAATCCATTAAATTAGTTGCTGATCCAGCAATTGTTCCATCATGTAAGGTTGCCAGATTACCTTTTACCACTACAGGCTGTCCTCCAAGAGTATATTCGCCATCCTCTAATCCTGTTGCTCTCATGCTGTCACTGATTAGTATTATGCGTCCCGCACCCAACATGGCAAATGTTGCCCGTATTACTGATGGATGAATATGAACTCCATCACATATCAGTTCTGCATGACATTGATATGAATCTCTTATTGCACCTATAACACCAGGCTTTCTATGATTCATAGGTGGCATTGCATTGTATAAATGTGTTGCATGAGTTACACCATGTTGAATTGCCTCCATTGCAGTATCATAATCTGCTGCTGTATGAGCAATCGACACCACAACCTTATCTTTTACTTTATCAATGAAATCCATCGCCCCCGGCTCTTCAGGTGCAATATCAACAATCTTTATTAAATCATGTGCAGCTTTCTGGAGTTCACAAAAATACTCATAATTACAATGCATAATATTCTCTGCTGCCTGTGCACCCTTTTTTTGTGGACTTATAAAAGGTCCCTCCATATTAATCCCTACCAGATGGGCTCCGCCATTATATGAATACTCTCCGGCATTCTTCATAACTTCAACAAGTTCTTCCTTAGCTATCGTCATGGTTGCCGGACATATACTCGTCACTCCGACAGAAGCCTCATACCGCGAAATTATATCAAGTGCCTCTTTAGTTCCATCACACATATCTGCGCCTTTGCATCCATGAAAATGAATGTCAACAAGTCCTGGAATCATCTTAAGTCCTGTAGCATCTACAACTTCATCGCCAACATAATTATGTACATCCAGCACTTTGGTGAATGTACCGTTATCTACAACGACATCTCCCTTAACAAATACATTGTCCTTTGTATAAACATCAGCATTCTTTATAATCATATGTTCTCAACCTTCTATCCACCAAGTTAATATGCTTTAATAAATCTTACTAAGAGCTGCTTCATCTGCTACCAGTGTTACATCATTATGCAGCTGCAGAACTGATGCAGGAACATATGGTGTAATATGTCCAAAAAAGGCTTCTTTCACAATCTGTGCTTTATCTTCCCCACTTGCAATAACCAGAATCTTCTTTGCCTGCATTATTGTCTTGATTCCCATTGTGTATGCCTGTCTTGGAACGTCTTCTGCTGATTCAAAAAATCTCTTGTTAGCTTCTATTGTAGATTCTGTTAAATCAACACAATGAACCTGTTTTTCAAATGAATCTGATGGTTCATTAAATCCTATGTGTCCATTATGGCCTATTCCTAGAAGTTGTAAATCAATACCTCCAAGAGACTTAATCAGTTCAGAATATCTGTTACATTCTTTTTCCGAATCCTGCTCCATTCCATTAGGAATATGAGTATTCTCAACTGATATATTCACATTATCAAATAAATTCTTATGCATAAAATAATAATAACTCTGATCATTGTCCTGACTGAGTCCCTTATACTCATCAAGATTAACAGTTTTAACTGCTGAAAAATCCAAGTCTCCTTTTTTATACCATTCTACTAACTGCTTATATAACCCAACTGGCGTTGAACCAGTCGCAAGTCCAAGTACACATTCCGGCTTCATAATAATCTGTGCTGATATAATATTAGCTGCCTTTCTACTCATATCAGCATAATCTTTTGCTTTGTATATTTTCATCACTTATCACTCCATTTCACATATTCTACTACGAACACCAAGTACCATAGATGGCGATACACTAAGCTCATCTATACCCATCTTAATAAATCTCTCTGTAAGAGTGGTATCTGCTCCAAGTTCTCCGCAGATTCCTACCCATTTGCCATGCTTATGTGCTCCCTGTATGGTCATCTCAATCATCCTAAGAACTGCCTCGTGATGCGGATTATAAAATCTGTCCAGTCTGTTATTCTGCCTGTCAATTGCAAGTGTATACTGTGTAAGGTCATTAGTACCTATACTAAAGAAATCTACAAGCTCTGCAAGTTCCTCACTTAGCATAACTGCCGCTGGTGTCTCTATCATAATTCCCTGCTCTGGAATCTCATATGGAATATTCTCATTCTCCAGTTCCTCTGCCACCTCAGCAACAATCTTCTTAATACTTACAACTTCTTCCACAGAAATAATCATTGGATACATTATAGATAAATTACCATATTTAGCAGCTCTTAATAATGCTCTCAACTGTGTTTTGAATATATCCGGCTGCTCCAGACATATTCTTATGGCACGATAACCCAACGCAGGATTATCTTCCTTGCCAAGTCCAAGATAATCTGCTTTTTTATCTGCCCCAATATCAAGTGTACGAATAACTACTTTTTTATCTGCCATCATCTGTAATACCTGACGATAGGCATTAAACTGTTCTGTTTCATCAGGAAGTTCATCTCTTCCAAGATACAGGAACTCACTTCTGAATAATCCTATTCCTTCAGCATCATTTTCTAATACATATGCAACATCAGAAACATTTCCAATGTTCGCATAAAGGTTAATCTTTCTGCCACTCTTTGTGACAGATTCTCTTCCTTTATAATTAGCAAGCAGCTTTTTCTGTTCCTGCTCCTTCTGCTGGGCTTCCTTAGCCTGTGCTATCTGATTCTCATCCGGATTCAGGTAGAAAATTCCATCCTGACCGTCTACAATTGCATTAACTCCATTGTGTAAGGATTCCAGCTCAATTGGTACACCAATTAATGCTGGAATATTCATCATTCTTGCAAGAATTGCTGTATGGGAATTAGCCGAACCATGTACCAGCACAAATGCTAAAATCTTATTCTTATCCATCTGTACAGTTTCACTCGGTGTCAAATCATCTGCCACAATAATTGATGGCTCTGTGTTTTCCCAGTCAGGCTGCTCTTCACCGCTCAAATTACTCACCAGACGATTAGATATATCCTTTACATCCGCTGAACGTGCTCTCATATAATCATCATCCATATTAGCAAACATGTCAGCAAAATTATCTCCTGTTATTGACACTGCATATTCTGCATTAACATTCTCATTGCATATCATATTATGAATAGCATCCTGATAATCTTCATCTTCAAGCATTATCTGATGCACTTCAAATATCTCTGCATTGACTTTACCAACCTCCTTTAATGCTTTATCATACAGCCTGGCAAGCTGTTGAAGCGTCTTTTCTTTAGCTTTATCCAGACGCCTTAATTCTTCATCAACATTCTTAACATGTACACGCTTAATCAGACTTTCACTTTTCTTTAGAACATTAACTGGTCCGATGGCAGTACCCTTATATACTGATTTTCCAATATATTTGTCCATATTCTACCCTCTCAGATTCTAATAATAAACATTCCCCAGATATACAAATATTTATTATATTAACTAAAATGTACTGATTTCCATGTATTAAATTGTCGTGCGCTTTATTATGTTTACACATTAACAATTTTTTAACAAAATGTCCAGCATTATTTGTTAAATTTTAATAAGTCATGTATTTTTGTTAATACATTGCAAATTAAAAGGCAATAAAAAAGACTAACCAGCCAGTGTAATTTATAACACAACGCTGATTAGTCCATATTAGTATTTCTATCTGTCCGCATTTTTCAACTTATGATTAACAGCCATCGCAACCACACCAAGTAACACAATGAAAAGAGAGATAAACTGCGATGTAGAGAATATTCCGACCTCACCTCTGTAATCGTTTCTTAAGAACTCAATTGCAAATCTTCCAAGTCCGTAAGTTATGCAATATAAGAATCCAATATTACCTGCTGCCATATGCTTTCCGGTAGTTTCCTTACCGTCAGCCTTGCGCTTCATAACAGTAGTATAAGAAAACTTAGCTGCTATTATCATAAGAAACGCCATATTAAGAAAATCTGCCCCCGATGATATAAGCTGTGTAGGAATCAGTTTAACTCCTGATGGTGCAAGCGAACCAGCCGGGAAAACAACTCCCCAGGCTGCATCTGTCTGTCTTCCGTAACAGCACCCTGCAAGGAAACAGCCGATTCGTCCAAAGCCCTGTGCCAGCGCTATCTCTGGCATTACCAGGTCAAAATATTCAAGGAATGATAACTTCTTAATCTTTACATATATAAGGTTGCACAGTACACCTGCAATAAGTCCGCCATATACAACGAATCCCGATGAGCCAAGCACGCCCATAGGATCTTTTATAAAATCCTTAAAGCTCACTATTATATACAACAGCTTTGCTCCAAGAAATCCCGATACTCCCGCAATTATCGTGATATCAATAAGAGCCTCCTCTTTCATCCCCATCTTCTTAGCCCTGTACTCTCCAACAAGCAGTGCCAGCACAAAACCTATGCCAATCATCAGTCCATAACCGTGAATTACGAACTTTCCTATATGAAATAAATCTGTCTTCATAAAATCAATCTTCCTTTCTGTCACCTGTGAACCAATCCTACATCAGTCCCAGCTTTTCCTTAGCCATCGCAAGTCTTCTGTCAAATTCTGCATAAAATGCCTTATCATCAGCACATCCGGCATATGTCGTCATATAGAACACTCTTAAGTTAAATGTATTAAGAATCTTCACATTATCCTCTGAAAGTCCTGGTAGTGCCGCCTGAAGCTGCTTCACATACTCATGCCATCTGACAATATAAGAATCATACTCCGCAAGTCCCTCGATGCCAAGCCATTTTTTCAGTTTAATCTTCGAGAGATTATCCTTATTACACTCGCCCTTCTGCACAATATATTTAAAATGTGTCTCATCCTCCCAGTATCTTCCAAGTGGGAACATTCTGCATATTCCCGGTCTTATCGTATGTATATTGCACAGATTATCTTCACGAAGAAAAGCACATCTTCCGTCTGATTTCTGCATTCTTAAGTTAGGCATAATAAGACCATCCACAACATTTAACTCAAGCTCGTTCATCGTAAGCTGTTCAAATGTTTTGCCCAACCCGGTTGTGAGCTTGTAACAGTCATATGGGTCAATCACAATCGTACTTCCCATATTCTGGCAGCATACAGTCTGACAGCCCTTACACGAGTTAGTATCAACACGCACAAGGTCATTCTCAGTATACAGTCTGCCATCCGATATATCTTCTAATGAAACATTTCTTAACATTATTCAATCCTTTCAAACGTGTACAAAAGATTATAAATCTTCACGCACATATTTACTTCACATGTAACTATAGTAAAAAATATGTATCAAATCAAGAACATTTTACTCCCATTTTTCGCCATAATGTGCTAAAATACATTCTTGTATATTTATTTTAGGAATTCTGATATTGAGAAAGGATTAAGAAAAATGAAAGATAAGATTGTTACATTTGGTGAAATTATGCTTCGTCTCTCTCCTGAGAACAACGCAAGATTTACTCAGTGCAATGCATTTGAGGCTGTTTATGGAGGTGGAGAAGCCAATACTGCTGTGTCCCTTGCTAACTTTGATGTTGATGCTAATTATGTAACAAAGCTTCCAAAACATATAATCGGACAGGCTGCAATCAACTCACTCCGTCAGTACGGCGTAGGCGTAGACCATATCGTGCGTGGCGGCGACCAGATTGGTATCTACTTCCTTGAGAAGAAGACAAGCCAGCGTCCAACTAACGTTATCTATAACAGAGCAGGTTCTGCATTTGCGCTTGCTACTGCTGATGACTTTAATTGGGACGAAATATTTGACGGTGCAACATGGTTCCATTTTTCAGGAATCACACCTGCAATCTCTGATGAGATGACTAACATCTGTATCACAGCCTGCCAGAAGGCTAAGGAAAAAGGCATGACTGTAAGCTGTGACTTAAACTACAGAAGCAAGCTCTGGTCAAGTGAAAAGGCTTGTGAGGCAATGTCTCGTATCTGCCAGTATGTTGATGTATGTATCGCTAACGAAGATGACGCTATCGGTATCTTCTCTATGAATCCTGCCGACGCTAATGGCGAGGAGAAAAATGCTTACATTGCCAAGGAACTTATGAAGAAATTCCCATTCAAGATGGTTGCTTCAGTATGGAGAACAGAAACTTCTATCACAACATTTAAGCTCCAGTCTATGATTTACACAGAAGGCAAGGCTTACTACAGCAAGGAATTCTTCATGCACATTCTTGATTACATCGGTGCCGGAGACGCTTACTGTGCTGGTCTTATCTATAGCCTTATCAACAACTTTGACCCTCAGAAGGCAGTTGAATTTGCTAACGCTGCAAGCTGCTTAAAGCACACTGTAAGCGGAGATTACAACTTAGTTACAGTTGACGAGGTTATGAAGCTCGCTTTCTCTGACGCTGGTAACGAAGTTCAGAGATAATTAATATCACAAAAAACAGTACCACCAATCTTAATTCAAAAAAGATTAGTGATACTGTTTTTTTATACCATTCTATCTGATTCTATCAGACTTTATCTTACTTGCAAAAGAAGCTGTAAGAATACCAGCCAGCGATAATACAAATGCTGTAAAAGCCATTACAACATGTGATGTATCTCCTGTCTGTGGTGAACTAATTTCGTTTTGAGCTGTATTATTATCTGTTTTCTGTGAAAATACAAGGTCAACCCCATTATCATTGTAAGCAATCTTTCCTTCAAATCCTTCTGGAGCATTAATTTCAATCTCATCAAATTGTGATGCTACTGATGCACACTTAATAATTTCAGCGTCTGTTGATGGGATGTAATCCTTGAAGTTAAGAACTAATTTTCCACCCAGCTCAGCATTTCCCGTTATATCAACATAATCATTTTCATTTGAAATGGTAAGTTCAAGAACACCACTTTTATTCTGCTTATAATTGCCATTAATAATTAATGTATCATCCGTATTCTCATTTATAACTGAATTGTTCACAATACTGCTGTTACCAAATGCAGATGCATAATCAGCACGGATACTTCCACCATCAACAATTGTATTTCCAGTATAGCTGTTATTACCAGAAAGAACTAACATACCACTTCCCTCCTTTGTAAGTGAGCCGGTACCTGAAATATCGTTTTTCCAATTATCAGCAACATTAAATCCACCTTTTGATGCATCCATATTTACAGTTACATTTGTATCAAATGCTCCATATCCGTTAGCAGCCTCAAAAAGATTAAGCCTTCCCCAGCCTTCTGCATCATCAAGAACAGAATATCCAGAAGAAACCGCCGTTGAATAAAGTATATATCTGATTTGTGAATCATCAAGGTAAGGATATCTTGATTCAAGAAGTACTTCAGCCCCTTTAGGTACAACTGCTTTCTTTGTTGTATCCGCATTGTCCTCTTTAATATTGTATGTCATTCTGTAAAGATATGTCTCTTTATCTTTCTGATATGCATCATAATCACTTTTTTCTTCAACTGTACTGTCATTTCCTGTGAGTTTATTACCCGACTCTACAGCAGCAGCCTTTACATCTGAATTAGCACTGTCATACAGATTAGATGCTGCAATTGCAGTAGATGTCATTCTTCCACCGATAACATCAAGACATGAATGCATACCTGCAACTATTCTGTCATAACCAAGCTCACTTGCACGAAGCATAAGCTCAGAGTACTGTTCAGGCACTGAATAAGCCATTGCAATAGCAGCAAGATAAGCTGCATTCGTATGTCCACTTGGATAACCTCCATCATTTGAAGGATCTGATTTTTCCATTTTTGTAAGTGAAGAAAGAATTGTAACCTTTGAAAGTGACGAATCTGTTCTTGACCAACGGAAAGGTCTCATATATTTATAAAACTTCTTTGCTGGAGATGTACTTGCAGCTCCGCCTCTTAAAGCTGCTACAAGATTAACTATTCCTGCATAATCGCCTGTCGCACAAGCCCATACTGCATCACTATGTACATCCATGTATTTATTATTCTCAGCATCTGATGGTACTGTTGCTGACCATTCTGCCGTATTATCTGTATAATCAGCTTCAGATTTTCCTGAATTTTTATACTCATCACTCTTTATAATGTAACTTTGTGCATTTACACCTTTTTTAAACTTATCTGAATATTTTCCAAGTCCAGAAATCATACTATAATTCTTATCACGGATATCATCATAAAAAGCAAGCACCTGCTGTGATTCAGATGCACCATTTCTTATTTTAGATGACTCTGCAATATTCATTTCGTGAATTGTTTTATTAAGAATTGTTCCATTATCCCATGAAGTTCCTGGAGTAAAATACTTAAGCATTTCTGAGAGTACGCCATTAGCCGGGTTATCAATGGTATCTTTTACACCACTCTCACCATTCTTCTTATAATTGTCTACATAGTATCCATAATCCGCACTCTGAGGTGTAATTACTTCATCCTGTGCAAACACAGGCATAACCATTCCTGTTGCCAGAATTCCTGCTGTCAGTGCACATAACGCTCTTTTTGCTTTTACAAGCTTTTTTGTTTTTCTCATTTCCTTCTGCCTTTCACCTTTTATACTTATAAATTAATGGTCATGATTAAAATAATTAATCACAGCCTTGAGTATACAGGTGAATTGTAAAAACCAGATTACATTTATGTATAATCAGCATAATTTGTTTGTAAACTATTAATTGAAAATCAGTTATGTTAGACTTGATTGTGATATCTATATTACTGGTTCAAGATGTACCTTATCTCTGAAGGTATGCCATACCTTGCAAATATACGATATGAAGAAGATTCAGCTAGACTTTATCTTCACGATTTCTTTAATTCTGTTCAGCTAAAAGATATTGTTAAGCATGACAAAATGCGTGATGTAGACCTGTTTTATCAGGTTAAGCGAGAAGATTTACAAGGAAAGCAGATTCTTTCCTCTAATGAGAAATATTATATTGCCGACCACGGCATCCGTGAAGCAGTATTTGGTGGCAATATGCGCAATATACGTGATTTTCTTTTGCAAGAAGAATAGAACTAAAATCCACCATTCCCCTTTAAAATCGGAAAGGATTGGAGACCTCTTACAATCTCCAATCCTTCTAAATAATCATATATTCATTTTCTAAGACTTATCCCCATACTTCTTCAGCAATTTCCTTGACAAGCTTTAACTTAGCCCACTGCTCTTCCTCTGTAAGCTTATTTCCAATCTCGCATGAAGCAAATCCACACTGTGGGCTCAGATACAGTCTGTCAAGAGAAACATATTTTGCTGCCTCATGAATTCTGTTAATAACAAGTTCCTTGTTTTCAAGCGCTGGTGTCTTAGTTGTAACAAGTCCAAGAACAACCTTCTTGTCCCCGGATACCTTTGCTAATGGTGCAAATCCACCTGAACGCTCATCATCATATTCAAGATAATAAGCATTAACATTTTCCTCACCAAAAAGCAGATCAGCAACGCTGTCGTATGCACCTGAGCTGAAGAATGTTGAATGATAGTTACCTCTGCACACATGTGTGTTGATAAGAAGGTCTTCTGGTGCAGCAGCTACAACCTCGTTGTTTAACTTAAGCATAAGCTTCTTGTACTCTTCAAGAGCCTCACCGCTTCTGCCTGTAAGCGCAACAGCAAGCTTTGGATTAACCATTCCGCCCCATACGCAGTCATCAAACTGGAGATTTCTACAGCCTGCTGCATATATTTCAGCAACAAATTCATTGTAAGCCTTGATTACATCTTCTGCAAATGCTTCCTCTGTTCCGTAGATTGCAAGTGTATCTGCTAAAAGCTCTGCGCCTGTAAAATATGCATAGAACTGTCCCGGTGAAGGAATTGTCTGCTTCGCAACAGTGTTCTCGTCCTCTAATGCCTTAACGAACTTAAAATGTTCAACAAACGGATGGTTCTTTACTGATATTTTACCAACCATATATGTATCATCAATCATTGCTGCTTCTGCGTCAAATGTTGTATTACCATCAACTGTCTTTCTATGCTCAACGCCATTGAAGCCCCACATGAAATCAAGATGCCATGTAGACCTTCTGAATTCTCCATCAGTTATAACATGATATCCAAGTTCCTTAACCTTTGCTACAAGCTCTCTTATGCAGTCGTCTTCAACTGCTGTAAGCTCTGCCTTGTTAATCTTTCCGCTCTCATAATCAGCTCTTGCCTTCTTTAATCTTTCTGGTCTTAAAAAACTTCCCACATAATCATATCTGAAAGGTGTATGTAATTTACTCATATATATCCTCCTGTTATAAATCAATTGTGAGGATAATTGTATCAGATGTGATTTGATATTTATAATACATTTTAATTGTGGTTAGCCATAGTTTTAAACTATTGCTGGTTTTGCTTTATAACCCTATTTACAGGTGTGTTCACATACTGAAATGTGGTTTTCTGTATACTGCCAGTTCAGAGCATGGTATCTCTCTCCCGGACAATCCCTTTATAGTTTCCTGTAAAGAATGTAATACAGCATATTCCGTATCAATCAGAGTACCATCAATATCAAAAATAATATGCTTATACTTCATGCTGCCACCTTTCCCTGTCTATATCAAAATAATGTATCACCCTAACGAAAACTGTTTTCCACAATACCAGGAAGCAGAGAATAGATAGAACAGCCAATCTGGTTTTCAAATTGTTCTTTAATCTCTAAAATCCTTTTCCATCTGTCTATTGTCGCCGTGTGAACACCATACCGTATTGTCACGTCTACAAATCTCTTTTCCAAAAGACAGAACCCCGTTGGCATAGCCAATGCATCACATAACTGTACAAGACGATCATAATCATCATATATCGCATTTGCAACAAATTCTTTCATAAACAGGTAATCCTCATCACTGACATCAAACTCACCGATAGATGTAGCAATATCCTGAATCATAAATGCGTGGGATATACATATCTGTGCAGCTTTTTCCCATCCGCGCTCCATACAGTACCGATAGCCGTCTATCAGATGCCTTTCCGAACTCACTCCGGCATAGCGTCCAATATCATGTAACAACCCGAAAATATATGCCTGTTCAGAAGATAAATCTTTACAGTGTGATGCGATGTTTTTACAGGCTTCGGCTACAAACCGGGAATGGTCTGCCCATGCTCCCGGATTGGATTCTGACGCTTCCCTTAATGCCAATTCTGCGGTTTGAAGGTTCAACTCCATTTTTAACTCCTTTCAAAAGGGCGGGGCCGAAAAATAAAACGCCCGGCCCTTTATAATGAAATATTTGCAGACAAATCAGCAATCCCCTGCATAGTACGAAACAATGTTCATATAGTCCGTTGGATTCGGAATTTCTAAAATAAGACACAGACAGTTTTTGTTTTGGAAGTATTGTCGCACAAACTGTCCTGTATCTTTTCTTCCCCATTAATGTTTTGTTTTTTACCGTTCGGGCAGAGCATATATACTTTGCCAATGCAGGCATTGACAGTATCTAAAAAATTTTTCATGTTCAGAATGTTTAGTTTTATCACTTTGCGTTCACCTCCTGTAAATTGCTGATTTACTTTACAGGTATCATTATAATGCAAAAGACATAGGAAAAATATTTCTTTTCCGCCATTACCTATCACTATTCTGCCATTTTTTCTATATTCTATAGGTGAACAATGTGCATATTCTCGAAAAACCTTTCCAAAATAACTGCTGCTCCCTAAACCGCACTCATGGCTGATAACAGTAACAGGTTCCTGCCCCTTTGCCAGCATCTGACAGGCAATTTGTAAACGGTAAGTTGTTATATACTCTACGGGTGTCATGTGCAGACAGTCATGGAACACTCTATAACATTCCCTTTCGCTTAAATATGCTGCCGCAGCAAGTTCCGAAATAGATATTTTTTCTCTGTAATGTTCATGAATGTATATCATCATCAGCTTTATTTTATCGTTGCTTTTGTTATGTTCCCCTTTCTTTTCACGCATAGAACGAGAAAGTTCAAAAAGCATGAGCCATATTTCCGTTAGGGCTTCCCGTAGTTTTATTTCATATCCAAATTCATCACTGGATATACGAAATGAAGCAGCAAGCAGTTTCAAAATCCTTTCTTCTTCTGCATTGCCTGGAAAAAGCGGGATTACCTCAATCTGCGGGACTGTTATAACAGGTGTAATATATTTTTGTTCAATCCTGCTTCCCTGTTCTCCGGCAAGCAATGAAACGTCGAAAATATGAAGCAGCTGTATATTCTTTTCTTTCTGCGATATTGCTTTTGTCATATGGAGTACATTGGGATTTATCATGCCGCCGCTTCCAGCCGGAAACAATATTTTTCCTCCTGGCGTATCATATTCAATGCTGCCGCTTTCCATATAAAAAAGTTCCACTGTCCTGTGCCAGTGCCACGGTACATAACCCCCTATATACTTGTCAAGTTCTGCCCTCGTAGCGATATAGGGAAAATCTTTTTCAAAACCGGGAAGCAATTCTTCCCTGCTTCCAGTATAAAATTCAATGCTATGGATATTTTTCATGTCTGTTCACCTGCACATCTAGGAGTTTCTATCTGCTTTATGGATTAAATATACTGGAATAATTCGGTAATTGTCAATCAATCAAAACAGTTTAATCCGGAAGATTATAAATCTTATTACTAAAACATCCCAGACAAGCCTGACCCACCGTACCATAAGTCTAATTATTTTTGGTGCGTGGCAGTTCAGCTCCTGTCTGGGATATTTAATTTAAAAGTTATACCCTATACTGATAATCAAGGGGATTACAGATAATTCTCCATTGGGTATGTTGGGTAAGCAATCTCTTCAAGCTGATCCATTGTGACAAGTCCGGCTGGTGCACGGAGAACAGCAGGGATTCTGTTGACGATAGTAGCACATGTATGCTCAACAGTAGCAGGCTTTACAACATGGAATTCAGTATCTGGCTCACCAGTTATCTTCCAGTCACACATATCTCCATCATCAGGACCATAAACCTTGCCTATACACTGGGTTTCAATGATAGGTCCCTGGAAAGTCTCAGTTGTGACAACAGCAGCCATTCCAATACAATTTCCCTTAGGAATAGTAGCATTCATTGTAGATGAATAGAGGTCAGAATCGTGGAAATATGGAACACATTTCTGAGTCTGGCTCTTGATTGTCCAGCCCATCTTAGATGCAAGGGCTTCATTAGAATTCCATACATATGAAGGCTCGATTTCTTCAGGATGAGCAATCTGCTTCTCAAATTCATCAGGTGTAAGACCTACACCGTGAGCCTTGGCAAGGGCAAGACCATAATCCTCTACATTGTAGCTTACAGCACCCTCAATCTTAGTAATCTTATGGCATCCGCCGGCAACCATTCCGACCATGTTAACCCAGAAGATATCCTCCATACCACTTCCTACGAATGTACAGCCATTCTTCTTGGCAGTTACATCAAGGATATTCGCATGGACAGGGTCAGTTGTCCAGCAGTAAGTAGCCTCCTCGCATGTAGTGATAACGCTTATTCCACGGCTTAAACATTTCATATAGTGAGGGAAGCAGTCGCTTACAAGGCTGAAAAGTGTTACAACTGCAATGTCAGGGTCTGTGTTGTCAAGAACCTCATCAGCATTGTCACTGATAAGAATACCAGTCTTTACACCAAGTCCGGCATAATCGCCGACATCCATGCCTACGATAGCAGGGTTACAATCGATTGCACCTACAATCTGGCAACCTGTCTCGTATAGATATCTTAATGTGTATTTACTCATTTTACCGCATCCATACTGAACTACTTTAATTTTCTCCATAATAAAAACTCCTTTCAAAAAGAATGTTAAATATTTATCAAGTTGAGTTTAGTATAGAGTCTTATGTAAGATTAGAGTCAATACATTTTTGTAATAAATTTTAACGATTAATCTCGACAGGAACCTGCAAGCGAAGATACATCGAGCGTTTCTGGCTGTCAAAAATGTTCATTTCATTAATTTCCTCACAAATATAATCTCCACATATTGTAAGATGGTTTGAATGGCAGTAGTCTAGAAGCTTAGCTGCATATATACGTTCATCATCAAAAGCTTCTGTGTAAATGCACGCATACATGCCGCTGTCAAGTTCACGTACATTATTATTGACCGGAAATTCATCATCGGCGAATATGAAGATTTCATCAGAGTAAAAATGCTGTTCTTCAAAATATTTCTGCGACATTATTGTTCCTGCATTGCAGTAATATATAGTTGGTATGTTAAATTCTTTCAGATTATTCTTCAGCTTTTTAAGAATGAGCTCATACGTATCTATATTGTAATCGTAGAAATTTGTATCAACATGAAAAGCATAGATTTTTCTTTTGTGGATATATTCAAGCGTGATAGTGCCAGCAGGTGGAGACTTGCGGTACCGCTCAATATCATCAATGGTTCGGTCAATGGCAGCAATTTTAAGCCTTATGTCAATAAGCTGCTGTCTGGCCTGTTCCTTTTTCTTGCGCAGAAAGTCTTCAATAAGATTAAGGTCACGCTGGTCGAATACATCTTTAATCTCACGAAGTTCCATGCCAAGTTCTTTCATATACTGAATCATGTCAAACCGCGCATTCTGCTTGATGTCATAGTATCTATAATGAGAGTTTTTATCAATATAACAAGGCTTCAACAGTCCCATAGAGTCATACAGGCGCAGTGTTGTCACAGTTGTCTGGTTCATCTTAGCCATCTCGCCTATGCTTATGTAATTCTCTGATTTATTGTTCATGGCAGTACCTCTTAATGTGTGCAAAAGTCTAATGTAACATTAGAGTTATTATAGCATTAATGTGTGATAATATGTATTAATTCTTAAAAATGTGCCGCTACCGTTTTGTGATTAACTTACATGCGGGTGTAAGTCTACTTGACGACGAAGAACGAGCACCCTTGCTTTAGACATTTGACAGCGGCTTATTTTGGTTCTATACTTCAAGTAAGTGAAAACTAACTGCATAGTTTGATATGGATAGAAGGTGGGATTATGGTATTTAAAACAATAGGTGACAAATCAAATCCAGTTATCCTTTTTTTTCACGCAATGGGAGTTACTGGGGAAAGCAGCATGCCGGTTGCAGAGAAAATGGCAGATAAATTTAATTGCGTTATGCCGACGTCAACAGTGTATTGTTCCGGGCAGAAATATCGCGGTAAAAAAGACGAAGTACAGCAAATTGTACAATTCCTAGAAAAGCAGGGAATCACAGAGATAGAACTTGTAGTTGCATCTTCGATTGGTGCAGATCTTGCGATGGCATTCCTGACAGATGCAAAAATACCAGTGAAATATATATTTTTTGACGGCGGGCAGTTTGCGCAGATTGGAAAGATGACACGCAGGATTATGGTTCCGTTTTTATATCTGGCAATTAAAAGCGTGTACTGGTCAAAAGGAAAAACATTAAAAAGAATCATGTGGTGCGATGATGAAAAAATCAAGCCTTACTTTATAGCAGCAGGAAAGAATCTGACATATGGAAATATGAGAAGGCAGATGACAGACAGCCTGGAAGATAAACCACTTCCGAAACTGTCAGAAGAATTGCAGAAACATACATTCTGGGAGTTCGGAAGTAAAGAAGAACATTTTAAATACAGAAATGCAGTTGTGCAAACCTATATAAACGGTAATTTTCCGGTTTTTGAAGGATTCAACCATATGCAGTATCAGATCCGTGAGCCGGAAGGATTTGCCAGAATGCTGGAAACGATTATTGAGACAGGCAGATTACCCAACCCGGTTGTTACCCTTTCTGGTAGTATTCAAGAAGTCATAAAGTTCCGAGAGTAATGGAAGAAGGCAATGATTCGAGAAAAAGAGAAGTGTAATATTGAAAACTGCTTGAGATTTCGGGAAAAATCTGCTATGATACTACTATATATATGGGAGTGGGGAATTTATATCCTTTTTGCATTAGAAATTATGGAAGGAGGACTTGACTATGGCAAACGTAAATGCACAATCATTATCGACTCGGCAGGAGCATCGCGCCGTTTTTTCAGTGTGTCAAGTCTTATTTCATACAATTTATAACGAACCAGTTGCCGAAGACATGGAGCATTATGCCCTGTCTTCGGCTTTTTGCGTTTGCTGAAAGGATGGTGGTTTGATATTGAAGTCCTAACCACGACCGGCAAATCAATCTTTTCCGGCGTGTCCGCTGCCGAAGAAAGAAAATAGCGGATAGAATTATTTTGGAGGAATGAAAATGAAGAAGAAACTTCTAAGCCTTCTGCTTGCGTTGTGCCTTGTGATGGCACTTGTTCCGATGACAGCGTTTGCAGAAGACACCATGGACACTTGGGATGGAACAGCCGATACAAGCTGGTATGATGAGAATAAAACGGAATTTCATCTGCAAGCAGCCGAGCAGTTGGCAGGCATGGCAAAGCTCGTCAATGATAATACAGCAAATTTTAAGGACAAAACTGTTTATCTTGATAATGACTTGGATTTAGGCGGGCATGAATGGATCTCTATCGGTAACGGAGCCAATACGGCTTGGGGATCATTTCAGGGGATTTTTGACGGACAAAGCCATGTAGTTTATAACCTGTATTCTCATGAGGGCCTAAAATCTGAAAACAAAGACAATAACAATAACTTGTATAGAAATGGTTTGTTCGGTGCTATCTACAATGCAACTGTGCAAAATCTCGGCATTGAAAATGCGGATATCGTGATACCGATGAATGATACCTCCACCTACGGAAAAGGCATTTTGGTGGACTGGATGACCAATTCCACTATTAAAAACTGTTATACTACCGGTTCCATTACCGGCGGTTCTTATATAGAAAAATTCATAGGTGGTATTGCAGGATTTTTAAATGGGAACAACAGTATCAGCCAGTGTTATTCTACCGCTGCAATTACGGGTAACTATGACGGCGAGTACTATAAAGAACAAGAAGGCGGGTTAGAGCCTATGGATTGCTGGGATTCGCTGGGTGGCATTGTCGGAGCCTCGTATACGGGACAGGTGACAATAAGCGACTGTTGGTTTGGTGGAGAAATCGTTGTAAACTCCATTCAGGCTCCCGTTGGCGGTATTATTGGCTTTGGCCAAGGTGTGAGCATGGTCAACTGTCTTGTCGCTACGAAGGGAATCGGCAACGACGGCTTGGAAAACACTTGCTGGTTGGGGTATGTCGTAAATACCGATGCAAAGAATTGTTTCTGGCCTGCTGATGACAGATATGGTTCAAATGTTTCTAATGAACAAAGCGGCAACTCAGCCGGAACCGCTACCAACGACTTTAACTCTGACGATGTTCTCGTAGGACTTCAGGCAAATGCAGGAAGCGATGTAGAGTGGGTATCCGGGATTGGACATCCGACATTTGGATGGGATGACAGAAATGTTTCCGCTGACTATTCGACAGTTGACAAAGCAATCAAAAATGCAGAAGCCTTGAATGCGGATCTGTATTCGAATTATTCGGATGTAACGGCTGCAATTGAGGCTGTGGATCGGAATAAAAGCAAAGCTGAACAGTCCAAAGTGGATGCTATGGCGCAAGCTATCGAAGCTGCCATTGCGGCTCTCGAATACAAGGCTGCCGATTACAGCAAAGTAGACGCAGCCATTGCCAAGGCAAATGCACTGAACAAGGACAACTACAAGGACTTCTCTGCTGTAGAAGCTGCCGTCAATGCTGTTGTCCGTGACAAGAACATCACTGAACAGAGCGAAGTGGATGCAATGGCGA
>ERZ825324.763-NODE-763-length-42644-cov-12.883115_pt1 | contig 42644 bp, 38 predicted proteins | sample MGYA00519859_ERZ825324 | MGnify/ENA primary metagenome ERZ825324 (study PRJEB31778, sample SAMEA3449198) | human gut metagenome | biome: human gut; feature: human-associated habitat; material: faeces | place: United Kingdom | collected 2010/2012 ...
TGCAAACGAAAGACACCCCTGATGGGTTTCTTTCGTAACGATCTTCCTTTCCGATAGCGGGAGAGTCCCATTTTTTCGGCGGCCTGTTTTTCCGTCTGGCAGATTTTCCATATTTTTGGCAGATTTTCCATATTTTACCGCCTGCATTCACAAAGATTTAATATTTTTTTTGTTGCCATTTTGTAACTTTTTGTTTATAATGTTTCCGTGAAGTAAAAAAAGGCCGAATGACGACGCCTGTCAAAGGGCATCGTGTGTGCATACATCGAGGTATTATCCCATGATCAGAATGACAAATGTTGAAAAAACATACGAAAATGGCACCCATGCGTTAAATGGCATTTCTTTTGAGATTCAGGACGGGGAATTCGTGTTCCTGGTGGGCCCCTCCGGCAGCGGAAAGTCCACCATCATCAAGCTGCTGACCGGCGAGCTGGTGCCCTCCCGGGGCCGGGTGATGATCAACGGCTTCTCCATGAGCAACATCACCCGGCGTCAGATTCCCCTGATGCGCCGCACCGTGGGGGTGATCTTCCAGGATTTCCGCCTGATCGGCAACAAAACCGTGTACGATAACCTGAGCCTGGCCATGCGGGCGGTGGGGGCCTCCGCCAGGGAGATCAAAAGCCGCATCCCCTATGTGCTGGGCCTGGTGGGGCTGGACGGCAAGGGCCGCCGGTTCCCTGATGAGCTGTCCGGCGGCGAGCAGCAGAGAGTGGCCATCGCCCGGGCCCTGGTGAACAATCCCAGCACCATCGTGGCCGACGAGCCCACCGGCAACCTGGACCCCGCCCGCTCTCTGGAGATCATGACCCTGCTGGAGCGCATCAACGCCCTGGGTACCACCGTGGTGGTGGTGACCCACGAAAAGAGCCTGGTGAATCATTTTGACAAGCGGGTCATTATGATCGACCACGGCGTGGTAGCCGCCACCGGCGTGGGCAGATACGAGGTGGCCGCCCATGCGTAATTTCCGTTATTTCTTCCGGGAGGGCGTGGGCAATATGCTGTCCCACGGGTTCATGTCCTTTGCCGCCATCGGCGTCACCGTGGCGTGCCTGCTGATCATGGGCACCTTCTCGCTGGTGGCCTACAACGCCAACATCAACCTGCAGGACCTGCAGAAGGAGAACGCCGTGGTGGCCTTCGTGGACGAGAGCCTCACGGATGAGGAGGCCCAGGGCCTCCAGTCCCAACTGTCGGGCATCTCCGGCGTGGCGGACTGCACCTTCGTCTCCCGGCAGGAGGCCCGGGACGAATATGTGGCCCAGTATAACGAGGACGACCTGTACAGCGACCTGGACCCCACCATCTTCCGCCACCGCTATGTGATGCACCTGACGGACCTGAAGCTCATGGACCAGGTGGTGCAGAGCCTGGAGAGCGTGGAGGGCATCGCCAAGGTCCGGGCGGACCAGGACATCTCCAACGGCTTCATCACCGTCCGCAACATCGCCAGCGTCATCAGCATCGCCCTGATCGCCATTCTGCTGATCATCTCCGTGTTCATCATTTCCAACACCATCAAGCTCACCACCTTTGACCGCCGGGACGAGATCGCCATCATGAAAATGGTGGGGGCTACCGATGGCTTCATCCGCTGGCCCTTCGTGTATGAGGGCCTGCTGCTGGGACTCATCGGCGCGGCAGTGGCCTTCGGGCTCCAGTGGCTGCTGTATGCCGCCGTATCCCAGGGCATCGCCAATTCCGACACCATGCAGCTGCTGCGGGTGGTGGACTTCCGTCAGATCTGGGCCCCGGTGGCGGCGGTATTCGCCGGCGTGGGCATCCTGGTGGGCGTGGGCGGCAGCCTGACTGCCATCCGAAAATTCCTGCGGGTATAAAAAGAGAGGAGACCGTCATGAAACAGAAAATCAAACGCCTGACCGCCCTGGTGTGCGCCGTGGCCATGATGGCCGTCCTGTGCGTGACCCTGGCGCCGGTGAACACCGCCTATGGTGCCACCCTGAACGAGCAGCTGGCCGAGACCCGTGCCAAAAAGCAGGAGATCCAGCAGCAGCTGGACCAGATCAAGTCCGACAAGGCCAAGGCCCTGGAGCAGAAGGAGCTGCTGGACCAGCAGGCCGCCGTCATCGCCCAGCAGATCGACCTGCTGCAGCTGCAGATCAAGGACACCCAGGACCGCATCACCGAAAACGAGGCCCAGGAGGAGCAGCAGTATCAGCTGTTCTGCCGCCAGGTGCGGCAGGAGGAGGAGCGGGGCGCCGTTTCCTACTGGTCCGTGCTGTTCAAGGCCACCGGCTTTGCCGACCTCCTCAGCCGCATGGACTTCATCAACGAGATCGTGGAGCATGACCAGAGCGTCATCGACCAGCTGCGCACCCTGCGGGAGCAGCTGGCCCAGGATAAGGCGGACCTGGAGCAGCAGCAGGCGGAGCTTACCGCCAGCAAGACAGAGCTGGACGCCCAGGTGGCCGAGGCTACCCGGGTGTTTGAGGAGTATGCCGCCAGCGAGGCAGGCCAGCAGGCCCTGCTGAACCAGCAGGCCGCCCGGGAGAAGGAGCTTCAGGAGGAGATCCGCAAGTCCGAGGAAGCCAACCGCAACAACCAGACCGCCGTGGGCGGCTTCATCTGGCCCACCGCCTGCCGCCTGATCACCGGCGGCTACGGCGGCCGCGACGCACCGTGCCCCGGCGCCAGCACCTATCATCTGGGTGTGGACATCGGCGCCTCCTGGGGCTCCGACATTTACGCCACCAAGGCGGGCACCGTTATGCTGGCCAACGAAGGCTGGAACTATGGCCTGGGCTATTGCGTGAAGATTCAGCATGACGACGGCACCAGCACGGTGTACGGCCACATGAGCCGGGTCATCGCCGTGGCAGGCCAGCGGGTGGCCCAGGGTCAGGTCATCGGAAAGATAGGCTCCACCGGCGTTTCCACCGGCCCCCACCTGCACTATGAGATCCGCATCGGCGGCGTCAACGGTACCGCCGTGAACCCCCTGCCCTACCTCCCCGGCTACGTCCGCTACGGCTGGTAAAAAAAGCACATGATTTCCCCTTCCGCCTCATACAATAAGGCGGGAGGGGATTTTTTATGCTGGGATATGTGCATCTGCTGCCGGAAACGCGCCCGGCGCTGGAGCGGCGCACCGTGGCTGGAACGGCCCTGTGGGTGCTGGAGGGGGACCTGGACGGCGGGCTGCTGCCCCGCCGCCGGCTGCGGCGGTGGATCGGGCGGCTGGAGCGCTGCGGGGTGTCCCACGCCGCCCTGCCGCCGGGCCGGGAGGGGGATTTTGCCCCTCTGCGTCCGGTTCTGCCGGACGGACTGCGGCTGGCGCTGCTGCCGCAGCTGCTGGACGCCCTGGCCCCCGCCGGGGACACGGCCCTGCTGCTGGCGGACTGCGCCGACAGCCGGGCCCTGCTGGCGGCCCAGGTCCTGGCCCGGCGCTTCCGGCACCTGCGGCTGGAGACGGGGGCGGGGCAGGAGGCCCTGGAGCGGCAGCTGCTGCGGCAGCTGGGGCTGACTACCGGCGGCGGCCCCGCCGCCGTCACCGTGACCTTCGGCCCGCCGCCCCGGGAGGGTCTGCCCCTGTACCTGACTCCCGACTGCGCCCTGCGCCAGGAGGTACGGTACGCCTGGCCGGACCCGTCCCAGGCCCCGCCGCCGGAGGGGCTTCTGTCCCTGCTGCACCGGGCCTGCCGCCTGCCGGAGATCTGCGTCAAATCCGTGGAAACGCTTGACATCGGTCCATAAAATTACTATAATGCAACGTGACATGTTATAGGTATATCGTGGCCGCCTTCCGGCGGGCACCCGAAAGGAATGGATCATATGGCAACCGTAAAAGAATTCAGAATGAGCCAGGAGCGCTATGACGAGCTCAAAAAAGAACTGGACTACAGCAAAACCACTCGCGCCGACGAGATCGCCGAGCTGATCAAGGAGGCCCGGGGCTTCGGCGACCTGTCCGAAAACAGCGAGTACGACGAGGCCAAAAACGAGCAGGGCAAGCTCTATTCCCGCATTGCCGAGCTGGAGGAGATTCTGCTCCACGCCGTCATTGTGGACGAGTCCGAGATGGACTCCGACAAAATCTCCATCGGCTGCCGTGTGGTGGTCACCAATCTGGATAACGGCAAACAGCTGCCGGAATACACCATCGTGGGCTCCCAGGAGGCCAACGTCATGGAGCGCAAGGTGTCCGAGGATTCCCCCTTCGGCAAGGCCCTGATGGGCACCAAGGCCGGTGACGAGATCACCGTGGAAGCCCCCCGGGGCGTCATCCGCTACCGTGTGGACAGTATCGAACGATAACAAGAGAGGAGAACTGCACCATGCCAGAACAGAATACACAGCAGGACCTGCGGGAAATTCTCCAGATCCGCCGGGACAAGCTCAAGGCCCTGCAGGACGCGGGGATGAACCCCTTTGAGATCACCCGCTACGACGTGACCCACCACGCCCAGGAGGTCAAGGACAATTTCGACGCCCTGGAGGGGCAGACCGTGTCCCTGGGCGGCCGCCTGATGTCCAAGCGCGGCATGGGCAAGGTGTCCTTCTGCGATTTGCAGGACAAGTCCGGCCGCATCCAGATCTACGCCCGCAGGGACGAGATGGACGAGGAGGCCTATAACCGCTTCAAGAAGTACGACATCGGCGACATTGTGGGGGTCAAGGGTGAGGTGTTCCGCACCCAGAAGGGCGAGATGAGCATCCGCGCCCACGAGATCACCCTGCTCAGCAAGTCCCTCCAGCCCCTGCCCGAGAAGTTCCACGGCCTCACCGACAAGGAGCTGCGCTATCGCCAGCGGTATGTGGACCTCATTATGAACCCCGAATCCAAGCGGAATTTCGAGATCCGCAGCAAGTTTGTGGCCTTCCTGCGCCGTTATCTGGACAACCTGGGCTTTATGGAGGTGGAGACCCCCGTGCTCAGCCCCATTGCCGGCGGCGCCAACGCCCGGCCCTTCATCACCCACCACAACACCCTGGATATCGACATGTATATGCGCATCGCCACGGAGCTGCACCTGAAGCGGCTGATCGTGGGCGGCATGGAGCGGGTGTATGAGGTGGGCCGCATCTTCCGCAACGAGGGCATGGACACCAAGCACAACCCCGAGTTCACCACCTGCGAGCTGTATCAGGCCTTCACCAATCTGGACGGCATGATGGACATTCTGGAGGGCATCCTCACGGGAGCCGCCAAGGAGATTCTGGGCACCTACCAGGTCACCTGGATGGGCCACGACATCGACCTGACCCCCAGCTGGCAGCGCGTCACCATGGCCGATGCCGTGAAGAACGTCACCGGTGCGGACTTTATGGCCTGCATCGGCGACGCCGACCGGGGCGTGGAGCTGGCCCGCAGCGTGGGCGTGGATATGGACGGCGTGCCCCACACCTGGGGCAACGCCCTGTACGAGACCTTCGACCAGAAGGTGGAGGAGGCCCTGATCCAGCCTACCTTCATCACCATGTACCCCGTGGAGGTCAGCCCCCTGGCCAAGCGCAGCCCCGCCCAGCCGGAGCTTACCGAGCGGTACGAGATGTTCATCTGCGGCTGCGAGATGGGCAACGCCTTCTCCGAGCTGAACGACCCCATCGACCAGTATCAGCGCTTCAAGGCCCAGGCCGAAAAGCGTGCCAACGGCGACGATGAGGCCGACATGATGGACGAGGATTTCGTTCTCGCCCTGGAATACGGCATGCCCCCCACCGGCGGTCTGGGCTTCGGCATCGACCGCTGCGCCATGATGCTCTGCGGCACCGACTCCATCCGGGACGTGATCCTGTTCCCCACCATGAAGCCGCTGGACTCCGACAAGAAGCCCGCAAAGCCCGCCGAGACCGCTCCCACCGCCCCGGCTGTGGAGGAGAAGATCGACTTCTCCAATGTGCAGATCGAGCCGCTGTTCACCGACCTGGTGGATTTCGACACCTTCTCCAAGTCCGATTTCCGTGCTGTAAAGGTCAAGGAATGCGAAGCCGTGAAGAAGTCCAAAAAGCTCTTAAAGTTCGTTTTGGACGACGGAACCGGCACAGATCGGGTGATCCTCTCCGGCATCCACGAGTATTACGAGCCGGAGGAGCTGGTAGGCAAGACCTGCATCGCCATCACGAACCTCCCGCCCCGGCCCATGATGGGCATCGAGTCCTGCGGTATGCTCATTTCCGCCGTGCATCACGAAAACGGCCAGGAGAAGCTCCACCTGCTGATGGTCGATCCTCACATTCCGGCAGGCGCAAAGCTCTATTGATTGCCCCAAAATTGTCGGTGCTTACGCCACAACTTACGCCAATTTACTCCGAGCTTACGCCAAAAATGCGTTTGGAATTTTGCGATTGCAGACAAGTTCCGATAGCATACGATAAGTTCATATGATTTAAGCCCGCTGATTTCGGTCAGCGGGCTTTTTCTATTTCTGCCCCTATTACATCTCCGTGATGTGATAGGGGCTTTCTTTGTCCCTGAAAGGTGGTCGAAAAAATTTTTTGAAAATTCTCTTTGTTATTTCCGAAAAAAGTTCCCAGTTGGTTAGTGAGGGCAAAGACCTCACGAACCTTGAAAACAGAATACACATTCAACAGGTACATTCCTGATCGGGGGTGAAAGCCCCAGCCGGATGAAGGTGCGCCACGAACTTCCTGCCCACAAGGGTTATCACGGAAAGCAAGGTTGGTAGCGATTCCGAACCATTCTGAAATATCCGCTTGCTACGGATAAGGCGATGAAACGAATCAGGGACAATGATACTTCCCTATGGGGCTGGCGGAGTACCCGGCAGAGGTGAGATTCCTATGAGTTCGGTCAGCAGCCGAACGCCTGTTGATTTCCTTTTACGCATTTGGGGGATGAGATCGAGTTAAATGCGACCACCAAAGCACAGGACTCGCTTCCTGTGTTTTGGTGGATCAAGCGATCCAAATCTTACAAGAAGGAGGAAAAGCGAAATGCCAAACTGTAAAACCATTGCTATCTGCAATCAGAAAGGCGGCACAGGCAAAACGACCACAACGGTCAATTTGGGTGTCGGGCTTGCACGACTCGGCAAGAAGGTACTCCTTGTAGATGCCGACCCGCAGGGCGACCTCACAACTTGCCTTGGGTGGCGAGATAATGACAGTCTTACGACGACCATTACCGATAAGCTATCCGGGGTTATCCGTGAGGATCATTCGGACCCGCAAAGCGGTATTCTGCATCACGAGGAAAATGTCGATCTGCTCCCTGCCAACATCGAGCTGTCTGCTATGGAAATGATGCTTGTCACCGCAATGAGCCGTGAAACCATTCTGAGAAGCTATCTGAGCAAGGTCAAAGACAATTATGACTATGTACTGATTGATTGTATGCCTTCGCTCGGTATGGTCACTCTGAATGCGTTGGCGGCGGCAGATAGCGTAATCATTCCCGTGCAGGCGCAATATCTTCCGGCAAAGGGAATGACCCAACTGATGCAGACCATTGGAAAGGTCAGGCAGTACATCAATCCGAGCCTGCGAATCGACGGTATCCTATTGAACATCGTAGATAACCGCACCAACCTCGCAAAAAGCACTGCCGACGCACTGCGAAAGAACTTTGGGAGCGTTATTAAGATATACCGTTCCTCCATTCCTATGGCAGTGAAAGCCGCAGAGGTTGCTTCCAAGGGCGTAAGCATCTACAAGTATGAGCCGAGCAGTCCTGTTGCAAAGGCTTATGCTGAGTTCGCAAAGGAGGTGTCTGCCGATGGCAGGAAGGAAGAGCGACTTCACTCTGCCGACGCTCGATGACCTGTTTTCTACACAGGAGCTTCGGGATGATGCCAAGCTCAGTAAAATCCGAGATATTCCCCTTGAGCTGATCGACGATTTTCCAGGCCACCCATTTAAGGTGCGGGACGACGAGGATACCTTGACCGACAGCAATCATGTGGTATCGGACTATACCTTCAGCAGCAACCTGTCCGATATTGTCTTTACGACCAATGGTGACACGCTGACCATTACCGCAAAGACTGCCCCTGCGGAACCTGTGACCATCTCCGCCAGCAAGAACAATATCCGTAAGGGCGTTATCGTATGGAGCGACGGTCACTATGGGCCTTCCCTTGCCACAGAGTGGTCGGAAAAGAATCTGCCGTTGACTCCCGATGCGGTCAATGAGAAGTCAACTAAGAATGTTTGGTGGAAATGCAATACCTGCGGCTATGAATGGAAAGCCGTCGTCAAAGCACGGGTCAAAGGCGGTATGTGTCCTGTTTGTGCTGAGAGAGCCGTTCTGCAAGGCTATAATGATCTTGGAACAACTGATCCTCACTTACTCTCAGAATGGGACTATGAAAAGAACTCCAAGTGGACACCGAGCAATGTATCGAGAAACTCGATGAAGGTCGTTTGGTGGAAATGTGGAGCAGGACACTCTTACCGTGCCAAAATCACAGATAGAACTATTGAGCAAAAGGGTTGCCCTCAATGTGAAGCGGAGTTTCAACAGGCTCTCCCGCAGATGCTGATAATGATGTATGGAGCACAGAACGGCATTACGGTCAAAAGCAATAGCAACTCGGAGCTTGGAATGCGACTTGTTGCATACCTCCCTGAATTACATTGTGCAGTCGATATTGCCGGAGCAACCGTGACGGAGAAAAGAGAGCAAAGCGTGAAGGCTCACATTTGCCAAAGTAACCGGCTGAGTTACTACCTTATTAAAAGAACTACGGATACTTCGCAAATGGCAGCGGAAATCAAAACGCTGTTTATCCGCAATCATATCTATCTCCATACGGATTCCGAGCACGATGTTCAAGTGCTTCGAGAGAGATTTTTAGAATGGAAAAATCGAAATGCTTGTAAACTGAACGGAAAATATTGAGTTTCGTTAAGCCGTGTGTTATACTGTTTTAGCCGTTAGTTTCAGTATAGCACACGGCTCGTTTTCAAAAAAATGAAGCCACCTTACGCCAGCTTACTCCACGGCTTACGCCATTAGATTTTCCGCTATCTGAATTAGGCGTAACTGAGCTTACCCCAGCTTCAAATGAGTAGATGCCGGTCGGGACTTATAGACGCTAAGCGGAGCTTGTCTAAGGCTGGTCACGAAAATCCCGACCATGAAGCCGCTGGACGCCGACAAGAAGCCCGCAAAGCCCGCCGAGGCCGCTCCTGCCGCCCCTGTCGTGGAGGAGAAGATCGACTTCTCCAACGTGCAGATCGAGCCACTGTTCCAGGATCAGGTGGATTTTGACACCTTCTCCAAGTCCGATTTCCGGGCCGTGAAGGTCAAGGAATGCGAGGCCGTGAAGAAGTCCAAGAAGCTCCTGAAGTTCGTTCTGGACGACGGCACCGGCACAGATAGGGTCATTTTGAGTGGTATTCACGAATATTATGAGCCGGAAGAACTGGTTGGTAAGACCTGCATTGCAATCACCAATCTGCCTCCGAGAGCGATGATGGGCATTGACTCTTGCGGTATGCTGATCTCCGCCGTGCATCACGAAAACGGCGAGGAAAAGCTCCATTTGCTGATGGTGGATCCCCACATCCCCGCCGGCGCAAAGCTCTATTGATTGCCCCCTGATCGGGCTAAAAAAGCCTCTCGTACACCAATTTACACCAAGGGTGCACCACGGATGCCGAGAAAAATGTGCGATTGAATTTCAGCCTCGCAGAAGTGATTCTGCGGGGCTGTTTTTTTGAAAACTATATATTCAGATATGAGACTCGGTGAGAAATCACCGGGTCTTATTTTTTGCGCTCACTACGCCTACTAAACAGGCGCAGTGGGCGCTTTTTTGTTTTCTAAAACCGGCACAAAAAATTTTTTTGAAAAAGTGTGGGAATCTCGCAAGAAAATTCGGCAAAGAGAAAGTGAGAAGGCGAAAAGCCTTCCGGGAACCTTGAAAATTTCATATACATTCATCAGATACATTCCTTGAGTCAACAGCCAAATGAAGGTACGCCAAGACCCACATGCCGCTAACGGTATCAGCGGGACAAAAGGTGGAGAGCGACCCCGAAACCATTCTGAAATATCTGGCAGCTACGGATACGGCCACGACAGGCTTAGGGTATAATGATACTTCTCTACGGAGCTGGCGGAGAACCCGGCAGGGGTGAGATTCCCATGGACCCGATTCGCTATCGGGGGTCTGATGACTTCCTTTTCTGCATTTTGGGTTCGAGGAAAAATGAAATGCAGCGACGAAAGCCCCAAAAGGTATTTTGAGGCTTTCGTGGATCAGAAATGATTCAAATAAAGAGAAAGGAGGAAAACCCCATGGAAAACTGTAAGGTGATCGCCATCACGAATCAGAAGGGCGGCGTTGGCAAAACGACGACCACAGTCAATCTCGGTGTGGGACTTGCAAGCTCCGGGAAACGGGTCCTGCTGGTGGATGCTGATCCGCAGGGCAGCTTAACCGCGAGCCTCGGCATAAAGAACCCCGACGAGCTGAATGTATCGCTGTCGTCCCTTATGCAGTCGGTCATTGATGATGAGCCGCTTGCGGAGGGTGCAATTATCCGGCACCAGGAAGGTGTGGATTTGCTTCCCTCGAATATTGAGCTCTCCGGTATGGAAACAGGTCTGTTCAATGTCATGAGCCGTGAGTATGTTCTGAAGAACGCCATCGACGGCATGAGAAAGAGCTACGACTACATTCTGATTGACTGTATGCCCTCGCTGGGTATGATGACGGTCAATGCGCTGGTTGCGGCAGACAGTGTGATTATCCCGTCTCAGCCGAACTTCCTGTCAACCAAAGGTCTTAACCTGCTTCTGCGCTCCATTTCAAAGATCAAGCGGCAGAAGTCAGCAAAGAGTTGAAAAAGGATTGCCATCGCAAGCAGTACATCCGAAGCCGAGACGCCGAAACACCGTTCCAAGTCATGTCTTACAGCACCATGACCTTTCAAGAGTCTGAAATTTACGGAGAAGATGTTCTCGAAGACACAGAGTGCAATGTAGAGGAGTCGGTCATGCAGCGTATGGATATTGAGCGGGTCAGAACTGCACTGAAGATGTTGACCCCGGAAGAACGAGCCATCATTCAGGATTTTTTCTTCACAGAATCCCCGGTGCCTGTTAAGGAGCTTGTGGAAAAATACGGAATGCCTAAGTCGAGCATCTATAGAAAAAGGGATGATGCACTGAAGGCGCTTAAGAAAATTTTAGGAAATGTGTAGGTTAAATAGGAACGATACGACTGGTTTGACATAGAAAATGCACCTGCCGAAGCAGGTGCAGGAATGAAATCACATCATGGGGTTTTCCAATAGGTCTTCCACATTGCAGCCGAGAACACGGGACAACTTGTAGAGGATGTTTGCCTGCGCCTTGTCAATGCCATTGACCCGCTGTTCGTACATCTGAATGTTGCGCAGATTCACGCCGGACTGCTCTGCAAGCTCTGCCTGAGATAAGCCCCGGTTTTCGCGGATGCGCTTCAGGTTGGAATCGCCTTCCGCTGCTTTATAGAGTTCCTCCATGGTATCGATGAAGCTTGTAATGTCCATCTCGTGGTGAACGGAATACATCCCAATGATCTTGGAAAGTGGAATGCGCTCAAAGATGTCCTTGAAACGACGGCCAGTAAACCATTGGTACTCTGCAACTGCCCAACCGGCCCAATATTCAGGGGAGCAGTCCTCTGCGTTGGTTGGTGCTGGCAGCCCCTTTGGACCGTATGCCTTTGTGATGACCGCACGGGCCAGCTCAACGCCGGACATCCCTGCAACATAGGCGGGGTTGCCTCGTTCAAACTGTTCGGCGTAGCCGGTATTGATGAAGAGTGCTGTGATCCAATCCGGTTTTAGCTTGCAGTCGTTGATTGCATAGTCGAAGAAAGAGGAAAGACGATCCTTGGCGTTATTCAAATAAGATTCGCTGTATGCGTGGGTCATCGTTGCTCATCTCCTCCCTCAAGATATCCAGCACGAAGATGTCGTCCCGGTAAGACTTGCTTTTCTTGATCTCTTTACGGTAAGTATCCCTCGCTTTGGTATCTCTATCCAAGAACTTGGGATAATAGACGCTCTTGCTGACCGGATAAGCATTCACGAAGTGCAGCCGATCAAAGCCTTTTTGAGAAATGACAACCGTCTGCTCACCGAGCTTGCCCAGCTTTAGAGCCTTGTTCAGACTTCTGAGTGGTAAGGTGTTGGACACAAAGGACTCTGCATACTGGAAATAGGAATCGTCTGCCCGATAGCCGATCACAACATCGTAGCCGGTTAAATCAATTGAATAGTGGTCAATAAGATAGTCCCTTGCATCAACGGCAACTTCGGAGTCCAGCTTGAAGGTGCGGAACTGAAGCAGAAGAGCCATCCAGTTCAGGACCGTATGCGTTCCGTCCAACAGATTCAGCACCTTCAGCCCTTCCGTGTCAAAGTCGTAGCTGTTGACAAAACCGTCTGTGTTCTTTTTGCAGGCCCACTCACGAGCCATTTCATCGACGCGGGTACAGTAGAAACCCATGCCATAGTCGTTGTGCGGATTACCGATATGAATATCCGGAACCTCGATGATGTGGTCGGTTCCATGAAGCAGTTGAATGACGCTCATAATATGAAGCCTCCATTATCATTGTAATGATACAACCACATTATATCATCCTGATGATAGTTTTGTCAATAGCGCATGAGAATTCATTCCAAAGAATATGACTCCTCCCTCCTAATTCTCCCTGTTCCGAAAAATAATTTGGAAACGAGCAAAAAACTGTGGGAATCTCGCAAAAAAATTCGGCAAAGAGAAAGTGAGAGGGCAATCTCATAAAACCCGGTAGGAGTGATTCACATGAATAACAAAATAAATATCAACCCCAACTCGACAAAGTGGCTCGAAAAAGATGATCGGGTCGTCGCTGATTACTTTTGCGATTTGGGCTTCCGTTCCCTGAAGCAGATCCTTGATATGCGTGTTTTCGACCTGATGAATATGCAGGGTCTGAACGCTGTCCGAGTCGAGGAAGTGATCATCTGCTTATATAAGTGGCTGAATCCCAACACAGCTATCGATGAGGCTATCTATAACGGTATGATGTCACAGCCCTTCCTCTATACTCCGTGGAGAAAAGAACACAAAGACCTTGCTGCAATCAAAGTCGGCGACTTGGTGCTGACCCCCGGTATCAACATGAAAGCTAGGCAAGACCTGCATCGCCATCACGAATCTGCCGCCCCGCCCGATGATGGGCATTGATTCCTGCGGTATGCTCATCTCCGCCGTGCACCAGGAAAACGGCGAAGAAAAGCTGCATTTGCTGATGGTCGATCCCCACATCCCCGCCGGAGCCAAGCTCTATTGATGACCCCTGAAGCCCTCCGGCTTTCGCCGGAGGGCTTATATGAGAGAAGAAAGATGAAAATGGAGAGAGAACACACGAAAGTACTTGATTTTGAAGCCGTCCGGGCCATTGCAGCCGAGACTCCGGACAGCGAGCTCATCCGCTGAGTGGACGAGGCCCTGCGGGAAAAGTCCGGCTACACCCTGCCCCCCAAAATCCACATCTCCCAGCAGGACGGCGACTATTACAACGTCATGCCCTGCATCTATAAGCGGGGCAACCTGGCCATGGTGAAGATGATCGGCCGCCACGGCCACGAAAACCGCATCATGGACCTGTTCCGTCAGGACCCGGACGTGCATTTCGTCCTGTGCGACACCTATGAGGAGGTCATCGGCGGCTCTGACCTGGTGATCTCCGCCATTACCAAGGTCACGGAGAACTTCGTCACCGACGAATACTTCAAGGAGGGCTGCACCGTCATCCCCATCTGCACCATGGGCTTCCAGAACTGCGACCTGTTCTTCGACCGGGTGTTCACCGATGAAATTGAGCAGATCCGGGGCTTCAAGTATTTCGACCACTTCGCCCCCGTCACCACCAACGTCACCGACGTGCTCAACGGTGCCGCCCCCGGCCGCACGGATAACGTCCAGCGCATTCTGGTGTATAACTACGGCATCGCCATCCATGACCTGGTCTTTGCCGCCAACATCTATGGCCGCGCCGCCGTTCCCGACACGCCGTACCACTACTGCCGGGAAAAACACTTTATCTGATGCTTTTGGCGCACTATATTGTGTGAAAACGCTATAAAAAGCTGCGGCGAAATGCTCTCTGCCGGTAAGACAGTAAAATCAAATTTCTTGAAACAGGCATGATTTCGGTCATGCCTGTTCCGCTTTCAGCAGCTCGTCCAAGGGGATGTAGCCTACGAGGTCATGTTCGATATGTACCCTCTGCCTGCTGCTCCTGTTCATGGATTCCCTGTTGCAGACCCTTGCCCCGCCGCCGGTGTCAAGGTTTACAAAGGCGGTTTTTTCTGCTACAATGGAATCGTATCCGCAAAAATATGTACGGCATCCGAAAGGAGATTTTTATCATGAACAACGAACTCAAGCCCATTCTGGCCCGGGTGGACCACACCCTGCTGTCCCAGACGGCTACCTGGGACCAGATCCGGGCCATCTGCGACGATGGCGTGAAGTACGGCTGCGCCAGCGTGTGCATCCCCGCCTCCTATGTGAAGCAGGCGGCGGAGTATGTGGCGGGCAAGATCGCCGTGTGCACCGTCATCGGCTTCCCCAACGGCTACGACACCACCGCCTCCAAGTGCTTCCAGGCCACCGACGCCGTGAACAACGGCGCGTCCGAGATCGACATGGTCATCAACATCGGCTGGGTGAAGGACGGCCTGTACGATCGGGTGCTGGACGAGATCCGTGCCGTGAAGGACGCCTGCCAGGGACGGCTCCTGAAGGTCATCATCGAGACCTGCCTGCTCACCGACGCCGAAAAGGTGGAGATGTGCCGGGTGGTGTCTGAGTCCGGCGCGGACTATATCAAGACCTCCACCGGCTTCGGCGGCGGCGGAGCCACCCGGGAGGACGTGGCCCTGTTCAAGGCAAACGTTGCTCCCCATGTGAAGATCAAGGCCGCCGGCGGCATCGCCAACCTGGACGACGCCCGGGACTTCATCGCCCTGGGGGCCGACCGTCTGGGCACCAGCCGCATCGTCAAGGCCGTGAAGGCCCTGGAACAGGAATAAACACAATTAAACACAATACAAGGAGGAACTCAGCCATGTCTACCCCCCATAACAGCGCCGCACCCGGCGCGTTTGCCAAAACCGTTCTGATGCCCGGCGACCCCCTGCGCTCCCAGTTCATCGCCGAAACCTTCCTGGAAAACCCCGTGCTGGTGAACAACGTCCGGGGCGTCCAGGGCTACACCGGCGCCTATAAGGGCGTGCCCGTGTCCGTGATGGCCTCCGGCATGGGAATGCCCTCCATCGGCATCTACTCCCATGAGCTGTACACCCAGTACGGCGTGGAGAACATCATCCGTGTCGGCTCCGCCGGGGCCATGCGGGCGGACCTGGAGCTGGGCAGCGTGGTGGCCGGTCAGGGCGCCTGCACCAACTCCAGCTTCGCCGACCAGTATGAGCTGGGGGTCCACTATGCCCCCATTGCCGACTTCGACCTGCTGATGGCCGCCGTGGAGTCCGCCCGGGAGCTGGGCGTGAAGATGCCCGTGGGCAATCTGTACTCCTCCGACACCTTCTATGACGCCGCCGGCCGCAACGACCGCATGAAGAAGATGGGCGTCATGGCCGTGGAGATGGAGGCCGCCGCCCTGTACTGCACCGCCGCCTTCCTGGGCAAGCGGGCCCTGGCCATCTGCTCCATCAGTGACAACCTGGTGCTGGGCACCGAGCTGACCCCCCAGGAGCGGCAGACCACCTTCACCAACATGATGAAGATCGGCCTGGAGGCCGCCGTGAAAATGGCCCAGCGGGGTTAAGTCCGGCGAAAGACAGAACTTAGCACAAAAAAGGTTGCACTTTTCACCCCACCCTGCTATAATGTGCTCATAAAGGGCGTTTCGCGCCCAAAATTAAAAAGGAAGGTAGATTCACCATGAAAAAGTTTCTGGCAATGCTCCTTGCTGTGGTCATGGTCCTGTCTATGGTAGCCTGCTCCAAGCAGCCCGCCGAGGACCCCAACAATGGCAAAGATGATCCCAACCAGACCGAGACCATCACCAATCCCGATCAGATCAACGACGAGATGACATCCGAGGATGGCAAGTACGAGATCGCTTTCATCACCGACGTGGGCCAGCTGAAGGATAAGTCCTTCAACCAGGGCACCTACGACGGCGTGAAGCTGTACGCTGCCAACAACAAGCTGTCCTATAAGTATTATCAGCCCGCCAACAAGGACCAGGCCACCGATGATGACCGTTACGAGGCCATGAAGGCCGCCGTGGAGAACGGCGCCAAGGTGGTTGTCTGCGCCGGCTTCATGCAGGAAGGCGCTCTGCGCATGGCCGCCAAGGAATTCCCCAATGTCTCCTTCGTGTTCGTTGATGGTTATCCCATCACCGAGGAAGCCGGCGTTGACGGCTCCCCCGTTCTGAAGAACGTTGCCGGTATCGCCTTCAAGGAAGAGCAGTGCGGCTATCTGGCCGGTTACGCTGTCGTCAAGGAAGGCTTCACCAAGCTGGGCTTCACCGGCGGTGGCGGCGGCACCAACCCCGCCTGCTGCCGTTACGGCTATGGCTTCGTGCAGGGCGCTGACGCCGCTGCCAAGGAGCTGGGCGTGAAGGTCGATATGAACTATTCCTGGCAGTATGGCGCCAGCTTCTCCGCTTCCCCCGAGCTGCAGACCATGGTTTCCGGCTGGTACGAGGCCGGCACTGAGGTCGTGTTCGCCTGCGGCGGCTCCATGTTCGCCTCCGTGGCCGCTGCTGCCGGCGCTGCCGACGGTAAGGTTGTGGGCGTGGACGTTGACCAGTCCACCGAGTCCGACACCGTCATTACCTCCGCTATGAAGGGCCTGGCCGACTCCGTGCAGTGGGCTCTGGGCAAGTTCTACAGCAACGAGTTTGCCTCCATCGGCGGTGTGGGCACCTCCCTGGGCGCCAACGAGAACGCTGTGGGTCTGCCCACCGCTACCTGGTCCCTGACCAAGTGGACTGTTGACGAGTACAACACCATGCTGAAGGATATCGTTGACGGCAAGATCACCATCGACAGCGATTACAACAACCTGAAGTCCACCGACAACGTCACCCTGAACATCATCTGATCGTTCCGTCCGGACGTATAGCCAAAAAGGTTACATAAAATCCCGGGAGCGCCAAAGCGCTCCCGGGATTTTTCTTGTCAAAAAAGCCTCGCAGAGTTTGCCGCCCGCAGGCGGCAAAGCAAATGCAATCATTTTTTGCCGGGGCGTGTACCTGGCAAAAATACTTCCTCCCCCACGCTCACGCCTTGGGCTGCTGCTGGGTGATGCAGTGGATGTTGCCGCCGCCGAAGGCCACCTCCCGGGTCTGGACCCCCACGATCTGCCGGTCCGGGAACATCTGCTGCAGCTGCTGGATGGCCAGCTGGTCGTTTTCGTCGCCGTACTGAGGGGCGATAACAGCCCCGTTGACGATGAGGAAATTCATATACGAGGCGATGCTGACCTCGCCGTTTTCCCGGGGTACGGTACCCTCCACGGCGTCGATGGTCTCCGCCCCCTCCAGACAGCAGGGCTTTTTGGTCAGGCACAGCTTGTGCACCGTCAGCCGCCGGCCCTTGGCGTCGGTGGCCTGGCTCAGGGTGCGGAAGGCGTCCTGGGCCGCCTGATAAAAGGGGTTCTCCGGGTCCTCGGTCCAGATGCAGGCCACCTCCCCCGGGGCCACGAAGCAGGCCACGTCGTCAATGTGGCCGTTGGTCTCGTCGGGGTCGATGCCGTCCCGCAGCCAGATGACCTTTTCGCACCCCAGATAATCGCAGAGCTTTTCCTCGATATCCCGGCGGCTGAGCTCCGGGTTCCGGCCCGGGGACAGCAGGCACATCTCCGTGGTCAGCACCGTGCCCTGGCCGTCCACATGGATGGACCCGCCCTCCAGCACGAAACCGTCGGTGCGGTAGCTGTCCACCCCCTCCAGCTCGCAGATTTTCCGGGCCACCAGGTCGTCCTGGTCCCAGGGAAAGTACAGCCCGTCATGCAGGCCGCCCCAGGCGTTGAAGGTCCAGTCCACCGCCCGCAGGTCCCCCTGATCGTTTTTCACAAAGGTGGGGCCGCAGTCCCGGACCCAGGCGTCGTTGCTGGTCATTTCCACCACCCGGATGTCCTCCGGCAGCCGGGCCCGGGCGTTCTGAAACTGGTCGGGATTCACGCATACCGTCACCGGCTCGAACCGGGCGATGGCCCGGGCCACGTCGGCAAAGGCCTGCTGGGCGGGCTTGGCCCCGCCCCGCCAGTTGTCGGGCCGCTGGGGCCACAGCATCCACACGCCGGTCTGCTCCTCAAATTCCCCGGGCATGCGATACCCGTCCTGCCGGGGGGTGGTTCCCACAATACGTTTTGCCATAGTCGTTATCCTCCTGATCTGGGTTGATGGTGCCGCCGGACGGCGATGAGCAGCTCGCCCAGCAGCACGCTGATGACAGAGCCCACGGTAATGGGCAGAATGGTGGCCAGAGTCTCCCGGTCCGTGGACAGAGGCACGGCGGTGAACAGAATGGACAGGCCGATGAGCACCATGGGCACATAGGCCAGCACCCGCAGCATTCCCGGGCCTCCCGGCACCCGGAAGGGCCGCTCCGCCTGCGGATACTTCCGCCGCAGGGCCAGAAACGCCGGAAACACCGGCATATAGCTCAGCAGCAGCATCACCAGGTTCAGGGCGAAGAAGCTCCAGAACAGGGAGGAATCTGGGCTTACCGCCTGGATGGCAGCTCCCAGCAGGCACACCGCCGAGGCCACGATCCCGCTGACCAGGGCCGAGCCCACGGGCATGTCGTTGTCCTTCCGCCGCCGGGCGAACACGGCGGGCATGTCCCCCCGTTCGGCGGCGTAGGCGGCGGTGGAGTTGACCCCCATGGACCAGGAGATCATGTTGCCGAACAGCGTCACCAGGAACAGCAGGGCCACGATGCCCACCAGCACCCCGCCGGTGCGGCCGGTCATCAGGGACACAGCGTCGATGAGGCCGGAGTCCACGCTGATGTCCCGGGTGGGGACGGCGGCCCCGATGCCGAAGGCGGAGAACAGATAGATGGCGGCGATCACCACGCCGCCGGTGACGATGGCCTGGGGGATCTGCCGCCGGGGGTCCGCCATGCTTCCGGCGTAGGTGCACACCACCTCAAAGCCCAGGAAGTTGAAGATGATGACGGAGATATACGACAGGCTGTCCAGGTCGAAGGAGGGCAGGAAGGTCCCGGCGGACATATCGTTGACAAAGCCGTTCCGGGCCACATACACAATGCCCAGCACCCCCACCGTCACCGCCAGCAGAATTTTGATGGCGGCGCTGAGATTCAGGATGACGATGCTGTCGCACACCGGGTAAAAGGCCACCACCGTGACGATCCAGATAAAGGCCAGCTGGATCACCAGGGACCACACCGGCCCCGGCTGCCAGCCGAACACATACCCCAGCAGCTCCGGACACATCACCGCCAAAGACGCCATCCACAGGGGAAAGTTGATCCAGTAGTACCAGGAGGCCCGGGCGCCCCAGCGGGAGTCGGGCCAGGCGGTGTGGATCCAGTCGTACAGGCCGCCGTCCCCGGGGAAGGCGGTGCCCAGCTCCGAGGAGATCAGCCCATAGGGCAGCAGAAACGCCAGGATCATGAACAGCCACCAGAAATACTGGCTGTTGCCGATGGAGGCCACCGGGGCGGCGGCCTCCGCCACGAACACCACGCAGATGACGGACAGCACCACGTCCGCCAGGCGGAATTTGCGCTTCTCCATGTCAGCTCAGGCCCCGGTCCGCCATAAAGCGCTCCAGCTGCTCCCGGGCGGCGGCCTCCTCCAGTTCGGTGTGCTGCGGGCGGCAGCGGGTGAAATAGACCAGCAGGCCCCGCATGGCCGTCAGCCGGTTTCCGGCCTGCTCCCAGCACAGGGAGGCGGCGGAGTCCGCCACCTCGTCGGTGACGTCCTCGCCCCGGGTGGCAGGCAGGCAGTGCAGGAACTTGCAGCCGATGGCCCCCAGGCTCATCAGCTCCCGGTTCACCTGATAGTCGTGGAACACCTCCACCCGCTGCTCCTTGGGCATCTCGTTTTCGTACAGGCCGTACCACACGTCGGTGTAGAGGAAGTCCGCGTCCCGGACGGCGCTGCGGTCGTCTGTGACCAGGAAGCTGCCGCCGCTTTCCTGGCAGTTTCGCTCCATGATGGCCTGGTGGCCGTCGGTCAGCTGGTGGCCCTTGGGGCCGTAGTGGACGAATTTCATGCCCAGGTGGGTGGTGATGAAGCCCAGGGAGGCGCACACCTGGGTGCCGTCACCTACAAACACCACCTTGCAGTCCGACAGCTTCTTCCCCCGGGGCAGGTTCTCCGCCATGGTGCACAGGTCGCCGATCTCCTGGGTGGGGTGGTTGTAGTCGGACATACCGTTGAGCACCGGGATGGAGCAGGCCCGGGCCAGGTCCACGACGGTGCGGTGCTGGATGACCCGGGCCATCACCACGTCCACCAGATAGCTCAGCACCCGGCCGGTGTCCTCGATGGTCTCGTGTCCCCCCAGCTGGATCATGCCGGGGCCCAGATACTGGGCGTGGCCCCCCAGCTGGCTCATGGCCGTTTCAAAGGACACCCGCGTCCGGGTGGAGGACTGCTGAAAGATCATGCCCAGATTCATGTGCCGCAGCAGCGGCGGGTAATAGCCGCCCCGGATGGCGTCCTTGATGGACAGGCTCAGCTGGATCATGTCCAGCAGCTCCCGGGCCGAAAAGTCGTTGGTGTCGATAAAATCCTTGACCATATGGTTTCCCTCCTGCAAGAAATCGTTGGAAATTTTTGCGTTCGGCCATAGTATGCGCCGGGAGGGAACGCGATATGCAAAGGTTTTTCGACAGTCTCAAAAAAGGTTTTTTGACAACCGGCGCGCTATTTTTCGCTGGATATAAACCCGGAAAAACCCGCCTTTTTCAGCCTTTCCAGCATTTTTTCGGCGTTGTTTCGGTTGGCGAAGGCCCCCACCTGCACCCGGAACAGGCCGTCTCCCTTGGGCTGGGGCGCGGGCTTTTCCGCCTGGGCCGGAGCATAGGCCACCCCCAGATACTGGCAGAGGCCCCGGGCGATGGCCTCGCCGATTTCATCGGTGTGCTGGATGATCCACCGGGCTGTTTCCGGATTGTCGTGAAATTCGCACTCCACATAGGCGGTGGGAGCCGCCGGGGTCCGCACCTCATACAGCCGGGAATTGGCCTGGATATTCTCCGAGGTCCCCGGAGTCAGCGGCGCCAGGGCGCCGAAGACCGCCCGGCAGGCGTCGTACCCCTTTCCGGGCACGGCAAAGCAGAACAGCCGGGTGCCGGTGACCTTTCCATTGAAGGCATTGGTGTGGACGCAATTGTGGATGTCCGCCCCAAAAGCGTTGGATTCAGCGCATCTTTGGGCCATGCTGGTTCCAAATTTTGCCAGCTGCACCTCCACGCCGCAGCGGCGCAGGGCGGCGGCCTCCGCCTCGGCGATCCTCTGGCACTGGACATGCTCATTGGTATTGCCCCAGGCGTATTTGTTTTCCACCTGGTCGCTGGGACTGATATAAACTCGTTTGGCCATTTTGGTTCCCCCTCCCCTTTCATGCTATGCGGCGCTTTGCATTTTGCCAATAAAAATACCGGAACCGGCAAAACTTCTGCCGGTTCCGGTATTTTTGGCTCCATTTTATGTCTGGTCGCAGGTGATGTCCACGGCGACAGGCGGGATATTCTCCAGGGCAATATAACCGGCAGAACGGCGAATGCAGTCGAAAACATCCTCTCTTTCGTCTAACTCGTCGCTGCACAGCTCGTCCTCAAGCTGGAGACGGCCCTTCACGTCCGGAAATCCGATATCCAGCAGGATCTCCACCAATCCGCCCTCCCCATCCGGGAACTGGCGGGTCAGAGCGAAGTGAATCCACTCCGGTTCTTCGCCGAAGGGGTCGGTTATACAGGTGATCAAATCGTCCTGAATTTCCGCATTTTCCACGGGAATCCGGCACATTTCCTCGAAATAAGTGAGAATTTCCGGAAGGGCGGCGGTATCGGGGATTTTCTCCCGCAGGGAGTCCGCCAGCTGGCGGCCCAGGAGGACAGCCGGGTTGTTCGTGGGAGGTTCTGCGCGTTTTTGTTTGGATTTTTTCTGCTTTTTCTGGAAAATACGGTCAAAAATGCTCATTTTTGTTCCTCACTTTCTGCTGCTTCTTCTATATTTTCCCAGCACAGGGCGGCGGCGTAGCCTGCCGGGGCCGGAAGCAGGGAGAAGGAATAGCCGGGGACGGAGCAAATAATGGATGAACCGCTCAAATCGAAGTGAACGTGCCGGATTTGGCCCAAAACGCCTCCGCGGCACTTGATAAGCGCCTCTTTCAGGGTCCAGAGCCGAAAGAAATCCGCGTCACAGCGCACAGATTCCCGCTCCTGCGGCGATAAAATGCCCATCAGCCGGGGCGGAACCGGACGGATTTTCTCCACGTCGATGCCCACGGGGACATCCGACACGGCGCAGGCCACCAGGCCGTGGCTGTGGCTGATGTTGAAATAACAGCCACTTGCCATTGGTTTACCGTTATTTCCGATAAAAACTGTCCCGGGACAGGGCGGGATGTCCCGCTTTTGGGGGTTTTTGTCCCGGTACAAAGCCAGCATCTCCCGGGACAGGGCATGCCCCGTCTCATGGTCGTCGCCATGGGACCACACAAAGCGCCACTCCGTCATCCGAACAGGGTGATCTGGCTGGTGTCCGCCATACCGGCGAAGGCGCCCAGAGCTTTCAGCTGCTCGATGTGGGTTTTGGACAGCTTGCTGCAGCAGGTGGAAAATTCTTCCACGGAAATGAAGGTCTTGCCCTTCCGCTTTTCCACGGTGTCCTGGGCGGCGGTCTCCCCCAGGCCCCGGACGGAGATGAAGGGGGGCAGCAGGCCGTTGTCGGTGATCTTGAAGGCGGTGGCCTGGGACTCGTAGATGTTGATGGTGTCGAAGTGGAAGCCCCGGAGATAGAACTCGTAGCACACCTCCAGGGTGACCATCAGGTTCTGCTCCACGGCGGTGGCGTCCTTGTTGTTCTCGATCTCGCGGATCTTCCGCTTGACGGCGTCGATGCCGGCACAGCAGTATTCCGCGTCAAACGCCTTGGCCCGGACGGTGAAGAAGGTGGCGTAAAACGCCAGGGGGCGGTGGACCTTGAACCAGGCGATGCGGAAGGCCATCATCACATAGGCCACGGCGTGGGCCTTGGGGAACAGGTAGCCGATCTTGGCCAGGGACTCGATGTACCACTCCGGCACCTGGTGGGCCCGCATGGCGTCCTCCCACCCGTCCTGGAAGCCGCCCTTTTTCACCTTGCCCTTCCGGACGGCCTCCATGATCTTGAAGCTCATTTTGGGGTCCAGACCCATATGGATGAGATAGAGCATGATGTCGTCCCGGCAGCCCACGGTCTCCAGAACGGAGGCGGTGCCGCTGACGATCAGGTCCCGGGCATTGCCCAGCCACACGTCGGTGCCGTGGGAGAAGCCGGACAGGCGCACCAGGGTATTGAAATCCTTGGGCTGGGTATCCACCAGCATGCCCCGGGTGAACCGGGTGTTGAACTCCGGGATGGCCACGGCCCCGGTGGGGCCCAGCAGCTCGTCGTTTTCAAAGCCCAGGACCCGGGAGGAGGTGAAGATGCTCATGGTGTCCGGGTCGTCCAGGGGGATGGTCCGGGCGTTGACCCCGGTGAGGTCCTCCAGCATGCGGATCATGGTGGGGTCATCGTGGCCCAGCATGTCCAGCTTCAGAAGGTTGTCCTCCATGCAGTGGTATTCAAAATGGGTGGTGATGGTGTCGGCGTCCTCGGCGTCGGCGGGGTGCTGGACGGCGGTGAAATCCTCCACGTCCATGTCGTCGGGGACCACCACCAGGCCGCCGGGGTGCTGGCCGGTGGTGCGGCGGACCCCCACGCAGCCCTGGGTCAGGCGGTTCACCTCGGCATTGCCGGCGGTGAGGCCCCGCTCGTCCAGGTATTTGCGGACGAAGCCGAAGGCGGTCTTTTCCGCCAGGGTACCGATGGTGCCGGCCCGGAACACCTGGGTCTGGCCGAACATCTCGATGGCGTGGCGGTGGGCCCGGGCCTGGTACTCGCCGGAGAAGTTCAGGTCGATATCCGGCACCTTGCCGCCGCCATAGCCCAGGAAGGTCTCAAAGGGGATGTCGAAGCCGTCCTTGACGTATTTCGTGCCGCACTCCGGGCAGTCCTTGTCGGGCATATCCGCCCCGCAGCCGTAGCTGCCGTCGGTGATAAATTCCACATGGCGGCAGTTGGGGCAGCGGTAGTGGGGCGGCAGGGAGTTCACCTCGGTGATGCCGGACATATAGGCCACCAGAGAGGAGCCAACGGAGCCACGGGAGCCCACCAGATAGCCGTTTTCCAGACTGCGCTGCACCAGCTTCTGGGCGGACATATACACCACGTCATACTTCCCCAGGATGCTGCCCAGCTCCACGTTCAGCCGGTCCACCACCAGCTGGGGAGGCTGGTCGCCGTACAGGGCGTGGCACTTGTCCCAGACCAGGCGGTTCAGGTCCTCCTGGGAGTTTTCCAGCCGGGGCGGGAACAGCTGGCCCGGAGGCAGCAGCTCGATCTCCTCCACCAGGTCGGCGATGTGGCGGGGGTTGTCGATGACCACCTGATGGGCCAGCTCCTCCCCCAGATAGGAAAATTCCTCCAGCATCTCGGTGGTGGTTTTGAAGTAGATGGGCAGAGGCGCGTCGGCGTCGGGGAACTTCTTGCTGGCCAGGAGGATATGGCGGTACGTCTCGTCCTCCGGCTCCTGGAAGTGGACGTCGCCGGTGGCGCAGACGGGCTTGTTCAGCTCCTGGCCCAGGCGGACGATGGTGCGGTTGAACTCCCGCAGCTCCTCCTCCGACTGGACGTCGCCGTTGCGGAGCATGAACAGATTGTTGCAGATGGGCTGAATTTCCAGATAGTCGTAAAACGACGCGATGCGCCTGAGCTCGGCCCAGTCCTTGTGGTCCTTCACCGCCTGGAACAGCTCCCCGGCCTCGCAGGCGGAGCCGACGATGAGGCCCTCCCGGTGGGCCATCAGCTCGGTTTTGGGGATGATGGGCACCCGCTTGAAGTATTGCAGGTTGGAGGCGGAGATCAGCTGGTACAGGTGCTTGAGGCCCATTTTGTTCTTGGCCAGCAGGATGATGTGCTTGGGAAAGCGGCTGGACTTGCTGCCCCGGGGCCGCAGCTTCAGCATCTGGGGGTTGATGTCCTGGAGACGGCGGATGCCCAGCTCCTTTTCCATCTTCTGGAAAAACGGGATCAGCATGTAGGCCACCATGGCCGCGTCGTCGGAGGCCCGGTGGTGGTTGAAGGCGGGCAGGTCCAGATACTCGGCCACGATGTCCAGCTTGAACTTGTGCAGCTCCGGCAGGAGATTCTGGGCCAGGATCAGGGAGTCCACATAGGTGGGGTCGAAGGGAAGCCCCTCCCGGCGGCAGCCGGCCCGGATGAAGCTGATGTCAAATTCGGCGTTGTGGGCCGCCAGGGGGCGGCCGTTCACAAAGGACAGAAAGGCCGTCAGGGCCTCCTTGGGGGAGGGGGCACCGGAAAGCATGGCGTCGGTGATGCCGGTGAGGCCGATGATCTCCGGCGTCAGGCGGCGGCCGGGGTTCACGAAGGTCTGGAACCGGTCGGTGACCTGGCCGTTTTTCAACACCACGGCACCGATCTCGGTAATGGCCTCCCGGTCCACCTTCAGGCCGGTGGTCTCAATATCGAAGCAGACGATCTCGTCGGAAAAGTCCTGGTCCTGGGGACCGTGGACGGCGATGCGGTCGTCTAAGTTATTGACGAAGTAGCCCTCCACGCCGTAGAGGATCTTGATCTTGCCCTTGGCGGTGTGCCAGGCGTCCGGGAAGGACTGGGCCACGCCGTGGTCGGTGATGGCGATGGCCGGGTGGCCCCAGGCGATGGCCTGCTTGATGACGGAGGCGGTGTCCGTCAGGGCGTCCATGTTGGACATCTTGGTGTGGAGGTGCAGCTCCACCCGCTTCTCCGGGGCGGTGTCCTCCCGGGGCTTGTGGGGGATCTTCATGATGTGGAAGGGGCGCAGCTGAATGTCCTTGCCGTCCCGGCTCAGCTCCACATTGCCCTGGACCCGGAGCCACATCCCCGGGGACACGGCGTTCTGCATGGATTGGGCCTCCTTGCCCTCCATGTACTTGGTGACGGTGACGGAATTCCGGTAATCCGTCATGTCGAAGGTCAGGCGCCAGACGCCGGGCTTGCGGGTCTCGTAGCACTCGGCGGCAAAGACCTTGCCCTCCACCACCACGGCGCCCATCTTGGGGTTCAGACCGTCGATGGGGACGGGCTTGCCCTTGATCTCCCGGCCCATGAGGACGTCGGACTTGTCCTCTGCGGACCGGGGGGTGCGGAAGTGCAGCCGCAGCTGGCGCAGCTGATACTGGTCCATCAGCAGCTGGCGCAGGGCGGTGACGGCGGCCTCCGGCAGCGGGGCGGAGGCCGTCAGCTCCAGCTCCATGGTGCGCTCCGCCCGGTCCATGCTGCCGCCCACCACACAGGCGTCGTGGAGCAGCAGGCCCAGGTCACGGGGCGGCACAAAGCTCTCGAAAAAGGTGAAAAACGGTATTTTATCGCACATACGGGGTCCTCCCTTACAGCTTGTCGATCTCGTCCATCAGGGCGTCTACCAGCTTGTCCTGGGGAACCTTGCGCAGAATTTCGCCATGGCGGAACAGCAGGCCCTCGCCGTCGCCGCCGGCGATGCCCACGTCGGCGGCCCGGGCCTCGCCGGGGCCGTTGACCACGCAGCCCATGACGGCCACGGTGATGGGCTTGGTGCAGCCCTGGAGGCGGCGCTCCACCTCCCGGGCGATGGGGATCATGTCGTATTTGGTGCGGCCGCAGGTAGGACAGGAGATCAGGTTGGGCCCCGTCTGCCGCAGGCCGGCGGCAGAGAGGATATCCAGGGCGGCCCGGACTTCCTCCTCCGGGTCCGCCGTCAGGCTGACCCGGAGGGTGTCGCCGATGCCCTGGCACAGCAGGCCGCCGATGCCGATGGCGGATTTCAGCACCCCCAGGCGGGGGGTGCCGGCCTCGGTGACCCCCAGGTGCAGGGGGTAGTGGGTCTGCTCATGGAGCATGCGGTAGGCGGCCATGTTCACCGGGACGTGGGAGCATTTGACGGAGATGCAGATGTCGTCAAAATTGCAGTCGTTCAGCAGGCGGACGTGGCCCAGGGCGCTGTCCACCAGGGCCTGGGCGGTAACGCCGCCGTATTTTTGCAGCAGCTCCCGCTCCAGGGAGCCGCCGTTGACGCCGATGCGGATGGGAATGCCCCGGTCCCGGCAGGCGTCGGCCACGGCCCGGACCTTTTCCGCGGAGCCGATGTTGCCGGGGTTGATGCGGATCTTGTCCACCCCCTGGCGGACGCACTCCAGGGCCAGGCGATAGTCAAAGTGGATGTCCGCCACCAGGGGGATGTGGATGCGGCGGCGGATGGGGCCGATGGCCCGGGCGGCGTCCATATCCGGCACGGCCACCCGGATGATCTGGCACCCGGCCTGCTCCAGACGGAGGATCTGGGACACGGTGCGCTCCACGTCCTGGGTGGGGGTATTGCACATGGACTGGATGCTGACCGGCGCGCCGCCGCCCACGGCCACGGCGCCCACATGGATCTGTTTGCTCATGGTGTTATCCTCCTGTAATTGTGTGATAAATGGCATAATTTGCCTCAAAAGGGCGGCGCCCTTTTGAGGCAAAGGGGATTCAGTGGAACAGCTTCAGAACGTCCTGGAAGGTGATGACCAGCATCAGGCCCATCAGCAGGATGAAGCCGGCCAGGTGGACGTAATTTTCAAATTTGGCGGGGATCTGTTTGCGGATGGTGAGCATACACAGGGCGTTGACCACCAGGAAGAAGATCTTGCCGCCGTCCAGGGCGGGCAGGGGCAGCAGGTTCATCACCGCCAGGTTCACGGCGATGAGGGCCGCCAGATACGCAATGTTGGCGGCGGCGGCCGCAGCGCTTTCGGACTGCTCGCCCACGGTGGTGATGGTGGAGACGATGCCCACGGGGCCGCTCATATCGGAAAAGCCCGCCTCGCCGGTGATGAGCATCTGGAGGCTCAGGCGCACCAGGCGGACAAAGTCCACCGCCTGGTTCCAGCAGTATTTCAGCCGCCCGCCGAAGGTCAGCTCCTCCGCCCCGAAATACAGGCCGAAGCCGGTGAATTTCTCGCCGGACTGGTCCAGATACTCGCCCCGCTCCATGTGGAAGTTCTCCAGCCGGAGCTTCTGGCCGTCCCGGCGGATGACCAGGTCAAAATCCCCGGTTTTATTGCGGCCCAGCAGCAGGGACACGTCGCTGAAGGTGTAGATGCGCTCCCCGTCGATGGACAGGATGCGGTCCCCCTCCCGGAGGCCGGAGGCGGATTCCAGGGGGCAGCCCTCGGCGAAGCCCCGGATCACCGGGACGTTGACGGCCTTGACCCCGGCGTAAAGCACCAGAATGATGACAAGGCCCGTGAGGAAGTTCATCAGGGCCCCGGCGGCGAAGATCAGCAGCTTCTGCCAGAAGCCCTGGTTATTCAGGGCGGCGGGGTCGCTGGAGTCCTCCTCCTCGCCCTCCATGGCGCAGAAGCCGCCGATGGGCAGCAGGCGCAGGGAATACTGGGTGTCGCCCTTGGTTTTTTTCAGCAGGGCGGGGCCCATGCCGATGGCGAACTCGTTGACCCGCACGCCGCAGGCCTTGGCCGCCAGGAAGTGGCCCAGCTCGTGGACGGCGATGAGGACGCCGAAAATCAGGATCGCTGCGATAATATAGATCATACCATGTCTCCTACCGTTTGCAGTACAGCGGCTCGCGCCTGTCTGTCTGCTTCCAGTATATCCGGAAGGTCCGGGGCATATTTCACCTGCACCCGGTCAAGAGCGGACTCCACCAGGCGGGGAATGTCGTTGAAGCCGATGCGCTCCTGCAGGAACAGGGCCACCGCCGCCTCGTTGGCACCGTTCATGATGGCGCAGGCGGTGCCGCCGGTTCTGGCGCACTGGCGGGCAATGCGCAGGCAGGGGAAGGCGTCCATGTCCGGGGCCCGGAAGGTCAGGTCGCCGCAGGTCAGCAGGTCCAGGGGCCGGTCCGGGCTGGGGGCCCGGCGGGGCCAGGTGAAGGCATAGCGGATGGGGAGCTTCATATCCGGGGTGCCCAGCTGGGCGATCAAGGCGCCGTCCCGGTACTCCACCAGGGAGTGGACGATGCTCTGGCGGTGGATCACCACGTCCACCTGCTCCACCGGCAGCCGGTACAGCCGCATGGCCTCGATGACCTCCAGGCCCTTGTTCATCAGGGTAGCAGAGTCGATGGTGATTTTTGCACCCATGGTCCAGTTGGGATGCTTCAGGGCATCGGCGGGGGTGACAGACTCCAGCTGCTGATAGGTGCGGCCGAAGAAGGGGCCGCCGGAGCAGGTCAGTAGCAGCCGCCGGACCTCGCTGCGGTCCCGGCAGCCCTGGAGACTCTGGAAAATGGCGCTGTGCTCGGAGTCCACGGGGACGATGTCCGCGCCGCAGCGCTCCGCTTCGGCCATGACCAGCTCCCCGGCGCAGACCAGGGTCTCTTTATTGGCCAGGGCGATGCGCTTTTTCTGGCGGATGGCGGCCAGAGTGGGCTCCAGGCCCACGCTGCCCATAACGGCGGTGACCACGGTGTCGGCCTGGGGCAGCTGAGCCGCCAGCAGCAGGCCCTCCGGCCCCGCCTCCACCCGGATGTCCGTGTCCGACAGGCGCAGGCGCAGCTCCCGGGCGGCGTCCCGGTCGTACAGCACCGCCAGGGCGGGGTGAAACTCCCGGGCCTGCTGCTCCAGCAGGTCCACCTGGCGGTTGGCGGTAAGGGCCGCCACGGAAAGGCCCAGCTCCCGGGCCACCTGCAGGGTCTGGCGGCCGATGGAGCCGGTGGAGCCCAGCAGGGAAATGGTTTTTGTCATGTTGCGATTCTCCTTATGCCGTTTATGCCGCCAAAGCCCGCAGCAGGGCGCACAGCACCGGGGCGGCAAAAAGCACGCTGTCGAACCGGTCCAGCACGCCGCCGTGACCCGGCAGCAGACGGCCATAGTCCTTGATGCCATACTGGCGCTTCACGGCGGAGAAGCTCAGGTCCCCCAGCTCCCCCAGCAGCGCCCCCAGCAGGCCCAGGGCCACGCACAGGGGCAGGCCCAGGTTCACGCCGGTGATGGCCCGGTACACCAGGCAGAAAATGGCCATACCGGCCATGCCGCCCACCAGGCCGCCTGCCGCGCCCTCCACGGTCTTATGGGGGCTGACCAGGGGGGCCAGCTTATGACGGCCCAGGGCCATGCCGGTGAACAGGGCCAGGGAGTCGCTGCAGAAGGCCGCCACCAAGGGCGTCAGCACCAGGAGATACCCCCCCTCCAGCATCCGCAGGCCGTACAGCCCCGAGAAGGCCCAGGGGATGGCGAAGCCCGCCGCGGCCATGGCGCAGACGTCGGTAAAGGTCAGGGCCTGAGGCTTTCCATAGGTCAGCACCCCGGAAAGGGGCAGGGTCAGGGCCGCCGCCAGCAGCAGCCACTCCAGGCCCGGCCAGGAAAATACCTGCCGCCCCAGCAGCAGCACGGCGCACAGGGCGGGCAGCACCGTCCAGCGCCGGGCCTTGTCCGGGCCGGACACCGCCGTCAGCAGCTCGTGGGCCGCAATGACGGACAGGGCCGCCAGCAGCAGGGCCGTGGCCCAGGCGGGAGCCACGCACAGCACGGCAAGCAGGGCGGGAATGCCCACCACAGCCACCAATATCCTCTGTTTCATGTTTGTATCCTCTCTATTTCACGCCGCCGAACCGCCGGTCGCGGCTCTGGTAGGCGATGATGGCTTTGTCCAGGGCCCGGGCGTCGAAGTCCGGCCACAGGGTATCGCAGAAGTAAAACTCCGAATAGGCGCACTGCCACAGCAGAAAGCCCGACAGGCGCTCCTCGCCGCTGGTGCGGATGATGAGCTCCGGGTCCGGAATCCCGGCGGAGTAGAGATAGTCGGAGAAGCCCGCCTCGGTGAGGCTGTCCGGGTCAGCGGTACCGTCGGCGCAGTCCCGGGCGAAGCGGCGGGCGGCGTGGAGAATCTCCTCCCGGCCGCCGTAGTTCAGGCAGACGTTGGCCTGAAAGCCGTGGATATGGCTGGAAATTTCATTGGTGCGGTCCACCAGGGCCTGCAGCTCCGGTGAGATGGCGGACAGGTCCCCCAGAAAGCGCAGGCGGATCTGGTCCCGCTCCATAGAGTCGATGGCCTCCAGCATATATTGCTTCAGAAGGCCCATGATGGTGCTGACCTCGTCGGCGGGACGCTTCCAGTTTTCCGTGGAGAAGGCGTACACCGTCAGGTATTCCACCCCCAGGTCCTTGCAGTAGGTGGCGATTTTGCGGAAGGTCTCGGCCCCTACTTTATGTCCGGCAGTGCGAGGCAGGCCGCGCTGCTTCGCCCAACGACCGTTGCCGTCCATAATAATTGCGATGTGGCGGGGCAGGCGGCTCTTGTCCACCTGCCCCGCCCCGTGATGATGAATTTTCTTAGAAAACAGGCCCATCAGACGGACAGGAGCTCCTTTTCCTTGTTTTCCAGGAGCTTGTCCAGTTCCTTGCAGCTGTCGTCGGTCAGCTTCTGCAGGTCCTTTTCCGCCATCTTCAGCTCGTCCTCGGTGATCTCGGAGGCCTTCTGCTGCTTCTTGAAATTCTCCATGGCGTCGCGGCGGATGTTGCGCACGGCCACCTTGCCGCCCTCGGTATACTTGCGGATCTGCTTGACCAGGTCCTTGCGGCGCTCCTCCGTCAGCTGGGGGAAGCTCAGGCGGATGGCCTTGCCGTCGTTCTGGGGATTGATGCCCAGGTCAGACTCCAGAATGGCCTTTTCGATGGCCTTCAGGGCAGAAGCGTCCCAGGGGGTGATCACCAGGGTGCGGGGATCGGGAGAGGCCACGGACGCGATCTGCTGGATGGGGGTGGGGGTGCCGTAGTAGTCCACATGGATGCGGTTGAGCACGGAGGCGTTGGCACGGCCTGCGCGGACGGCGGCAAAGTCGTTGGCAACGGATTCGATGCTCTTCTTCATTTTTTCCTCGTAAATCTTGTACTCGTCTTTCAGCATGGGGTTATGCCTCCTTCACAATTGTTCCGATTTTTTCGCCGCGCAGGGCACGGACGATGTTGTAGGGGTCCTTCAGGGCGAACACCAGCACGGGAATGTGGTTGTCCATGGACAGGCTGGTGGCGGTGGAATCCATGACGGCCAGGCGGCGCTTGAGCACCTCGTCGTAGGTGATGGCGTCGAACTTCACGGCGTTGGCGTTGGTGGCGGGGTCGCAGTCGTACACGCCGTCGATGTTCTTGGCCAGCAGGATCACGTCGGCCCCGATCTCGGCGGCGCGAAGCACGGCGGCGGTATCCGTGGAGAAGAAGGGGCAGCCCACGCCGCAGCCGAAGATCACCACGCGGCCCTTTTCCAGATGGCGCACGGCACGGGCCCGGATGTAAGGCTCCGCCACCTCTTTGATCTCCAGCGCCGTCTGGACCCGGACGTCCACGCCCTTCTGCTCCAGCACGTCGGCCATGGCCATGCAGTTCATGGCGGTGGCCAGCATGCCCATATGGTCGGCGCGGGTGCGCTCAATGTGGCCCTCGCCGTTTTTGACGCCCCGCCAGAAGTTGCCGCCGCCGATGACCACGCCCACCTGGACGCCCATGGCCACGCACTCCTTGATGACGTCGGCCACCCGGCCCATGACCTGGAAATCCAGGCCGAAGTGCTTGTCGCCGGCCAGAGCCTCGCCGCTGATCTTCAGCAGCACCCGTTTGTACTTCGGTTCGTCCATTGACTGAATCCTCCCTATTCATACTTGGTTGTATTTTACCTTATTTTTCTGGTTTTGCATAGGGGGTAAACACAAATTTTTGCCAGGTTGTTTTTTTCCGTCGAAGGGTATATAATATGGGATATTACACCATGGAGGGGGACGAGATATGGAGCTGCGGCATGTATACGGAAGGACCTATGCGGCGGTGGGGGCCACGGCGCTGATGCCGGTATACAAGCTGGCGGAGCGGGACATCGTGCTGATGGACACGGGCTATGCCCGGCTGGACCGCAGCGCCCTGACGAATCTCATTGAGGGCAACGGGTTCCGGCTGCGGGGGATCATCTGCTCCCACGCGCACTTTGACCACACGGGAAACGTCCGGTACTTGCAGCAGCGGTACGGCTGCCAGGCGGCGGCCCAGATCATCGAGGCGGGCATCTCCGTGAATCCCGATGCGTACCGGGCCAACTATGTGGCCCTGACCTACGGCAAAAGCCGGGAGTATCTGCTGGAGGAGTGCTTTCCGGCGGACGTGATCATCCCCGCCGATGCGGAGCATCTGGACTTCTGCGGGGCCAGGTTCGGCATTTTACAGCTGCCGGGCCACTCCGCCGGGCACATCGGCGTCGTCACCCCGGACGGGGCTGCCTATCTGGGGGACTGCCTGATCGACGAGGAGCAGATCGCCGCCGCCAAGCTCCCCACCAGTATGTTCATCGCCCGGGACCTGGAGAGCAAGGAAAGCCTGCGGAATCTCCGGTGCCCGGCGTACATCATCGCCCACAAGCAGGTGCTGACGGATATCGGGCCGCTGATCGACCGGAACATCGGCTTTATCCACGCCAAGGGCCGGGAGCTGCTGGAGGACCTGGAGGACGGTATGTCCTTTGACCAGTGGATCTACGCCTTCTGCCAGCGGGAGAACGTCCGCACCCGGAACGAGTTCAAGTTCAGCATCGTGGAGCGGAATTTTGCCAACTTCGTGGACTGGCTGACGGACGAGGGGAAGGTGGAGGTGCGGCGGGAATTCTGCGCCAAGCACTATTTTCACCGGGAAAAGTAAAATGATTGTAAAATAACGGATTGCATATGTTGCGAAAACGGTCTATAATGGACAGATACCCCGCAAGTATAATGAAAATTTGAGGTATTTGAGGATGAACATTGGAGAAAAGCTGAACATGACCATGCTCTGCGACTTTTACGAGCTGACCATGGGCAACGGATACTTTGAAAACGGCTTCAAGGACAAGATCACGTATTTTGACGTGTTCTTCCGCCGGGTGCCGGATAAGGGCGGCTTCGCCATTGCCGCCGGTCTGGAACAGCTGATCCGTTACATCGAGGACCTGCACTTCACCCCGGAGGACATTGCGTATCTCCGTGGGCGGAACCTGTTCTGCGAGGAATTTCTAGAATATCTGGCGAACTTCCGGTTCACCGGCGACATCTACGCCGTGCCGGAGGGGACGCCGGTGTTCCCCAAGGAGCCGCTGGTGGTGGTCCGGGCCCCGGCCATCGAGGCCCAGCTCATTGAGACCTTCACCCTGCTGACCGTGAACCACCAGAGCCTCATTGCCACTAAAGCCAACCGCATCACCCGGGCCGCCAGAGGCCGGACGGTGCTGGAATTCGGCTCCCGCCGGGCCCAGGGCTCCGACGCCGCCATCACCGGCGCGCGGGCGGCCTATATCGGCGGCTGTGCCGGAACCGCCTGCACCATCTCCGACCAGCTGTACGGCGTGCCCGCCGGAGGCACCATGGCCCACGCCTGGGTGCAGATGTTCGACTCGGAGTATGATGCCTTCAAGACGTACTGCGAAATTTATCCCACCAACGCCACCCTGCTGGTGGACACCTACAACACCCTGAAATCCGGCATTCCCAACGCCATCCGGGCCTTCAACGAGGTGCTCAAGCCCAAGGGCATCACCAAGTGCGGCATCCGGCTGGACTCCGGCGACATGGCCTACCTGACCCGGAAGGCCCGGAAGATGCTGGACGACGCCGGGTGGACCGAGTGCAAGATCAGCGTGTCCAACTCCCTGGACGAGTATCTGATCCAGGACCTGTTTATGCAGGGGGCCCAGATCGATATGTTCGGCGTGGGCGAGCGGATGATCACCGCCCGCTCCGAACCGGTGTTCGGCGGCGTATACAAGCTGGCGGCAGTGGAGGACGATGAAGGGAACATCATCCCCAAGATCAAGGTCAGCGAAAACGTGGAGAAGATCACCATTCCCCATTTCAAGAAGGTGTACCGCTTCTATGGCCGGGACACCGGCAAGGCCATCGCCGACCTGATCACCCTCCACGACGAGCAGGTGGACGACACCCAGGACCTGGAGATTTTCGACCCCATGGCCACCTGGAAGAAGAAAACCGTGTACAATTTCACCGCCCGGGAGCTGCTGGTGCCCATTTTCCTCAGCGGCAAGCGGGTGTATGACAGCCCCACCCTGCCGGAGATCCAGGCCTATTGCCGCCAGCAGGTGGACACCCTGTGGGACGAGGTGAAGCGCTTCGACAACCCCCACAAGTATGTGGTGGACCTGTCCCGGAAGCTGTGGGACATCCAGCAGGAGCTTCTGCGTTCGTCCCAGCGGTGACGGAGGATAAGGGCGGACAGAGTCGTCCGCCCCTACAGGCCCTCTCAGTCGGCTGCGCCGACAGCTCTCCCAGAGGGAGAGCCAAGGCTGTAGAGCTCGCTGCCCTCAGCGGGCCGCAAAACAGACACCCTTAGATACCCATACACCGCCGATGAGCGGCGGGGGCAGCGGGAAAGGAGGAAGGATTTCCGTTGAAGAAACCGAAGGTACAGCAAAAAACCGAGCGGCGCATATCGGCGGCCCTGCGGCTGGTGCTGGTGGCGGTGCTGCTGCTGGCCCAGATCGCGCTGGTGCTGGTGCTCAATGACCTGCTGCGGCAGAGAATGGCCATCGCCTATACCCTGCTGGAGCTGGTGGCCCTGGCCTACGTCTTCCGCATCAACAGCCGCCCCGGCGGCGGCTCATACAAGCTGGGCTGGACCCTGCTGATCCTGACGGTGCCGGTGGTGGGCCTGATCCTGTACTGGCTGTGGAACGGAGATCACCCCCAGAAGCGGCTGGACCTGCAAAAACTGCCCCGGCCCCGGGAGTCCGACGCCCGGCAGGAGCACAGCCGCCTGCAGGTGGAGCACCTGCGGCGGGAGCACCCGGAATGGGGCCGCCTGGCGGCGTATCTGGACCGGCAGGGCTTCCCCCTGTACACCGGCACCGGGGCCGTGTATCTGCCCACCGGCGAGGCGTATCTGGAGGATCTGCTGGAGCGCATGGAGCAGGCGGAGCACTTCATTTTCATGGAGTTTTACATCATGGCCGAGGGGCAGCTGTGGGACCGGCTGATGGATATTTTCCGGCGGAAGGCCGGACAGGGCGTGGAGATCAAGGTGCTGTTCGACGACTTCGGCAGCATGATGCGCATGTCCGAGGAGGCCGTGGAGGAGCTGCGGCGCATAGGGGCGGAGGTGCTGATCTTCAACCCGGTGCACCACTACGTCAACCGGCTGTACTTCAACTATCGGGACCACCGGAAGATCGCCTGCATCGACGGGGACACCGCCTATACCGGCGGGGCCAATATCGCCGACGAATACGCCAACCTGATGGAGCGGTTCGGCTATTGGAAGGACGACGGCATCCGGCTGGAGGGCCAGGGAGCCTGGACCCTGACCCGGGAGTTCATCTATATGTGGGAGCGCATGGGCGGCGCCATGCACCAGGAGCACGACTATTACCGGCCCCACGGCGACGCCCCGGGCCAGGGCTTTGTGCAGCCCTTTGTGGACGGGCCGGACAGCAACCCCATCTCCTCCGCCGAGGACGCGTTTTTGCAGCTGATCGGCGGGGCCAAGCACATGGTGTATATCACCTCCCCCTATCTGGCCATTGACGAGTCCATGGAGAAGGCCCTGTGCATGGCCGCCGGCAGCGGGGTGGACGTGCGGCTGATGATGCCGGGGATCCCGGACCACAAATTCGCCTTCATGGTGGCGGAGAGCTATTTCGGGGAGCTGCTGGACCACGGGGTGAAGATCTATCGCTTCACGCCGGGGCTGCTGCACGGGAAAACCGTTCTGGCGGACCGGGAGGCGGCCTTTGTGGGGTCCGTGAACATGGACTACCGCAGCTTCCAGCTACACTTCGAGTGCGGCACCCTGCTGTACGGCGCGCCGGCCCTGGAGACCCTGCTGGAGGACATGGACGGCATTATGGAAAAGTCCTGGCAGGTGACCCGGTCCGACTGGGAGCACCGCCCCCTGCTGCACCGGGTGCTGGGGGGCCTCCTGCGGCCCTTCGCCATGTGGATGTAAATATCAAAAAAAGCAGGGCTTTTTTTGATAAAGAATTGCAGTCTGCCGCGCGCATAATTTGTTCGCTGAAAGCGAACAAATTCCACACTTGCAGACTGAGAAGTGTTTTTTGCGGCGTACACGCCGCCGCAAAAAACGGATCACAATTGATTTGCCGCCTGCGGGCGGCAAACGCTGCGAGGCTTTTACAACAGACTCAAAAGAGACCGTATTCTTCCGAATACGGTCTCTTTTTATGCTTTATGGCTCCAGCGTGTGCAGGAGGCGGTCGGTGAGGGACACGGCCAGGGCGGCGGCAGCGGCCAGGGCCACCGTCACCGCTCCGCCGCACCACAGCACCGCCCGGTAGGCAAACCGGCGCATTACCGCTCCCCTCCCCCGCTGACGATGTGGTAATAGGCGTTGGAGGTGATCCGGTACACCAGGGTGTACAGCACGGCAAAGGCCAGGAAGCTGGCGGCGGTGGTGCCCACCAGCAGGCGGGTGTTCCAGAGGTTGAACAGAAGCAGCAGCTTATGGACAAAGGGGAAGGCAAAGGCCAGGTGCAGTCCCGCCAGCAGCAGCGGCAGGAAGAACACCAGCAGCAGCTGGCTGTTGATGCTGGAGCGGATGTCCCGGCGGGTCATGCCCACCTTCTGCATGATGTCGAAGCGGGCCTGGTCCTCGTAGCCCTCGGAGATCTGCTTATAATAGATGATCAGCACCGCCGCCAGGGAGAAGCCCACGCTGAGGAGGATGCCCAGGAAGAAGAGGCTTCCGTAGGACCCATAGAAATCTCCGCGATTCTCCGCCAGGGACTCCACGCCCAGCACGCCGTTTTCCATCAGGCCGCCGTCCTGGGCCATGCGGCGGATGGCCTCGGCCACGGGGTCCGCGGCGTCGGGAAGCTGGCGGTCCAGGTCAAAGCCATAGTACCAGCTGCGGGACACGCCCATATTGGCCCGGTTCATCACCTGTTCCAGGGCGTCTGCGGCGGAGAGGTCCGGAACGATGAGCCACAGCTGGGTGACGACGCTGGCGGAGTCGCTGCCGGAGGGAGAAAAGTTATCCAGCAGGCCCGCCACCTGCCAGGTGGGGCCGTTCTGAAGGGTCAGGGAGGTCCCCTGATAGCCGGTCCGGCTGCGGCAGACGTACACCTGCCCCTGGGGCAGGGTCAGGTCCGTGCCCCAGGCGGCGTTGTAATCCGCCAGGGGGATCAGGGTCACATCCACGGGATTGCCGAAGCCCTCATTTGGGGAGAGCACCCCGTCCCGGATGGTCATCACCGAGGACACGGAGCGGTACTCCCAAACATTGGCGGCGGACATACCGCTGCGGCGGACGGCGTCTGCCACGGCGGTGCGCAGAGGCGTCAGGTCCCCGGACTGGCTGGCCCGGTCCGGGAAGTAGGCGGTGATGTTTTCATCCCGGGGATAGCGGGTGTGCAGGGAGTCCTCCGCGCCGAAAAACAGGCAGGTGGTGGAGGAGAGCATCACCAGCACCATGGTGCCCAGGATGCAGATGGACGCCAGGCCCGCGCCGTTGCGCTTCATGCGGTATACCAGGGAGGAAACGGACACGAAGTGCCGCTTCTGATAGTAAAACCGGGGGTTTTTCTGCAGCAGGCGGCACAGGGTCACGGAGCCGGAGATAAACAGCAGATAGGTGGCGGCAATGACCATCAGCACGGCGGCGAAGAACCAGGTCAGGGCCGCCAGCGGCTCCCGGATGGTGACGGCCAGGTAATAGGCCCCGGCCAGCAGCAGGATGCCCAGCAGCGCTAGGGCCCAGTTGGCCCGGGGCGGCTTCTCCCCCTCCGCCTGGCTGCGCATCAGCTGCACGGCAGTGGAGCGGCCCACCCGCAGCAGGGAGGAGATCAGGATCAGCAGGAAAATGCCGGCGTAAAGCCCCAGGGTCAGGAGCAGGCCCCCGGCGGACACCCGGTACACCATGTCCGTTGCCGCGCCCACCATCCGAAGCAGGCCCAGCTCCGCCAGCTTGCTCAGCAGGATGCCCAGGGCCAGGCCCCCCAGCAGGGACAGGCCGCCGGACAGCAGAGACTCCCAGCAGAGAATGCGGGAAATGTCCCCCTTGCCCATGCCCAGGACGTTATACAGGGCAAACTCCCGGTTCCGGCGGCGGATCAGGAAGGAATGGGTGTAAAACAGCAGCAGCAGAGAAAACACCCACAGCACAAAGCTGCCCAGATTCAGGATCACCTGCACGGAGCCGCTGCCGGGCAGCGTTCCCTCCGGCAGCCGGGCCAGGGCCACAAGAATGTAGAAAAACGACACGGCGCCTACGCCGGTCAGCAGGTACGGCACATAGAGGCGGCTGTTTTTCCGGATGCCGTCCCAGGCCAGATGACGGTACAGCTTCATGCCCGGTCACCGCCTGCCTGAAGCATGGTCAGGGTGTCCGCGATCTTCTGATACAGCTGCTCGTCGGTGCACTGGCCGCGGTACAGCTGGTGGAACACCTGGCCGTCCTTGATGAACAGCACCCGCCCGGCGTGGCTGGCGGCCTTGACGGAGTGGGTGACCATGAGGATGGTCTGCCCCTGGCGGTTGATCTGGCCGAACAGGTCCAGCAGCTCGTCGGTGGAGCGGCTGTCCAGGGCCCCGGTGGGCTCATCAGCCAGGATCAGCCGGGGATGGGTGATCAGCGCCCGGGCCACGGCGGCCCGCTGCTTCTGGCCGCCGGACACCTCGTAGGGATACTTGTCCAGCAGCTCCAGGATGCCCAGCTGGCGGGCGATGGGGTCCAGCCGGGCCTTCAGCTCCCGATAGGGCCGCCCGGCCAGCACCAGGGGCAGATAGATGTTATCCCGCAGGGTGAAGGTGTCCAGCAGGTTGAACTCCTGGAACACGAAGCCCAGGTTGTCCCGGCGGAAGGCCGCAGCGTCGGACTCCCGGACGGCGGCCATGTCCCGTCCGTCCAGCTCCACCCGGCCGGCGGTGGGCTTATCCAGCGCCGCCAGGATGTTCAGCAGGGTGGTCTTGCCGGAGCCGGACTCGCCCATAATGGCCACATATTCGCCCTCCTCCACGGAGAAGTCCACCTGCCGCAGGGCCGTGACCTGGCTGCCGCCGAAGCGGGTGGTATAGACCTTTTTCAGGCCCGTTACATTCAGAATCTGCATATTGATGCCTCCTTTACGGGGCTTATTATAGCAGGCCGGGGAAATGCGCGGCCATCGAATGGGCTTACATTTCCCCGGTCTGAGCTTACGTTTTTGTCACTCGTGGGTGCGGACGTTGATAAATTCCGCACGGAGCTTGGAATAGAGGATGGTCTGGCTGCTGTAAAGCCCGCAGTAGCCGGAGAGGAGATAGCTCAGGGCGCAGGCCACGGCAAAATACGGCGCACCGGCAGAGCCGAACAGCTCCACGCTCAGCAGCACCGAGGCCACCGGGCAGTTCACCGCCCCGCAGAACACCGCCACCAGGCCGATGGCCCCGCCGAACCCGGCGGGCAGGCCCAGCAGCCCCCCCATGAAGCAGCCGAAGGCGGCCCCCACGAAGAACGACGGCACCACCTCGCCGCCCTTGAAGCCGCAGCCGATGGTGACGGCGGTGAACAGGATTTTCAGCAGCCACGCCCAGCCGTCGGCCTCCCCCGCCAGGGCCCGGGCGATGACATCCATGCCCGCGCCGTTGTAGTCGCCGTTTGTCAGAAGGCTCATGCCGATCAGCAGAACAGAGCCTGCCAGCACCCGGACCCAGGGGCTTCTGAACCCCCGGTCCAGCAGGCGCTCCGTCCAGTGAAGCCCCTTGCAGAACAGGATGCTGACCACGGCGCACAGAATGGCCAGGGCCACCACCGGCACCATGGTCTCCAGCGTCACAGGGGGCATGGCCACCGCGAACCGGGTGGGCTCCACCCCCATCAGGGTGGACACGCCGAAGGCCGCCATGGCGGCGGTGATGCAGGGCACCAGGCCCGCGTAATACAAAACCCCCACGCTGATGACCTCCAGGGCGAACACCGTGGCGGTCAGGGGGGTGCCGAACAGGGCGGAGAACACCCCGCTCATGCCGCACAGGGTGGCAAGGGGCAGGTCCTTCTCCCCCAGGTGCAGCAGCTTCCCGGCCTCGTAGCCCAGGCCGCCGCCGATCTGCAGGGCCGCGCCCTCCCGGCCGGCGCTGCCGCCGCACAGGTGGGTGATCACCGTGGACACAAAGATCACCGGCACCAGGAGAATGGGCACGCTTTCGCCGAAGTGCACGGACTCGATGATGGCGTTGGTGCCCTTCCCCTCCAGACGGCAGAGCTTATACAGCCCCACGATGGCAAGGCCCCCCACCGGCAGCAGGTACAGAATCCAGGGGTGGGCCCCCCGGATGGCCGTGGCGTAATTGACGCCGATATGAAACAGGGAGCCCACCACGCCGCCCACCGCGCCGATAACGCCCCCCAGCAGCACCCATTTGAATAAGGTTTGTACATAAAGCCCCATATGGGCCAATTCATCCCGCAGACGCCGCACCTGTGACACGACCTTTCTCTTAACACTTGCTTGATGGTAACATGTTCGGGGGCGTCTGTCAATTCCCGGGGAAAAATCTGTCAGCGCACCTGAAAAATTTTCAGGGAAGCTGATTTTCTATGATTTTCCCTGTTGATTCCGGAGAACATTTGCCGTATACTATGAGATGGAAGCAAAAAGATCCCAAGTGCTATCACCTATTACAACAATCAGGAGGAAAAGCAAGATGAAATACGGTCGTACTTTCAATTTCTCCGCAGGTCCTGCCATGATGCCGGAGCCTGTTCTGGAGGAGATCCGCGACGAGATGATGAACTATCGGGGCAGCGGCATGTGCGTCATGGAAATGAGCCACCGCTCCAAGGTGTTCCAGCAGATCGCCGACGAGGCCCAGGCCGACCTGCGCAAGCTGATGAACATCCCCGATAACTACAAGGTCCTGTTCATCCAGGGCGGCGGCACCCTGCAGTTTGCCATGGTGGCCATGAACCTGATGAAGAACGGCAAGGCCTGCTATGTGGAGACCGGCACATGGTCCAAGAAGGCCATTGCCGAGGCCAAGAAGTATGGCGAGGTGCAGGTGGTTGCCTCCTCCGCCGACAAGAACTTCTCCTATATCCCCGACTGCTCCGATCTGGACATCCCCGAGGATGCCGACTATGTCTACATCTGCGAGAACGAGACCATCAACGGCACCACCTGGAATAAGCTCCCCAACACCAAGGGCCACATTCTGGTGTCCGACCAGTCCTCCATGTTCCTGTCCCGCCCCTGCAACGTGGCCGATTACGGCCTGATCTGGGCCGGTGTGCAGAAGAACGTGGGCCCCGCCGGTATGGCCGTGGTCATCATCCGGGAGGATCTGATCCGGGACGACCTGGATCCCAAGACCCCCATTTACATGAAGTATAAGACCCATGCCGACAACGACAGCATGTACAACACCCCCAACTGCTGGGCCATCTACTGCTGCGGCAAGGTGTTCAAG